>RRZU010887301.1_pt1 | contig 15554 bp, 14 predicted proteins | sample 2165561 | NCBI WGS metagenome assembly RRZU01 (sample SAMN10456909, study PRJNA506462) | wastewater metagenome | isolation source: wastewater sludge | place: USA: Moscow, Idaho
CCCGCGCATCGCCACCGCGCTCGGTGACGTCGCCACGGTCTGGCTGCAGGCGGACGCGCACCACGCGGTCGCCCGGATCGGCCTCGACCAGGGGCGCCCCCCGCTGGCCGGCCAGGGGGTGCGCGCCACGCCGCCCGCGCTGCTCAACGCCCGTACCCCCGTGTATCGCTCGCTGGCCACCGTGGCGATCGCCACGAACGGACGCGAACCCGACGCGCTCGCCGACGCCATCGCCGCCGCACTGGAGGAAGCATGAGTCCCACTCTCGACACCGTCCGGGTCTCCGCCGAACGCGCCTACGACGTCACCGTCGGCCACGGCGCCACCACGCTGCTTCCCGGGCTGGTGGACGACTGCGCCCGCGTCGCGCTCCTGCACCCCGTCGAACTCACCGACCGGGCGGAGGCGCTGGCCCGGGCCATCGACGCCGAGGTCCTCTTGCTGTGCGCGCCGCCTGGGGAACGAGCGAAGACGGCCGGTTTCCTCGCTGACTGCTGGGACGCCCTGGCGGGCGCCGGGTTCACCCGCAGCGATGCGGTGGTGGGGTTCGGTGGGGGCGCGACGACCGACCTGGCCGGCTTCGTCGCGGCGACCTGGCTGCGCGGGGTGCGCTACATCTCCGTGCCCACCACCTTGCTGGCGATGGTGGACGCTGCGGTGGGAGGGAAGACGGGCATCAACCTGGACGCGGGGAAGAACCTGGTGGGCGCCTTCTGGGAACCGGCCGCCGTGCTCGCCGACCTGGACCTGCTTGCGACGCTGCCCGTCGACGATCTGCGCGGCGGGCTGGCGGAGATGATCAAGCACGGCTTCATCGCCGACGAGCGCACCCTGGAGATCTTCGAGGCTGACCCCAGCGCCATGCTGGACCCGTCCTCGGACGCGCTGGCGGAGGCCGTCACCCGCTCGATGCGCGTCAAGGCCGGCGTGGTGAGCGGCGATCTGCGGGAGGCGACCAGCCACGGCACCCAGGTGGGCCGCGAGCTGCTCAACTACGGTCACACCCTGGGTCATGCGATCGAACGACGCGAGCGGTTCACCTGGCGGCACGGGTATGCGGTCGCGGTGGGGGTGGCCTACGCCGCGCTGCTCGCGCGCAATCTCGGCCACGCCGACGACGCGTTCGTGGAACGGCATCGGCGCATCCTCGGCTCCGTCGGTCTTCCGATCACCTACGATGCGGGCGCGTACGAGGAGTTGCGGGCGACCATGAGCCTGGACAAGAAGACACGCGGGGACGCGTTGCGTTTCGTCCTGCTGGACGCGGTCGCGGCCCCGTTCATCGCGGAGGCGCCGCCGGAGACGGTGCTGCGTGCCACCTATGAGGAGCTGACCCGCTGATGTACATCCCGCGGCACTTCACCATGAATCCGGCCCGGGTCACCGAGTTGCTCCAGTCGGCGACCACGGCGCAGCTGGTCACCGCCCACGAGGACGGCCCGGCCGCCACGCTGCTGCCGCTGACCTGGCGGGCGCACCCGTCGGGGGAGGGCTGGGGATCGCTGATCTTCCACGTGGCCCGGGTCAACCCCGTATGGAAGCGCCCCCATCTGGGTGACGCCCTGGCGATCCTGTCGGGTCCGGATGGGTACATCCACGCTGACTGGTATGCCTCGCAGGAGGCCGAGCCGGGGGTGTCGACCTGGAACTACGCCACCGTGCACGCCTATGGGCCGCTGGTGGTTCACGACGATCCTGACTGGGTGCTGGGGGCGTCCCGGGAACTGTCGTCGCGGCACGGCTCCGACCTGGACCAGGTCGACCCGGGGGCGGTCGCGAAGATGCTGCGTGCGATCGTCGGCATCGAGGTTCCGATCGCCCGCATCGAGGCCAAGGACAAGCTGAGTCAAAACCGTTCCCCCGACGATGTCCGGGGTGCGATCGACGGAGTCCGCGCCGCGGGCCATGACGCGCTCGCCGACGCGATGGACGAGGTGAGCGTCCCGCACGCGGAGGCCCGCTATCAGTTGCTGCGCGATCTCGGCGAGGGCAGGAGACCGCGCAGCCCCCGGAGCTGACCCGCCACGCCGGTTCATCGGGGAGCGTCCGGGGCCGGGAGGCTCGTTGATCCGGTAGAGTGGCCCGTCGGAAACGTCACGCCGGAAGGACACTCCATGCCCACGATTTCGACCAACGACCTCAAGAACGGCACGGTCCTCGACCTCGACGGCCAGCTGTGGCAGGTCATCTGGTTCCAGCACCACAAGCCCGGCAAGGGCAACACGGTGGTGCGGAGCAAGCTCAAGCACGTGCTGAGCGGCAAGGTCGTGGACAAGACGTTCAACTCCGACGTCAAGGTCGAGAGCGCTCACGTGGACCGCCGGGAGATGCAGTACCTGTACAAGGACGGCGACGCGTTCGTGTTCATGGACACCACCAGCTACGAGCAGGTGAACATTCCGGCGGAGACGGTGGGGGATGCTGCCGACTACATGCTGGAGAACCAGAACGCGATGGTGGCTCTCCACGACGACAACCCGCTCTACATCGAACTCCCGGCCTCGGTCGAGCTGGAGATCACCTACACCGAGCCCGGCCTCCAGGGCGATCGCAGCTCGGCCGGCACGAAGCCCGCCACGTTGGAGACGGGCAAGCAGATCCAGGTGCCGCTGTTCATCGAGGCCGGCACCAAGGTCAAGGTCGACACCCGCGACGGTAGCTACCTCGGCCGGATCAACGGGTGACCGAGCCCGTTCTTCCCCCTCACGGCCGGGTCGCGAATCGCGACAACTCTCCCCGGACGAAGGCCCGCAAGCGCGCTCTCGACATCTTGTTCGAGAGTGAGCTGCGGGAGCGGTCCACCGTCGAGACCCTGGCCGATCGGGTCGCGCTCGCCGAGCCCCCGGTGCGCCCCTTCACCATTGACCTGGTCGAGGGCTACCTCGACCATGCCGACGCGATCGACGGGGTGCTGGCCGACAGCCTGGCCGACGGATGGACGCTGATGCGCATGAACCGCATCGACCGTAACCTGGCCCGCATCGCGATCTACGAGCTGCTCCACACCGACACGCCCCAGCGGGTGGCGATCGCCGAGGCGGTCGACCTGGCGGCGGAACTCTCCACCGATGACTCTCCCGCGTTCGTCAACGCCGTCTTGGCCCGCGCCACCGACGTGCTGCGACGACGCACGCCCGCCTCCGACGCCGACGAGGCGGCGGAGACCGGGGCGGACGACGCTCCGGTCTCGGCGGGCGAATCCGCACCATCGGCGTCCTCCCCTTCCGGCGGAAGCGACGCCAGCCACCCGGCACCGGACCCGACGGGGGACCCGGCCCAAGGATGAGAAGGGACGCAACCATGGAACACTCCGACACCCCCGCGCTGCTCGTATTGGAGGACGGTCGGTTCTTCCGTGGTTCGTCCTTCGGGGCCGCCGGGGAGACGTTCGGCGAGGCCGTGTTCTCCACCGGCATGACCGGTTACCAGGAGACGCTGACCGATCCCTCCTACCGGCGTCAGATCGTCGTCGCCACGGCGCCGCAGATCGGCAACACCGGCTGGAACGACGAGGATGACGAGTCCCGGCAGATCTGGGTCGCTGGCTACGTGGTTCGGGACGCGTCGCGCGTCCGTTCCAGCTGGCGTTCCAACCGCAGCCTGGATCAGGAGCTCCGCACCCAGGGAATCGTGGGGATCTGCGAGCTCGACACCCGGGCGCTGACGCGGCACCTGCGCGAACGCGGGTCGATGCGGGCCGCGATCTCCACCACCGAACTCGATCCGGACGCCCTGCTGCAGCGGGTGCTGGAGCAGCCGCCCATGGCGGGGGCCAACCTGATCGCCGAGGTCACCCTCACCGAGCCGGTCGTCGTCCCCGCGCAGGGCACGCGGACCCACACGGTGGCGGCGATCGACCTGGGCATCAAGGAGATGACTCCCGAGCTGATGGCGCGCCGCGGCATCGAGGTGCACGTGCTTCCCGCAACGACCAGCCTGGAGGACCTCACCGCGCTCGACGTCGACGGGGTGTTCTTCAGCAATGGCCCCGGCGATCCGGCCACCGCCGACGACGCGGTGGAGCTCCTCACCGGGGTCTTGGACGCGGGCCTGCCGTACTTCGGAATCTGCTTCGGCAATCAGATCTTCGGCCGGGCGCTGGGCTTTGGCACCTACAAGCTGAAGTACGGCCACCGCGGCATCAACCAGCCTGTCCAGGACCGGCGTACCGGCAAGGTGGAGATCACCGCGCAGAACCATGGCTTCGCGGTGGACGCCCCGCTGGACCATGACACGCAGACCCCGTGGGGGGCCGCGCGCGTCAGCCACGTGTGCCTCAACGACGACGTCGTGGAGGGTCTCGAACTCACCGACGCCGATGGGAGGGTGCTCGCCTTCTCCGTCCAGTACCACCCCGAGGCCGCCGCCGGCCCGCACGACTCCGCCTACCTGTTCGACCGCTTCATCGAGGTCATGGACGCCCACCGCACGACGGGAGAGAACGCCTGATGCCCAAGCGCACCGACATTTCCAGCATCCTGGTGATCGGTTCGGGACCGATCGTCATCGGACAGGCCTCTGAGTTCGACTACTCGGGCACCCAGGCCTGCCGCGTGCTGCGGGAAGAGGGGTACCGGGTGGTGCTGGTGAACTCCAACCCGGCCACGATCATGACGGACCCGGAGTTCGCCGACGCGACCTACGTCGAGCCGATCACCCCCGAGATGGTCGAGAAGGTCATCGCCGCGGAACGTCCCGACGCGATCCTTCCCACCCTCGGTGGGCAGACCGCGCTGAACACTGCGGTCGCCTTGCACGAGTCGGGCGTCCTGGAGCGCTACGGCGTGGAGATGATCGGCGCCAACTTCGACGCGATCCAGCGGGGTGAGGATCGCGAGAAGTTCAAGGCGATCGTCGACTCCCTGGTCATCCCCGGCGCCAATCCGGAGTCGGCGCGCTCGGTGCTGACCCACAGTCTGGACGAGGTGATGGCGGCCGCCGGCCAGCTCGGCTACCCGCTGGTGCTGCGTCCGTCCTTCACGATGGGTGGCGTCGGCTCGGGGTTCGCCCACGACGAGCACGAGCTGCGGGAGATGGCCGCGATCGGCCTGGCGGCGTCCCCGGTCAGCGAGATCCTCGTCGAGGAGTCGATCCTCGGCTGGAAGGAGTACGAGCTGGAGGTGATGCGCGACAAGGCCGACAACGTCGTCATCGTCTGCTCGATCGAGAACCTCGACCCGATGGGCGTGCACACCGGCGATTCCATCACCGTCGCCCCGGCGATGACGTTGACCGACCGCGAGTACCAGGCGATGCGCGACGTCGCCATCGCGATCATCCGCGAGGTCGGCGTCGATACGGGCGGGTGCAACATCCAGTTCGCGATCAACCCGGACGACGGCCGGATGATCGTCATCGAGATGAACCCGCGGGTGTCGCGGTCCTCGGCCCTGGCCTCGAAGGCGACCGGCTTCCCGATCGCCAAGATCGCCGCCAAGGTTGCCGTCGGGTACACCCTCGATGAGATCCCCAACGACATCACCGCTGAGACCCCGGCCTCCTTCGAACCCGCCCTGGACTACGTGGTGGTCAAGGTTCCCCGGTTCGCGTTCGAGAAGTTCCCGACGGCCGAGTCCACGCTCACCACCCACATGAAGTCGGTGGGGGAGGCCATGGCGATCGGCCGGAACTTCCCCGAGGCCCTCAACAAGGCGCTCCGCTCGCTGGAGGATCCCAAGGCCCCGTTCGACTTCGCGACACCGGTCACGGACCCGGTCGACGTCTTGCTGGAGCGGGCCGCCCGCCCGCACGACGGGCGCCTGCAGGTCGTCATGGCGGCGCTGCGTGCGGGGGCGACGGCCGCGCAGATCCACGATGCCACCCGGATCGACCCGTGGTTCGTCGATCAGCTCGTGCAGATCCTGGACCTGGCCCGACGGGTCACGCAGGCCGAATCCCTCACCCCGGAACTGCTGCGCGCCGCCAAGCGGATGGGCTTGTCCGATCCTCAGATCGCCTCGATGCGGCACACCAGCGCCGACGTCATCCGCGGCGTCCGGTGGGCCCTGGGCATCCGCCCGGTCTACAAGACGGTCGACACGTGCGCTGCCGAGTTCGCTGCTCGCACCCCGTACCACTACTCCTCCTATGACGAGGAGAGCGAGGTGGAGCCCCGGGTCAAGCCCGCCGTCCTGATCCTGGGATCGGGCCCGAACCGGATCGGCCAGGGCATCGAGTTCGACTACTCCTGCGTCCACGCGGCCCTGACGCTGCGAGAAGCGGGCTACGAGACCATCATGGTCAACTGCAACCCTGAGACGGTCTCGACCGACTACGACACCTCCGATCGGCTGTACTTCGAGCCGCTGACCCTGGAGGACGTCGTGGAGGTCTACCACGCCGAGGCCGAGGCCGGTCCGGTGGCGGGCGTCATCGTGCAGTTGGGCGGGCAGACCCCGCTCAAGCTCGCCCAGGCGCTCAAGGACAACGGCGTTCCGATCGTCGGTACCTCGCCTGAAGCCATCAACCTCGCCGAGGAGCGGGGGGCCTTCGGGGACGTGCTCGCTGCGGCAGGGCTTCCCGCCCCCCGCTACGGCATGGCGCAGTCGGCCCAGCAGGCCATCGCGATTGCCAACCGGATCGGCTACCCGGTGCTGGTGCGCCCGAGCTACGTGCTCGGAGGCCGCGGCATGGAAATCGTCTACGACGACGACGCGCTCACCGGCTACATCGAGCGGGCGACGTTCATCACGCCCCAGCAGCCGGTGCTCGTGGACCGCTTCCTCGACGACGCGATCGAGATCGACGTCGACGCGCTGTACGACGGCACCGAGTTGTACTTGGGCGGGGTCATGGAGCACATCGAGGAGGCCGGGATCCACTCGGGCGACTCGGCCTGCACGCTGCCCCCGATCACGTTGGGCGCGGACGCCGTCGCCCGGATCCGGACGTCCACCGAGGCCATTGCCGCCGGGGTGGGGGTGCGGGGCCTGATCAACATCCAGTACGCGCTCCAAGGCGACACCCTGTTCGTCCTGGAGGCCAACCCGCGCGCCTCGCGCACCGTGCCCTTCGTCTCGAAGGCCACCGGCGTCCAGCTCGCCAAGGCCTGCGCTCGGCTCATGCTGGGGGCTTCGATCGCGGAGCTGCGCGCGGCGGGCATGCTGCGTCCTGAAGGGGACGGCGCCACGGTCGTGGAGGCGGCGCCGATCGCGGTCAAGGAGGCGGTGATGCCGTTCAACCGATTCCGGACGAGCGACGGCGAGAACGTCGACTCGTTGCTCGGGCCGGAGATGAAGTCGACCGGCGAGGTGATGGGTCTGGATGCCACCTTCGGAACGGCCTTCGCGAAGAGCCAGACCGGCAGCTACGGGGGGCTTCCCTCCGGTGGCACGGCCTTCGTCTCCATCGCGAACCGGGACAAGCGCCACGCCATCTTCCCGGTGAAGCGGCTGGCCGACCTCGGCTTCCGGATCGTCGCCACCGCGGGCACCGCCCAGGTGCTGCGCCGCAACGGGGTCGACGTGACGGTTCTGCGCAAGGCACACCAAGGCGACGGGCCGGACGGGACGCCGAGCGTGGTCACGGCGATCATGAACGGCGATGTGGATCTGATCTTCAACACGCCGCAGGGGGCCAGCGCGGACGGTCAGCCCCGCCGTGACGGCTGGTCGATCAGGTCGGCGGCGATCTTGCGCGACATTCCCTCCATCACGACGGTGCAGGGTCTCTCCGCGGCCGTCCAGGGGATCGAGAGCGCGAATGCCGGAGAGGTGGGCGTCCGGTCGCTGCAGTCGTGGAACGCAGCCGTGGACGCCGAACTCGCCGCCCAGGCCGATCAGGCGTCCGCGCGATGACCGCGCTGGTGCGCGACGGGTACGCAGGCCTGCTGCGTCCGGTGCTCTTCCGCGCGCACCGCGGCGACCCGGAGGCAATTCACGAGGACATGATCGCCGCCTTGGCGCTGCTCGGGTCGCTGCCGGGGGCCCGGGGGCTCGTGGGCGCGCTCACCCGCTCGGTGGGGCAACCGGTCACGGTGGCGGGAGTCCGATTCCCCGGTCGCGTCGGGCTCGCGGCGGGCATGGACAAGGACGGACGCGCCGCACTGGCCTGGCAGTACCTGGGGTTCGCCTTCGCGGAGTTGGGCACCGTGACCGCGCACGCGCAGCCGGGCAACGATCGTCCCCGCGTCTTCCGGGCGGCCGCATCGGCGGGCCTGGTCAATCGGATGGGGTTCAACAACGCGGGTGCCCAGGCGCTGGCCAACCGGCTGGCGGTCGCCGGCATCCTGCGCGGCAACGGCGCGGCAGGCATCCCGCTGGGCATCTCCTTGGGCAAGACCAAGACGACTCCTTTGGAGGAGGCGGTGCCGGACTATCTGGCGTCGTTCGATCAGGTGGCGCCGCATGCCGACTACATCTCGGTGAACGTCTCCAGCCCGAACACGCCGGGGCTGCGCACGCTCCAAGACGGCGATGCCCTGGGAGATCTGCTGGGTGCCCTGTCGCGCCGCGCCCAGCGGCAGTCTCCCGGCTCGCCCGTGCCGATCTTCGTGAAGCTCGCCCCCGACCTGACCTGGCCGCAACTCGACGAAGTCCTCGGTGCGGCCGCCGACGGCGGCGCGGCAGGCATCATCGCGACCAACACCACGCTGGCACGCGATGGCCTGGCCGCGCCCGATCGGCACCTCGCGCACGAGGAGGGCGGGCTGTCCGGTGCCCCTCTGACCGCGCGAGCGCGGGAGGTGGTCGGGTACGTGACCGAGCACACCACGCTGCCGGTGATCGGGTCGGGCGGCGTCATGGCGCCCGCGGACGCACAGGCGCTCCTGGACGCCGGGGCCAGCCTCATCCAGCTCTACACTGGCTTCATCTACGCGGGGCCTGCCCTGATCGCGGCCATCAACGAGGAGGTCCGATGAGCACCTACCACCAGCGATTGACCGCGGTGACCGCGGCGCGAGGCAACCTGTGCGTCGGCATCGACCCCCACGCCGCGCTCCTGTCAGCCTGGGATCTGCCGCTCACCGCGTCCGGTCTGGAACGCTACTGCCGCACCGTCGTGGAGGCGCTAGGGGAGTGCGTGGCGGTGTTCAAGCCGCAGTCCGCGTTCTTCGAGGTGTACGGCTCCGCCGGCATCGCCGTGCTGGAGCGCGTGCTCGCCGACATCGCCGCGGCCGGGGCGCTCAGCATCGTCGACGCCAAGCGGGGCGACATCGGTTCCACGATGGCAGCCTATGCGGAGGCCTATCTCGCGCCCGGATCGCCGCTGGCCGGAGACGCGGTCACCGTGTCGCCCTATCTCGGCTTCGATTCGCTCATCCCCGCTTTCGAGCGGGCCATCGCGTTCGATCGGGGTGTCTACGTGCTGGCTCGCACGTCGAACCCCGAGGGAGGCTCGGTGCAGCTGGCGCTGGGCCGGGAGGGCTCCGTGGCCCAGGAGATCATCGACGCGGCCCAGGAACTGAACTCGCGTGCCCGCACCCGCGCGGTGGGGCTGGTGGTCGGGGGAACGCACCAGGCCCTCGGGTGTGATGTGTCCGGGTTCAACGCGTCCATCCTGGTGCCGGGAATCGGCGCGCAGGGGGGCCGGATCGAGGATCTGAGCGGAATGTTCGGGCCCGCCCACGACAAGGTGTTGCCCATGGTCGGGCGGGCGATTCTTCAAGCTGGCCCCGACCCGGAAGCACTGCGGGCAAAAGTGGCGTCCTATGTGGCCGTCTGAGTTGCTACCATTCCGTCTACCAGCCGCCCGGTTGGTGCGCATTGAGTCCCTCCGAACGTTGGAGAAATAGTGTCGATTCCGCAGTTGACCACCGAACAACTCCAGGCCGCTCGCGCGGCCGCCACCCAGGCCCGCCGTGTGCGGGCCGAGTTGAAGGCCAAGGTCCGAACCGGGGCGCTGTCCCTCTCGGAGGCTCTCGATCAGGCGGCTGACGACGACGTGCTCGCTCACGTGAAGGTAGTAGATCTGTTGAAGTCCTTGCCGCGTGTCGGTGAGAAGCGCGCCACTGGCGTGATGGAGCGTCTGGACATCGCCCCGAACCGTCGCATTCGTGGCCTCGGGCGTCACCAGTTGGCTGGCCTGAAGGCTGAATTCAAGTGAGTGGCAGCATCACGGTTATTTCAGGGCCTGCGGGAGTGGGCAAGGGAACCGTGGTGCGTCAATTGCGAAAGCTCCACCCGGAAGTGTGGGTCTCGGTGTCGGCGACGACCCGGGCCCCGCGTCCGGGCGAGGCGGACGGTGTCGACTACCTGTTCCGTTCCGAGGCGGAGTTCGACCAGTTGATCGCCTCGGGCGGGATGCTGGAGTGGGCCATCGTGCACGGCAAGCACCGGTATGGCACCCCCTCCGCCCCCGTCTTCGCCGTGCAGGGGGAGGGGCGCCCTGTGATCTTGGAGATCGACCTCCAGGGAGCGCGTCAGGTCCGGGAGAAGCTCCCGTCGGCGCAGTATGTCTTCCTGGCCCCCCCGGACTGGGACACGCTGGTGGAGCGGTTGGAGGGGCGCGGCACGGAGAGCGCCGATCAGGTCGAGCAGCGGCTGGAGACGGCCCGGATCGAACTGGCAGCGGCCGAACGCGAGTTCGACCGGATCATCGTGAACGACGATGTCAGCCGAGCCGTGGCCGAACTGGTAGACTTTCTGGGTTTGTAACCTCGATACCCAACAGAAGGTGGACGTTGAGCACCCAAGTTCCTGAGGGGATCACCAATCCTCCGATCGACGACCTGCTGAGCAAGGTCGACTCCAAGTACCGCCTTGTCCTGTTCGCCGCCAAGCGCGCGCGTCAGATCAACGCGTACTACAGCCAGCTGGGCGAGGGCCTCCTGGAGAACGTCGGCCCGCTCGTCGAGACGACCGTTCAAGAGAAGCCCCTCACCATCGCCCTGCGCGAGATCGCCGCGGACGTGCTGGAGTGCAACGAGATCGATCCCGAGGCTGAGGCCGCCGCGCGCGCCGAGGCTGAGGCCGATCCCGACTTCGGCGACGATCCGTTCGCCCCCGACGACCTGGCCTGAGCGCCGCCGACGTGCCACGCATCGTCCTCGGCGTCGCCGGCGGCATCGCCGCCTACAAGGCGTGCGAGGTGGTGCGTCGCCTGCGTGAATCCGGCCACGACGTCACGGTCGTCCCCACGGAGAACGCGCTCGCGTTCGTGGGGGCGGCCACCTGGGCGGCGCTGTCCGGCCACCCGGTGAGCACGGGCGTGTTCACCGACGTCCACCAGGTTCCTCATGTGCGGATCGGCCAGGAGGCCGATCTGGTGGTGGTCGCACCTGCGACGGCGGACCTGCTGGCGCGGGCCGCCGCGGGGCGAGCGGACGATCTGCTGACCAACGTTCTCTTGACGGCCCGGTGCCCCGTGCTGTTCGTCCCGGCGATGCACACCGAGATGTGGCAGCACCCCGCCACCGTCGCGAACGTCGCCACCTTGCGCGAGCGCGGCGCGATCGTCATGGATCCGGCCAGCGGTCGACTCACCGGGGCCGACATCGGCCCGGGCCGACTTCCTGAGCCCGGCGACATCGTCGCGGTGGCCGCCTCACTGCTGGCCGACCCGGCGGCGGCGGACGCCGCGCGGGCCCGCGACCTGCGGGGCCTTCGCGTCGTGGTGAGCGCGGGCGGAACACGCGAGCCCCTGGACCCTGTCCGATTCCTGGGCAACGCGAGCAGCGGACGCCAAGGTGTCGCCCTGGCCCGGGCTGCCCGGCTGCGCGGGGCCCAGGTCACCGTGGTCGCCGCGCATCTGAGCGAGCCACTGCCCGCGGGCGTCGACGTCGTCCAGGTCAGTTCGACCGCCGACCTGGCGGAGGCGATGACGCGCCTGCAACCGGAGGCGGACGTCCTCGTCATGGCCGTCGCGGCCGCGGACTTCACCCCGGCGGAAACGTCGGCAGCGAAGATCAAGAAGGACGGCAGCGGCACGCTGGATCTTCAGCTCACCGAGACCATCGACGTGCTGGGGTCCCTGTCCGCGCGCCGCAGCGGACCACCCCGGCAGGTCATCGTCGGCTTCGCGGCGGAGACCGCGAAGGATGACGACGATCTGCTCGCGCTCGGGCTGTCGAAGCTGGCCCGGAAGGGGTGCGACCTGCTCGTCCTCAACAACGTGTCGGGCGGGGCCGTGTTCGGCCAACCCGACAACACCATCACCATCATCGACCCCGACCGTGTCGTGCTGACCGCCAGCGGAGACAAGGCCGCCGTCGCCCACCGCATCTGGGACGCTGTCGTGGCTACCCGAACACAGGAGGATTCGTGAGCCGTCTGTTCACCTCGGAGTCTGTGACCGAGGGACATCCGGACAAGGTCGCCGACTCGGTCAGCGACGCCGTGCTTGACGCCCTGCTCGCTCAGGACGTCAACAGCCGTGTCGCCGTGGAGACCCTCGTGACGACGGGCACCGTCGTCGTCGCCGGGGAAGTCTCCACCGAGGCCTACGCCGACATCTCCGGGATCGCCCGCGAACGCATCATCTCCATCGGCTACGACCATGCGGGAGCCTCCTTCGACGGCAAGAGTTGCGGCGTCCTGGTGTCGCTGGGCAACCAGAGCCCCGACATCGCCCAGGGCGTCGACTTGGCCGAGGAGGTGCGCGAAAGCGGCACTGGTGACGCGCTGGATCGACAGGGCGCGGGCGACCAGGGGCTCATGTTCGGCTACGCCTGCACCGACACCCCCACCCTCATGCCGCTGCCCATCGACATCGCGCACCGGCTCTCAGAGCGGCTCGCGCAGGTGCGCCGCACCGGCGAACTGGACTGGGTCCTGCCCGACGGCAAGACGCAGGTCACCGTCGAGTACGACGGCGACCGGCCGGTGCGCGTCGACACGGTCGTCGTCTCCACCCAGCACACCGAGGCGGCCTGGAACGATGGGGTCATCCGCGACGCCATCGTCGGTTTGGTGATCGACCCGGTGCTGGCGCGCTACGACATCAACTCGGCCGGGCGCACGACCTTCGTGAACCCGACGGGGAAGTTCGTCATCGGCGGCCCCATGGGAGACGCCGGGGTCACCGGGCGCAAGATCATCGTCGACACCTACGGCGGGATGGCCCGGCACGGCGGCGGAGCCTTCTCCGGCAAGGATCCCTCCAAGGTGGACCGCTCGGCGTCCTATGCCATGCGGTGGGTCGCGAAGAACGTCGTCGCGGCCGGGCTCGCGGAGCGGTGCGAGGTGCAGGTGGCCTACGCGATCGGCCGCGCTCACCCGGTGGGCTTCTACACCGAGTGCTTCGGCACCGAGAAGGTGCCGCTGAACCAGATCAACGATGCCGTTTTGGCCGTCTTCGATCTGCGTCCCGCGGCCATCATCCGCGACCTGGACCTGCTGCGTCCCATCTACTCGCAGATCACGAACTACGGCCACTTCGGGCGTGAGCTCCCGGTCATGACGTGGGAGCGCACCGACCGCGCCGACGCGCTCGCGGCGGCGGTCCGCGGCTGAGGAGGGTTCCGGGTCGCTGTCGGCCCGGCCTCCTAGGATCGAGGCCATGACGAGCCCGGACGTGCCGCTGATCGCGCACGTCGCGGTCGACGTCGCCCTGCCTCACCTGGATCGCCCCTTCGACTACGTCGTCACGCCGGCGCAGACCGCGACGGTGGCGGTCGGGGTCCGCGTGCGCGTCCGGTTCGCGGGCAAGCTGCGCGACGGCTACGTCCTCGCACTCGATCACAGCACCGATGTCGCCGCACCGGCGCCGCTGGAACGGGTGCTCTCCCCCGAAGTGGTGATGCCACCGGCCACGGCGGGGCTGGTGAGGGCGGTGGCCGACCACTGGGGCGGCACCTTCTCCGACGTCGTCCGACTGGCGATCCCGCCGCGTCATGCCACCTCCGAGGCAGCAAGCCGACCCCGGCGTCCCGACCCGGACACGTCCCAGCCAGCCCAGGTGCTGCCCGGCTATCCGGGAGCGGAGCGGTTCCTGGCCGCGCTCGGCGCAGGCGAGGGCGTCCGGGCCGCCTGGACGCCCGTCCCGGTATTCGCTCCGCCGGGGGACTGGGCGGCGGGCCTGCTGGATGCTGCCGCAGCCACGCTCTCAGCAGGCAGGGGCGCGATCCTGATGGTCCCGGACGCCGCCGCGATGGCCGTGCTCACCGCCCAGGCCTCGGCACGCTTCAGCGAGGGGTCGTTCGTCACGCTGACCGCTGACCTGGGCCCGGCCGCCCGGTACCGCAACTACCTGGCCGTGTCCCGTGGAGACGTGCGCTGCGTCCTCGGCACGCGCGGGGCCGTCTTCGCCCCGGTGGCCGACCTGGGGCTCATCGCGGTGTGGGACGAAGGCAACGACGCCTACGCCGAGCCGCGCGCCCCGTACCCGCACGTCCGCGAAGTCGCCGCGCTGCGCGCGTCCCGCGAGGGATCAGGGCTGCTGCTGGCCGGGTACGGGCGCACCGCCGAGGTCGCGGCCCTGGCCGCCCGGGGCTGGCTCGTGCCCGTGGATCTGCCCGCCCGCGACATCCGGCGGCTCGGGCCCGCCGTGCGGGCGGCCACCGACACCGATCGGGCCCTGGAACGAGATCCGCACGCCCGTGGTGCCCGGCTGCCCCACGACGTGTTCACCGTCCTCCGTGCGGGGCTGGCGTCCGGGCCGGTGCTGGTGCAGGTGCCGCGCGCTGGCTATGCCCCCCGATTGAGGTGCCAGACCTGCCGCGCTGCCGCGGACTGTCCCACGTGCGGGCTGCCGCTGCGAGGGGAGTGCGGCCCCGAGGGCCTGACGCTGACGTGCGTGTCCTGCGGGCCGCTGCCTGGTCCCTGGCGATGCCCGCACTGCGGGGACACGCGACTGCGGGCCCCCCAGGTGGGCGTGGCCCGGACGGCCGAGGAACTCGGTCGGGCGTTCCCGCAGACGGCCGTGGTGCAGTCCTGGTCGGGCCACCGGGTGGAGACGGTCGGCGCCGCTCCCGCGCTGATCCTTGCCACCCCGGGGGCGGAGCCGCGGCCGGAGGCAGGCTACGCGGCCGCCGTCCTGCTGGATGCCGGCGTCCTGCTCGCCCGCCCCGATCTGCGTGCGGGGGAAGAAGCGCTGCGCCGCTGGCTGGAGGCGTCCGCCCTCGTACGCGCGGCCGAACTGGACGGCACCGTGCTGATCGTGGGCGAGCCCACCGAACGAGCGGTGCAAGCCCTCGTCCGGCTCGACGCCGCGGGTGCGGCCGCGCGGGAACTCTCCGAGCGTGAGCAGGCACACTTCCCGCCGGCCGCGCGGCTGGTGCTCCTGGAGGGGCCTCGGGCGGCGCTGGAGGACGCCGAGGCCGCCTGGCGGCCGGTCGCCGGAGCCGAGCATTTCGGGCCGATCCTCCTGGAGGACGATGTCTGGCGGTTGACGCTGCGATGCCCCCCCGAACGTGGGGCGGAACTCGTCGGGGGCATGAAGTCGCTTGTGTCGGAGCGCTCCGCGCGCAAGGCGCCCGGGGCGGTGCGGCTTCGGGTCGACCCGCAGTCAGTCGGGTGATCGCCTAGGGTGGGGCCGTGCGTCTCGTCTTCGCCGGCACACCGTCGGTCGCCCTGCCAGCCCTGGAGGCGCTGCTCGCGTCCCCGCATGAGATCGTGGCGGTGGTGACGCGACCGGACGCCCCCCGGGGCCGCAGCAAGCGCCCGGTGCCCAGCGAG
>RRZU011571412.1_pt1 | contig 15554 bp, 12 predicted proteins | sample 2165561 | NCBI WGS metagenome assembly RRZU01 (sample SAMN10456909, study PRJNA506462) | wastewater metagenome | isolation source: wastewater sludge | place: USA: Moscow, Idaho
ACATGGAGGCCAAGCCCTTCTCGATCGGCTACCGCGTCGAGCATCCGCAGGGCGTGATCGACCGCGCCCGCTTCGGCCCGAACGCCGGTAACCCGATCCTGGGCGCGGCCGACTACAAGCTGGTCCACCACGCCCGAAACGGCCGCTCGGTCTACAGCTTCTGCATGTGCCCGGGCGGCACGGTGGTGGCGGCCACCTCCGAGCCGAACCGGGTGGTGACCAACGGCATGAGCCAGTACTCGCGCAACGAGCGCAACGCCAACGCCGGCATCGTTGTCGGTATTACGCCAGCCGATTACCCGGGTGGTCCGCTGGCCGGCATCGAACTGCAGCGGCAACTCGAGAGCCATGCTTTCGAACTCGGGGGGAGCAGCTACGAAGCCCCCGGGCAACTCGTCGGCGACTTCCTTGCCGACCGGCCCTCGACGCAACTCGGTGCGGTCGTTCCATCGTACCAACCCGGGGTTCACCTGACGAATCTCGCCAGCGCGCTGCCGGACTACGCGATCGCCGCGATTCGCGAAGCGCTGCCGGCCTTTGATCGGCAGCTTCGCGGTTTTGCGATGCCCGACGCCGTTCTCACCGGCGTCGAGACGCGTACCTCGTCACCGCTGCGCATCACCCGTGGCGACGATTGCCAGAGCCTTAACGTCAAGGGCCTGTACCCCGCCGGCGAAGGCGCCGGCTACGCTGGCGGCATCCTCTCGGCCGGCGTCGATGGTATCAGGGTCGCCGAAGCGGTGACCCGGGAGCTACTGACTACTCGCTCAGCCGGGTAATCTTGTTGCCCTGCAGGCCGATGCCGGCCATCAGGCCTTTCTGGCTGAAGATGACAGCGTAGATGTCGTTGGTCGCGGTCGTGGAGGTCAGCGACTTGCCCATTCCCTGATCGACCACCACGACGCTGGGGCCAACGCCGACCTCGAAGCCCTCGTTCTGGGTCAAGGCGTTCAGTGATTTCTCGTTCATGAAGAACATGGCATAACCATATTCCTGGGCGCCTGCCTGAAATCCGTACGAAGCGCCAGAGGTGTTGTAGTAGCCTGCTGCCATGCCGTTTCTGAAGAGTACGCCGTCGCCATACTGCCCGCCGACGACGAGACCGGCCTTGATGATCTTCGGAAAAACGAGGACCGCCACCGCGTCTCTGGACAGGGTCTTCGCCACCGGCAGCCTGGCAAGCAGCTTCTGATAGGCATTGCGCGCGTCGCGTTCGAGTGCTGCACGATCCGCCGCGAGGGCCGCAGCCGGTGCCAGCAGAGCCGCGATGATCGCAATCAGGAAAAATCGGGAGGTTTGAGCAAACTGCGAACAAAATGTCTTGGGCATGGGGTCACCTGTGCAGGAAAGTTATCAGGAAGGGTCTGCTGGCGCTGACCAGCAAGCCATGATAGTACAGCATCCATTCGCCGTGGCAGCCCGGCGGATGGGCCAGTATCCACGGGCCGGCAGCGCCCGGCCGCCGGCCAGGCGCGCCTGGTTCAGCCGATGACGTGGTAGCCGCCGTCGATGTGCATCGTTTGGCCGGTAATAAGCTTCGCGTAGTCGGACGCGAGGAAGGCCGTGGTCATGCCGACATCTTCGAGAGTGACCAGCATGTGGGCCGGGGCGCGCGTCGCGGCGTTCTCGATCAACTCGTCGAAGCGATCGATGCCGCTGGCGGCGCGAGTCCTGATCGGGCCGGGCGAGATCGGATGCACGCGAATCCCTTTCGGTCCGAGTTCGGCGGCAAGGTATCGTGCCGATGCCTCCAGAGCCGCTTTCACGGGGCCCATCAGGTTGTAGCGATCGACCACCTTTTCGGCGCCGTAGTAGCTCATGGTAAACAAGGAGCCGCCATCGATCATCAGTGGCTCGGCGAGTTTGGCCATGCGGATGAACGAGTGGCAGGAGACGTCCATCGCCATCAGGAACCCATCGCGCGAGCAATCGGTGACCCGGCCATGCAGATCCTCGCGTGGCGCGAAGGCAATCGAGTGCAGGGCGATATCGAGACGGCCCCAGGTTTTCTCGATCGCCTCGAACACCGCTTCGAGCTGTCCGGGGATACGCACGTCGCAGGGGAGGAAAAGTTCTCGATCAACCTCCAGGTGATCTGCCAACGCCTGGGTGTAGGGCCTGGACTTTTCGTTGAGATAGGTCATCGCCACGCTGGCGCCGAGCGCGCGGAAAGCCAGTGCGCAGCCGTAGGCGATCGACTGGTTGTTGGCGATTCCGATCACCAGTGCCTTCTTGCCGTCGAGCGCGCCGGCCGGGCCTTTCACCTTTTCTGCGAGGTCGCGGAAAAAAGCCTCGGTCGGATTCAGTTCGGTCATGTCTTGTGCTCCTCATCAGTGGGTAGGATGGAGTTTGCTGGAGTAGGGTGGGGATGCCTGACGACGGCCCATGACGGTTGGTCGGAGGTCGGTTCATCCGGATTTCCCTGGTGGTCGAGTGTGCCGGCAATCGGGCGGCGGCAAGCTGCATGAATTATACTCAGCCAGCCAGAGGCGGGAAGCCTGGCCGGGGATCAGCGGCGGCAAATTCGCCAGCGAACTCGGTAGGGCGACGCGCGCTGGGCATCCTGCCAACTTCCTTGGCTTTGCCCCCGACCAGACGCCGGGCCAGACGATCGCCGACATCATTAGTTGTTTTGGAGAATGCCATGCAAGCAAATGGCCGTAGTTCAAGGACCAGGGTCGTCATTGTCGGCGGCGTGGCCGGTGGTGCCTCGTGTGCGGCGCGCCTGCGCCGGCTGGACGAAAATGCCGAAATCCTCATGGTCGAACGTGGGCCGTACGTTTCCTACGCCAATTGCGGTCTTCCCTACCATATCGGCGGCGTGATCGAAAAGGAATCGAGCCTGCTGGTGGCGACTGCAGGCACTTTCCGCCGGCAGTTCAATATCGATGTCCGAACGAATTGCGAAGCCATCCGTGTCTCGCCGGACACGAAAAGCATCGAACTGCGCGATGTGGCAACTGGCGAGGTGAGCAGCGAGTCCTACGACAAGCTGGTGCTGTCGCCCGGCGCGCTGTCGGTCCGCCCGCCTTTGCCGGGAATCGACCTGCCCGGAATCTTCCAGGTGCGCACCGTGCCTGATGCGCGGGCGATCCGCGAGTGGATCGAACGTGGTTCACTGTTTCTCTCCGGGATGGACAAGTACTCGGGCTTCCAGACGGTCAGGCAGAAGACCCGGGCGGTGGTCATCGGCGGCGGCTTCATCGGCCTCGAAACGGCGGAGAACCTCGTGCGTCGCGGGTTCGCCGTCACCCTCGTCGAGATGCTTGATCAGGTGCTGGCGCCACTCGATCAGGACATGGCGCGTATCGTCGAAAACTATGTCGAGCGGCACGGCATCTGCCTGGCGCTCAATGACGGGGTGGCCGGATTCCAGCACGCCGCGAACGGCGCGCTCGAGGTGCTCACCAAATCGGGCAAGGTGCATGCGGCCGACATCGTGATCCTCGCGCTCGGCGTGCGTCCGGATACGGCACTGGCGAAGACGGCCGGCCTCGAGATCGGCGAACGCGGCGGGATTCGCGTCGACGAGCAGATGCGCACCAGCAACCCGGACATCTTCGCCGTCGGCGACGCGATTGAAGTCAGGGATTTCGTGACCGGTGAGTGGAGTCTGATCGCGCTCGCCGGGCCAGCGAACCGGCAGGGTCGCATCGCCGCCGACGTCATTGCCGGGCGCCAGTCACGCTTCCGCGGCACCCAGGGCACCTCGATCATCGGGCTGTTCGGAGCCGCCGCCGCCTGGGTGGGCGTCAGCGAAAAGACGCTCAAGCGGCTCGGTGAAAGCGATTATGAAAAAATCTACCTCTACCCGAATTCGCACGCGGGCTATTACCCGGGTGCGCGGCCGATTGCGCTGAAAGTGCTCTTCCGGAAATCCGACGGACGTTTCCTCGGCGCGCAGGCGCTCGGCGAGGATGGAGTAGACAAGCGGATCAGTGCGCTCGCCATGGCGCTGCAGATGGGCGCCACGATCCACGACCTCGAAGAAGCCGAGCTCTGCTACGCGCCGCAGTTCGGTAGCGCGAAGGACCCGGTCAACTTCGCCGGCATGGTCGCCGCCGACATCCTGTGCGGCGACATGCCCCAGAGTCACTGGGATGCCAGCGAAGACGGATTCCTCCTCGATGTGCGCGAGGCCGCCGAACGGGCGGTGGAGAGCGTGCCGGGCTCGCTCAACATCCCTCTCGGCGAGCTTCGCGCACGCCTCGGCGAACTGCCTCGCGACCGGGAGATCCTGGTCATCTGCCGCTCAGGCCAGCGGGCCTACTATGCGACCCGGGTGCTCCTGCAGAACGGCTTCAAGGCGAGGACGGTCGCCGGCGGCATGCTGTCGCGCTTCCATACCTATCTTCTCGACAACTGAATCAAGGCGCGAGTAGGCCGCGCGGTCATCGGCGAAGGGTAGGCTGCTTGGGCCTGGCGGTGCAGGGGAGTTTTCCGGCAGAGCTGTCCCCTGGGGGGCGTTCCTGCGCGTCACCTGGCGCGATCCCTTCGCCGCCATCTAAGGCCTTGCCTGTTTTTCGCTAGCCAGCTCCGCAATCAGTAGATTCGCAGCGTTCTTGTCTCCCAACTCACCGTACATTTGCAGCAGGCGCAACCCGGTCGTCACGGTTGTTTCATGCTGCGGGCCATTTACCTTGCGGTACAAGCCGTATAGTGATTTCGCCATGTCGCGGGCTTCCTCTTGCTGGTTCGCATCCCAGAGCGTTGCGATCAGGTTGCGCATCCCGCCGAGGGTGTCGGGGTGCTCGTCGCCGAGGACGCGGCGGCGGAGCGTCAGCACCTGTTCCTCAAGCGCGCGGGCGCCGGGCAGGTCGCCCTGGCTCCGCAGCGTGCTGGCCAGGTTGGCCATGCTGCTGAGAGTGTCCGGGTGCTCGTCGCCGAGGACGCGGCGGCTGATCGCCAGCACCTGTTCCTCAAGCGCGCGGGCGCCAGGCAGGTCGCCCTGGCTCCCGAGCGTGCCGGCCAGGTCGGCCATGCTGCCGAGGGTGTCCGGGTGCTCATCGCCGAGGATGCGGCGGCAGAGCGCCAGCACCTGTTCCTGAAGCGCGCGGGCGCCGGGCAGGTCGCCCTGGCTGCCGAGCGTGCTGGCCAGGTTGCCCATGCTGGTGAGAGTGTTCGGGTGCTCGTCGCCGAGGATGCGGCGGCGGAGCGCCAGCACCGGTTCCTCAAGCGCGCGGGCGCCGGGCAGGTCGCCCTGGCTGCGGAGCGTGCCGGCCAGGTTGGCCATGCTGGTTAGGGTGTCCGGGTGCTCGTCGCCGAGGACGCGGCGACGGAGCGCGAGCACCTGTTCCTGAAGCGCGCGGGCACCGCGCAGGTCGCCCTGGCTGCGGAGTGTGCCGGCCAGGTTGGCCATGCTGCTGAGGGTGTCCGGGTGTTCGTCGCCGAGGACGCGGCGGCGGATCGCCAGCGCCGACTCCTGGAGTGTGCGTGCCCCAGCGTAGTCTCCCTGTTTTTCCAGCAGCGTGGCGAGAAGGCTCTTGTACTGCTGGACATCCACATGTGGATCGCCGAGTTGCTCCGTACTCTGCGCAAGCAGCTTTTCTGCCATCCCGCGGGCGGTAGCAAATTTGCCCTGCTCGGTGAACAGTTGTACCAGAGCGCCCCGGAATGCCAGGCTTTCGACATGTGTTTCACCGAGGGACTTGCGCGCGTAGGCCTCACCCATGCGGACGGCCAATTCGGCATTGCCGCTGTCGCCGTCCGTAGCGAAGCGCTTCGCCAGCGCGCGCAGGGCAGACAAATCTTCGGCGAAGGCCACGGCTTCGAGTGGTCGCGCGCGCGCACGGTTCTCCAGGGATCGCATCAGGCGTATTGCTTCGGGGCTTTCCCACGGAAGGTATCCGGGCTCCAGCCAGGCGAGGAGGTTCTGGTAGGCACGTGTCAGGGAATAGTCGTCCTCGACCTTTTGCATTCTTTCGTTGAGTACCGCGATCTCTTCTCCGAAAGCATAGACCGGGCTTTGCTTGATCTGTACTTCGTCGAAGAAGCGCTTCAGATGGCAGTGCTTGATCCCGTACGCGTCCTTCAACGCCTTGGTCAGGAAGGGTTCATAGCCTTCGAGATTCTGCGCGGAATCGCCGAAGCGCCACTTCCTGCGCAGGTCGTCCTGCGCGACCTCGATACGCGAGGGCAAGGGATAGGCGACCAATGGTCGAGCGTCCTGGTCACGGCGCCGGTAGGCGACGGCGTCCTTGAGCACGGTTTCGATGCCAAAGAGGCTTTGTCGATTCGGCGTGAATACCAGCACCAGCTTTTCAGGCATCAGCGTGGTACAGATACCCGCCGTGTCGGTCTGGCCGGTACGCGAATCGATGAAAACGTAGCGGTACCGGTTCTTGAGCCGCTCCGCCAGGACCCGGAAAGCCAAAGGATATTCGTTGAAAAAACCTTCCCAGGGGAAGGTATTCACGCGGGCGCCGTAGCCGGCGTCGAAACGCCCGGCCTTGATCATGTCGAGATTGGGCAAATGGGTGCCCAGGAGGTAGTCGTCGAACTTGACTGCATCGAGCAGCGTTTCGGCGCGCACGTCCTGCCTGCGCTTACGCTTAAGTGAAGGGCTGTCGCCGGTCTCCCGCAGACGGCAAAACAGGTCGATGAGTCCGGGGAAATCGCTCGCGTCCTCGCTGGTACCCGTTGGCTTGTCGCGTGCGAAGGCGGGTCTGAGCCGACCATGGAAGTAGCGGTGCAGGCCTGGCGCCTCGAGGTCCCAGTCGATCAACAGGATCCGTTCGCCAAAATTGAGCCGGTCCGCCAGCAGGCAAGCGAGGTTGACCATGGACATGGTGCGGCCGGTTCCACCCTTGTAGGAATAAAAGGTGACGACTTCTCCTGGCGTTCGCTCTTGCATGGCAGCGGACGAATTCGCGCTCATGACCCGCCTCCGCATCCGGCACGGCTCGGCAGGGCCTGCTGACTCGCGACACCCTGTTGCCAGGGTTCGACCTCCGTCAGGTCGGGCAGATCAATCCCGGCGCAGCAATCCACGGCTGCTTGGCAATGGTTGCCGTCGGCAAATCTCTTGTGGTGTTCGCAGATCAAATCCCCGACTTTATCGACGATCGGGATCAGGTTGGGGTCGTATTTGATCTCGGAGCGCAGATTGATGAGTCCGAAGGGCATCTTGACGTAGTGCAGCTTGTTGCGAATGGCCTGCGGAACTTCCTCTTCCGTTCCCCAGACCAGCAAGGGCAGGACCAGGCCTTTGTCAGGTGGAGGTACTCCGAGGTCAGCACGGCGCTTGCTTTCGATACGCTCCATGGCGGCATATTCGCGCCGGCAGTAGTCACTGTGGTAATACTCGGGGCTGAGGATCGCGACCATGCAGATGCTCTGGCGCAGGGCGCCGGCAATCGCGATGTTGAACTTGTATCCTGCTTGCAAGCGTTCGCGGTCGATGTAAACGCCTTGCCCGAGGCGCTGATCGAGACTGTTCTCCAGCGCATCGACAAACTGCTCGATGAACTTGACCGTCTTCTCCTTAGCACTGTGGCGATAGCTGATGAAACAGGCGTACTGGAAGCTCACCGGCTGTCTTTCAATTTGTGGATACCGATTGCGGGAACTTTACGGTAACGGTTGCGCGGGCGCAAGGGCACGGCGAAGAGGTCGCCCACTCGCCCACTCGCCCACTTCGCGATAGAAATCGGCCAGGCTGCTTTGCGGATGGTGGATCGTGCCGACGCTGACGTCCGACAGGCAGATCGCGGGCGACCAGCGGCGACAGCGCTGGCCCTTGTTCGCGGGGGCTGGCTGGTCGACGCCTACAGTTGCGGGAAGGCGCGAATCAGCCCGCTGCACAGGCCCTCGACGTCGCGTTCCCGATACTCCCCGACGAGGTCTTCCGGACGTTCGTTACCGCTGACGCTGCGCCCGTCCAGCGGGGTCGGTTCGTCAAGTCCAAAGGCCGAGTAGTAATCGGCGAATTTGAGGTTCGAACGGATGTTGCCGGAAAGGAGGAGGCGCCGGTTGGGGACGGCGAAGGCATCGCTGATGATCAGGCCGTGCAGGCTGGACGAGACGACGCAGGCGCAGGCGAGGACTTCCTTGAGCACCTCGTCGATCGGCGCAAAGACGTTGATCAGCCGGGCACCACGGATACGCAGCAGGATCTCTACGGCGGCGCAATCCTGGTCGACGAAATGCGGGATGACGCCCAGGGCATACTGTTTCGGCGGGCGAGGGCGGCCGCTCCAGTAGTGGCCGACGAGCAGCCCCGGGTCGCCGAGCGCGACGTCGCCGCCACCGCCGTCGATCGCGGCCAGGGTGTGCTTGCCACGCACGGCATGGTAGTGGTGGCGGGCAGGAAAGCGCTCAGCGGAGTCGCCGGCGCCGCTGCCCCAGATGTGCAGGCGACGGGGCAGCAGAAACCGCCTGGCCTGGCGTTGTCGCTGGAGAATGGTGCCAATGCCCAGCAGCTCTGCCGATTCGATCGGCGCATAGACGACCGCTCGCCCGGAAACCATTTCGACGATGAGCGGCGAAAGGTAGTCGCCGAAGTTCCGCCGGTTGGCGTCGTGCTGGCCTTCGCCCTGCCACCAGTACAGTCTGATCGGTTTCAAGCGGCTCTCCCGATGCACGGTCGCCCGCGTTCGTGATGCGAGGTTTTGTGATCCCTGGCTAGGCGGTTGCGACGGCGACCATGACGTTGATGTCGCCGTGCTCCGGCCACGCTTTCAGGGCGCCGCGATACGCTCGCCAGGCGCGCATTCCCCAGCGCGGCCTGGTCAGCAGCCGCCGCAGTGATGGTGCCGAGTGGTCGACGTCGAGCACGTTGAAGGTCGAAAAGCCGGCTCGCGAGGTGGCGATTTCCAGGCTGTATGGAGTAAAGTAGAAATGGTGATCGAGCAGATAGAGGCCCCAACGATCGCCCTCCAGGACTCGACGCCAGTTTTCGTAGTTGCCCGTTTCCAGGAACAGCCTGCCGCCCACGGCGAGCCGGTCGTGCAGGAGCCGCAGCACGGCGATCGGGTCGCGCAGGTGTTCGACGACGTCCCACATGGTGATGACGTCGAAGCGATCGTCGGGAAGCGTGCTCTGCAGATCAACGCCGTAGTACTCCCTGGCGCGCGCGATCGCCGCTGCGCTCTGTTCGACGCCTACAGTATCCCAGCCGCCATCGAGGCTGGCGCGGACGAAAGCGCCAGAACCCGCACCGAAATCGAGCAGGCGACCAGGCGCGCTGCGGACCGCCTCGACCTGGCGCAGCTTTTCACGGGCGGCGCGGCGTTTGCTCTCGGAGTCGGTGACGTAACGGTCACCCGACGACCAGCGCCAGTTCATGTACGCCCGCGACGCCTCCTCGGAGGGGCGTGGCGTCTGATAGGCCAGCCGGCAGGCAACGCACTCGGCCACCGAGGTCTGCATGTCGAAGCGGGCAGGAATCGGTCGCGGGTTGTTGACGCGACCACACAGTGGGCAGGCGATCGGGTCCAGCCGCGGGTAACTGTCGCCGTCGATCAGGTCGATCATGCTCATCGTGCCTCCAGTCCTGGTTCACGGCAGCCATCGACGCGCAGCGATGTCGACGCGCAGAAAGGATCATTCACCGCTGCAGGTTCGGAAAATGGTGCTGTAGCGAGCCGTGAAATCAGACCGCGAACGATCCAGCGGTTCGAGTGTCCAGTAGCCCCACGGCCAGGCCGATCGGCGCATTTCGTCGCTGTCATGAATGGTCTCGATCTCCCAGTCGACGGGGGTCAGGTGGTGGGCCTTGATCAGCTCGACCTTGGTGTCAAGATCCATTCCCCCGACAAAAATCGCTCCGCCCGGTTTCGCCGCAGCGACGATGCGCGCGAACGCTTCCGTGGCGTCCTGCTTGTTCATATGTACCAGGAAGTTCTGCGCCAGCACCAGGTCGTAACAATGCTTGGCAGTGAAATCGTCGGCGAGCAGGTCGCCATGCGAGACCTCTACCCGCTTGCGGATGTCCGGCACGATCGTCTGTTCTTCGCCGTTACGTTCGAACAGCCGATCGGCATAGCGTCGCGCGGTGCTCTCGAGTGGCTCGGCGAGTCCGTGCCGGGGACCGTAGACCGCCCGTTGCGCGACGGCGACCGCTGGCTGCGCGATATCGAAGGCGTCGATCGTCCATTGCACCTGCGGAAACTCGACGGCCAGATAGCCGGCCAGCGAGTAGGCTTCACAGCCGAAGCTGCAGCCGGCGACGAGGATTCGCAGTGGCGCCTGGCCATCGACGAATTTCGCAAGCGGCCCTTGCAGTGCCTCGAACTGCTTGAGATTCCGGAAGAAGCGCGTTGCCGTCGACTGAAAACGAACCTGGCGAGTCGCCCGTCGGGAATGGATCGAGCGGCCGAGCCCGCGCAGCGGCGGCAGATCGAAGAGTCTCTGGTTGAATTTGATGCGTCGCGACATGGATTCCGATGAGCTTCCCGAGGAGGGCCGGCGTGGCCAGATCGTTGCCGGCGCAGCAGCCACGATCCGCGATAGTCCGGGATCGTCCGGCATGGCGCCGGTCACGCCGTGGCAGGTCAGCAGCAGAGCCGGCAGCACGACGGGCGCAATGATAGCACCGAACGTGTCGACCGGCTCTGCCCGACCCGGTCACGCCGCCCGATCTTCGTCGCCAGCCGAACTGCTCGCGGCGAGGCGATTGACGCCATTCACCAAGGCCTTGATCGAGGCAGTGACGATGTTCGCGTCGACGCCGACGCCGTAGCATTCGCTGGTGCTGCCGGCGCGAGTCAGTTCCATGAAGGCACAGGCGCTGGCGTCGCTGCCACCGCTGCGCATCGAGCGCTCTTCGTAGCTGCGTACCTGCACGACGAGGCCGACGCTGCGCAGCGCATGCACGGCCGCGTCAATCGGGCCATTGCCCTCGCCGGCGAGCAGGTGCCGCCGCCCGTCGATGTCGACGCTGAGGCGGATTCCCTGCGCGCTGCCATGCTCGACGAGATGGTGTTCGAGATAGCGTACCGGCCGTCTGCTGTCGAGATAGCTCTGCGCAAACAGCTGCCAGATTTCGCCAGCGCTCATCTCGCCGCCGTGGCGGTCGGTGTGCGCCTGGACGACGCGCGAGAACTCGACCTGCAAGCGGCGCGGCAGGACGACGCCGTATTCGGCTTCGAGCAGATAGGCGATGCCACCCTTGCCCGACTGGCTATTGACCCGGATCACCGAATCGTAGCTGCGTCCGAGGTCGGCGGGGTCGATCGGCAGGTAGGGAACATTCCAGCCAGCGTCGTCCTGTTGCGCGGCAAAACCCTTTCGGATGGCGTCCTGGTGCGAACCCGAGAAGGCGGTGAACACCAGATCGCCGACGTAGGGATGGCGCGGGTGGATCGGCAGCCGGCTGCAGTGCTCGACGGTACGCGCCACGGCGTTGATGTCCGAGAAGTCGAGCCCCGGCGAGACGCCCTGGGTGTAGAGATTGAGCGCCAGGGTGACCAGGTCGACGTTGCCGGTACGTTCGCCGTTGCCGAACAGGCAGCCCTCGACGCGCTCGGCGCCGGCCATCATCGCTAACTCGGCGGCGGCCACCGCCGTGCCGCGGTCGTTGTGCGGATGCACACTGAGGATGATGCTGTCACGGCGGGCGAGGTGGTGGTGCATCCACTCGATCTGATCGGCGTAGACGTTCGGCGTCGTCACCTCGACCGTCGTCGGCAGGTTGAGGATCAGCTTGTTGTCCGGGGTCGCCCCCCAGGCAGCGGTCACCGCATCGCAGACTTCGAGGGCAAAGTCGAGTTCGGTGGCGGTAAAGGTTTCCGGACTGTATTCGAGCTGCCATTCGGTTTCCGGCTGCGCGGCGGTCAACTCCTTGACCAGGCGGACAGCGGCCACCGCCATGTCCACCACATCCGCCTTGCTCATTGCGAAGACGTTCTCGCGGAAGGGCTTCGAGGTGGCGTTGTAGACATGCACGATCGCCCGTCGCGCCCCCCTGAGCGACTCGATGCTGCGGCGGATGAGGTGCTCGCGCGCCTGCGTGAGCACCTCGATGGTCACGTCGTCGGGGATGTGTCCGCCTTCAATCAGTTCACGAACGAAATCGAAATCCGTCTGCGAGGCGGAAGGGAAGGCCACCTCGATCTCCTTGAAACCGATCTCGCAGAGAGTGTGGAACAAGCGCATCTTGCGCTCGGCGTTCATCGGCTCGAACAGCGCCTGGTTGCCGTCGCGCAGATCGGTGCTCATCCAGATCGGCGCCGCGGTGATGCTTCGATTCGGCCATTGCCGATTGTCGATGTGGATCGCGGGGAAAGGCGTGTATTTGCTGGAAGGATTTTTCAACATCATCGTCGGCTCCTGAAGGTGGGCTGCTGGCGGTTTCTGACGAGGCAAATGGTACGCAGGATCGGCCGGCAGGTGCTTGCGATTTGCCTGACAAATATCCTGGTAATTGGCAGACTGTTGCGTAGAATAGAAATAATTAAAGACATTCTGCTACAAACCAAACATGGAGAAAAAGATCATGGAACTCGACCGCTTCGACCGACTGATTCTCCAGGCGCTGCAGCAGGACGGACGCATCAGCAATCAGGAACTCGCCGACCGCATCGGCCTCTCGCCGTCACCGTGTTTGCGGCGCGTGCGCGCGCTCGAAGAAGCCGGCCTGATCATCGGCTACCGGGCGCTGCTGGACCCGCGGGCGCTCGGCTTGCCACTGATGGCGTTGATCCATATTTCAATGGACCAGCACACGCCCGAGCGTTTCAGTCACCTCGAAGCGGCGATCAGCGAGATCCCCGAGGTCATGGAATGCCTGCTGATCACCGGCCAGGCCGCCGACTACCAGCTCAAGGTGGTGGTCAAGGACATGGACGCCTACCAGGAGCTGTTGCTTAATCGGATTACCGGCATCCAGGGCGTCACCGGCGTGCATTCGAGCTTCGTTCTGCGTCGGGTGGTGGACAAGACCGCGCTGCCGGTCGCCGCAAAATAGCCTGGCCGTTGTTTCTGCTACACGGCTGTGGGCAGGCCGGGTCGCGGAGTTCGCGAACTTCGCGAACTTCGCGAAGTGTGAAATATTTCATGTCGATTAAATTTACACGCGGGCGTGGAAATTGCGCCGGAGGGGTAATCGACGATCTGCGCGACGGACGCAAAGCATTGAAACAAAAGCGGTTAGAGAGCGATAAGAGAGTGCTGGCACGGTATGTGCTATAGCAAATCAAGCGTCGGCGCGACGATGGCAGCGGCAGGAGAAAAACGTATCGGTTCCTGGTTTCTCCGCTCTCGCCAGCACGCGAAGATCTGCTCACTTGGCTCACTTTTTACTGATATAGCAATGGAGAATTCAAAATGAAAATGCTTTCGATCGTTCGGCCGCTGGTCATCACCAGCGCTTTCCTCGCCTGCGGTCTCGCGCACGCGAATCTGATCCAGAACGGCAGCTTCGAGAATGGAACAGACCCAGGCCTCTTTACCAAACTGGTGGCGGTGAACAGCACCTCGATCGATTACTGGACGGTTTCGGCGGGCACCGTCGACTACATCGGTACCTATTGGCTGGATGCCGGGGGCTCGGGTCGGAGTATTGACTTGGTCGGAGACGGTGGCCTGCTTGGCACCCTCAGCCAGACCTTCAACACGACCATTGGCTCACTGTATACCGTCCAGTTCGCCATGGCAGGGAATCCCGATGGCGGGGTCAAGAGGATGAAGGTTCTCGCTGGCGGCGAATCGCCAGAATTCGCTTTTGATACCGCTGGAAAAAGCACAACGGATATGGGCTGGGAGACCAAAAGCTTCCAATTCACGGCTCTGGCCGCTCAAACCACCTTGTCGTTCGAGGCACTGACCGCTGGTGCGTGTTGCTATGGACCAGCACTCGACAAGGTGATCGTCGAGGCTCAAGAGAACAGTGTGCCGGAACCCGCGTCGAGCCTGCTCCTTGGCCTGTCGCTGGCGGGTCTGGGATGGTCGCGGCGGATTCGGCAGCAGACGGCAGGGTAAGCACCTTGCCGGCGAGAGTCCGCACGTCTTCGTGATTGCGCTCCAACCTGGCGGCTACCCCGCCAGGTCGGGCTTCACCAATCGTTGCGAGTTCCCGCCAGGTCAGCGCTCAACGTCGATTCATCGCAAGCGCGCCCAGTCGCATCGTCTTTCCCTATTCCGCAGCAGGCCACGAAGCGCTGCTTCGCCCGTATGCCCCTGCGTTTATTGATCCTCTCCCGGAGGAACTGACTCCCGCCCTTCGACCATAGAAGCCATAGCCCGCGCCAGACCGGATGCGGGCCGCCCGTCACGCGTCATCGCCTGGCTGCTCACTTCGCGAAATCCTGCAGGTCGGGGGAAAAAGCGCAGGCGCCCGGCATTCTGGCGATCACTGTGAGGTATCGCACAGGGGCTGCGACGCTTAAATGTTCCAATCTGTCCGTGCTTACAAAAAACAGTGTGCTTCGTTGAATGACCGCACGACACGCTGTAGCTACGGATCCGGATGACCGCAAACATCCCAACGGACAGAATCAAGGAACGACCATGAACAGCAGTCTCCAGCAGCTCAATGGAAAAATCCTCATCACTCTCGTGGTAGCGGCCCTGTCCGCAGCGATGGGCAACGCCGATGCCGCGATGATCACCGTCGAGACCGGCCACTCGACCGCTGACGCACAGGTCAGCGCCGAGGCCTATCGGAACGTGGTCGACGCGGCGGTGGTGGCCGCGACGCCTGGTTATGGCACCAGCCACCCGGCGCTGTTCGACAACGTTTCGAACCACGGCCTGTTCGGCGGCACAACCCAGGATATCGCCTTCAGGTTTACGATCAATTTTGGCGTCACCGCAGCGCAGGTGGGGGTATGGGATTTTCGTGCCGGAGTCGACTTTGGTCGCGGCGGCGCAATGTTCCTTGACGGCGTTGCCCTCGGCTTCAACTCCGGTGACATGTGGTGGGGTGGCTCGTACGGCAACTCCAACCAGTATCTGGGTTTCGCATCGACCGCTCCGCTGGCTGCCGGCAACCATGTCCTGAACATCTACGGGCTGGAAGCTTGCTGCGATGGAGGTGAACAGGTGCAGTACCGGCTGCCCGGGTCAGACAACTTCAACACCTTCGGTGCCACGACCCTGGGTTCGATCGATAGCCTGTCGGCAGTTCCCGAACCCGCGACCTACGCGCTGTTCGGCATCGGCCTCCTGGGTCTAGGTATGGCTCGCCGGCGTAAGGGGTAGCGCGCAGCCAGCGGCGGCAAGCGGGCGAGAGAAGGCCGGGGGCAGGGCGCTTCAGACAACACCAGGGTGACTGGCGTTATGGCTGCCGCTGGAGCTGGCGGTGGGGCTGGCACGTCGGAAAACGCCGCGGCCTGCCGGCGCAGTTCGAGGCGAACGGCGTCCTGCGGGTCTTCGATCCTCCGAGTGCCTGCAACGCGGCTGGCTGTCCGGCGAGAAGATTGACGAGCTTCGATGCGGCTGCCTATACTCCAGCCGCGGTACGTGGATGCCGTCTAACGGTCATGGCGATTCCAGACACCCCCGATGATGAAAGCCATGACCGTTCCCTCCCTTGCAGGGCGCATTCCGGCTTGCACGCCGGAATCGTTCGTTGGGCACGGAGCATGCTCCGTGAATTCCCCATCTCACCCCCC
>RRZU013576875.1_pt1 | contig 15554 bp, 7 predicted proteins | sample 2165561 | NCBI WGS metagenome assembly RRZU01 (sample SAMN10456909, study PRJNA506462) | wastewater metagenome | isolation source: wastewater sludge | place: USA: Moscow, Idaho
ATTAAAATACTAATAATCAATGATATGCACAACTTATTTCCTGACATTTTTTAGTGAATTAATTCCGCCAACGGGTAGGAGATAATAATAAATCCTTCGGATCACTGCCCCGTGGCTGTGCAAGTGGTGTTGTAAAAGTAAACACTACACAGTTATATTTTCAAAAAAACTTTCTGTTTGTATAAGAAATAAAGAAAGAACCAGCAAACCGATACGTAACCCAGACTAAGAATCAATGCGGATACTTCTTTTTCGAAAAGAGAAGCCAAACCGCCTATAAAATAATGGGCTATTCCGCCAAAATCAATGATACATTGCCCCAGGTAAATAATCAATGAATTGACTCCGATCACCCGGAAAAAGAAAGCCCATTTTTTATACCCTCTGATGTCGATCAGCCAATAGAATAAGAGCAAAAAGACCAACGCGATACCTCCACTGATTAGGGTAAACGAGCCCGACCACAATGATTTATTAATCGGTTCAAACAAGCTCCATATCATTCCCAAAGACAACAATAAGCTTCCGTAAATAGCTAATGTTCCGCAAATGAGGCTTCCCGTATACCCCTTTTTATTTAGCAGCACTTCCCCTGTTGCCATACCCAGCAGAGCTGTCGATACAGCAGGAATAATACCCAATAACCCTTCAGGGTCAAAATCACCCCCATACAGTTTACCGGGAAGGAACATTCTATCCATCCAGCCTACAACAGAGCCCCGGGCAGAGTATATATCTGTTCCCGGCAAAGCATCAGGAGCAAGTATAGTCCCTATCATCAAACTATACAGCAATAAAATAGCCAAAGGCAATAGCAAACGAACTTTCCTGTTTGACACATGCATCACGATCAGCGCTGCAAACATCCAGGCCAGCCCGATCCGCCCCAGCACACTGGCGTAACGCATGTTGTCGAAATCAAAAGCAAGTAATCCGTTGTAAACACAACCCAGCAAGATCATCCAGCAGGTTCTTACCCAAATATGCTTATATATTCGCCGGTTTGTTTCTCCGTTCTCCCTCCGTTTTGCCAAAGACAGCGAGAAAGAACAGCCCGCTATAAACAGGAACGTAGGAAAAACAAGGTCCATTATAGTCAGCCCGTGCCACTCGGCATGATGCATCTCATGCGAAGCCCATACTAGAAAATCGCCACCCCATAGTTGCTTCAAAGCTTCTATAATGCCGGGAGCTCCCATAATCCATAACATATCAAACCCGCGCAGGGCATCCAGTGATTCCAATCTTTTCATATCACACAACTCATCTACATGCCCCCATCGTATAAGTAGCAGGCATACAACCGTTAAAATTCTGATCAGGCATACGGATCCCAAATTCTTTTTTCAAATCCAGCCCTTTATAGCGTAAAGGTGAATCTTCAGCCAGGTAATAAGCATCGTATTCGTGCAAAAGGGTCGGGTCAGTCAACACCGTCTTTCCTGGTCTTTTAAAGATTGGTTTAACATTCAGTCCCACTATTTTCCCTTTCCATAACTCCTGTCCGGTCGCTTCAGCCCACTGCTCAAAATTCAGAGTTCCCCCCATATTAAAGCCCGTGCCGCTAAGCAGACTATACCAATTGTTTCCAATGAAATGACCTGAAACGGGAGCCTCTTTATTCAGATCATCTCTTCCAACAAATATATTGTTATAATAAAAGAAGTTTTTATTATTGCTCTTTTTCTCAAAACACATGGCACCTCCCCTTTCGTTGTAAATCGTGTTGTTATAAATATAGCAGTCCTTTAACTCCTCAGGATCCTCCGAATTGTTCCATACAAAAATCCCTCCCATACCGTTCGACACATTTCCATCGTTTTCACTGATACAATAACGCACCACGTTGTTATACCACAAACTGGCACCTTTGTATTGAAACAAACTATATCCTGCCCCTTCGTTCTCGTAAGAAAGACAGTATTGAATGGTTGAATTAGTCACTCCCCCGTCAAAGTCATACCCTCCTCCGTCCTGACCTCCTTTAGACGTTTTGTTGCGATACGATATGCAATATTGAATAAGTATGCTATCCGCCTCAAAGGCCCATATCCCAACCGGACCGTTTCCTATACGCGGCATATCCCAGCCATTGTTTGTGGCCACACAATATTCAATAGTCACCTTTTTGCAACGCCCTACAACGATGCCATTCCCGCTATGATTATCCATATTGGTCGGATCACCCGGATTATTTACCGCCTTGCAATGACTGATCAGCACATCATACGCAGCATCTTTCCGACCCGATTCACCCGAGACCTGAATCCCGGCATAACCGTTATCATGCGCATAAACACGCTCCGCCACCACCTGAGAGCAACAATAAATTTCCAGTCCGGACTTCTGATATCCTTCTATCTCCACATCTGCCACATCCATGCAGCGACTATTCGACAGGCATACCCCCTCTTTGGTATTCCCTTTTTTACGGCCACTGCCTATAAAATGCAGATTCTCAATCTTTATGTATTCAGAATCGTAAACCAACAGTCCCGTTTTATTGCCCGACGCAATGGTCGCTTTCGCATTCCCCCAAGAAGAAATAACAATAGGATTTTCCCGAGTCCCCGCACGTAACGAATGAATATAAAGACTCGTATCAAAACGCTCTCCTCCCATAAAATACACCGTATCACCTGCATTCAACTTCGATAATACCACCGAATCGAGTGCAGCAAACGGCTTCCTTATGGAACCGTCATTTTTAGGGCTCCCCTTGCGACTGATATAATAAGCTCTTCCCGAATCGTTATCTGTTTTAAAAGAAGAAACAGGCAATCCTCCCGTACCAAAGAGTTCCCCTTTTACATAATTACGAAAGGCATAACGCACGGCTACCGGCTTCTCCACCCATTTTGACGTACACACCACCGTTCCGTTATTTTCGTCAATATACGCCTCTGCTTTTTGAAAAACCTTATTATCACCCGCTATTTCAAACAATTCCAGCGGTTTACCGTACGACGTAATTCCGTTGTACTGTTTGGCAAAATGAACAATGGCTTTGTTACCCGCAATCTCTAATTTGTCATATTCAGGACTCTCCGCCTCAAAACCTTTGAATCCGTATGTTTTTGATAAAGCCAGCAATCCCAGCCGTTGTCCGGCTTCTTCTTTGCGCGGAGGATGAATCACATACTCCTCACCTGCATCCAGCAACACCGCCATAGCACTATGCGGTATCAACTTCATACACATCCGCTGGGCCTCACGCTGATAAGCAGATATTTCAGGCCATTGCGGCGTAAAAAAATTCCAGCACTTATATTCATACGGAGCTATCTGAACATAATAAAACGGAAAATCTCCCCTGTTCCATCTTTTTCTATATTGTGCCACCATCGAAGCCACAGAATGTGCGTATCGGGGTACATTAAAAATATTCGATTCTCCCTGATACCATAACATACCTTTGATGGCATACCCCACTATCGGATGAATCATCGCATTAAACAATGCCGTTGGCGTATTAGCCTCATTCGGTACCGGCTCATCGCTTGCGCCGGGCACCGGAATATCCTTAAACTGCCTGCAAGCCTGTGCATCCATCCACGCTTCAACGGACGATCCGCCGTAGCTGGCATTGATAATGCCAATGGGTATTCCAACATGCTTATTGATAAAATCGGCAAAAAACCACGCCACAGCAGAACAGTCGCCCGTATCCTCAAGCGAAGCCTTCTTCCATTCCCCTCGGAAATCCTCCTGAGGCTTGTATGCTCCTTTGGCAGCTATGTTGATAAAACGAATTTGCTTCCCCACAGAGTTTAGTATGGCTTCATTCGATCCGCATACCGGCTGACAGTAATACCCTTTTAGCGGCATGCTCATATTCGACTGTCCGCTACACAACCACACATCCCCAATCAGCACATTGTTCAGAACAATTGCCTCTTTACCGCACACAATACGTATTTCGTAGGCAGTAGCCGAAGCTTTGGGTGTTAATATGTTAACCTTCCAGTTCCCGTCAGGAGCCGGAGATACCTTGTAACAACTATCGTTCCACGAAGTAGTGATCACCACCTCTTTTCCGGCCTGTGCCTTGCCCCATACAGGTACGCTACATTCCCGCTGAAGCACCATATCATTGCTAAATATACCGGCTACACGTAACTCTTTAGCCTGTGCTACCAGGCAGATGGCCATATTCAGCATCCATATCCAAACTCTTTTCTTCATTTTACTCGTATCATTCATTTAACACCATCCTGTATTCAGGTATTATCTTACATCTCTTCACAAAAGCACAATCGTACTCGTCTGCCCCGGGAGGTACATCAAAAAACACTTTCGTGTCCCTGCTCAGCGGATACACCACCAGCCTCATGTTTTTTCCCAAAGGAGAAATGGATAAACGGTTCAACCCGATCTGCCAAGGCACATTCGCATTAAAATCATCGGCCAGAAGCCTGTAATCGGCATACAACTCAGCTCTGTCGCCTGCATAGCTTATGTGCAGATACAGGTTACTCAACCCATCAAGCTGATCAAAAGCCACCGGCAACTCCCATTCTTTGAATCCTTCGTATTCAATGGATCCGGAATACAACGGAGGTTCCACTACCCGGGGGGCAACTGGGCGGTCATAAGCCCGCATGGTTGACGGATTCGTGTACATATCCGTTGTAAGCCAAGATTCATCGGTTAAAAAATCAACAACATCATCATTCTCATATTCCACAATCAATCTCGCTGCCATCCTTTTCTCTCCTATCACATAGGGGAACGACAGGAACAGTTTGTTTTCATCTTTTCGAACGTAACCTGTCAAATCAATGACATTCAGGCATCCCGGGGTAACCGGCTGGTTCACCCATCGTTCATTCACATTCAGTTCACAACCCTCTTCGGGATAGATGAAAAGCGTCGCCTTTTTCACGGCCGACGAGTTATTCAGGCTAAACTCCTTAAAGAAGAAACGGTGGTAACGTTGCCTATTTGCTTCAATCGTTTTGAAATTAGCCGTTTCCAGCCACCGGGCTCCCGTCAGTATACTTCGTTTGGTAAGCGCCAACTGAGCATCCTTAGCCTGTGTAGTCACCTCCCTTTTATCAAACACCCCCGTGGCAGCATTCCATTGATAAACAGTTGCTTTATTCTGATTGGAAAGCACATATACACTATCCGCAGACGCATACAGATTGGCCGTGGTAATATACAGATTCGTACCCCTTCCTGTCTTGGTCAGCCAGGCATTATCCGCATCCTCTTCCGTCAGCACCACCAGCGTTACCCAGTCACCTTGTGCCGATTGAAGCCGTATGCGGCAATTCTTACCCGGTTTCAGACCGGGAATATCCGTATAGTCGGGTGGTTGCCGTGTTTGAAAGGCCCCCGGTTCCACAGTGGCATCCTTTACGGCTATTTCAACAGGAATCTGTTTGTTTTGAAACAGAACATACGTATCACCTATGCGCGTTAATAACTGAGCAGTAGCATATTTCAAGGTCATACCCTTCATCGCCAGGTTAAAAGGCCAGATAAAAACAGTGCTATCCTCCACACAGAACGCCTTGGAAGGAAACTGCAAACGTTCATTGTCGAGCCCGATGGAAAACCTCACCTCTTTTCTGGTAGGTTGTGGAAAATACCTGCCGTAATTTATCCCAAACAGAAAGCCCGATTTATTATCCGTTCTCACAGCCACCTGCATCTCATTTTTCCCTCCCTTATACACAACCGGCAACATCGGAGCCAGTTGTTCTCCGAAAGCATTGGTAAACAGATGCAGCTTTTTAACCTGTTTGTAAGTCGCTGCTATCTCGCCCGACTCCTTGATGGCCGCCTGAAAATCGTATGACCTGGCCGGCACACGGCTCCAATAACCGGTTTGCTGCTGCTCCTCCTCGTTCGAGAAAAGCTCACCTCTCACCTGCGTGCCCCCGGCAAACATATAATACCCCAGCAAGTTACTTCCCGATCCCAGTTTAGCCGTAAGCATCCCCAAGCCATCCAACGCACCAATACGCAACCTTCTGTGATACGTATTCTGAACACCGACTCCCATCTCACAGGTAAAATAAGGATAGTCCTCATAAGTCATATACTCGTCACGCCCGCTAATCTGGTCGTTGCCTATATTTTTATTATCCCGGAACGAGTCAAACTGAAAATTACCCGGTTGAAATTCTTTCCCTACATGTTCCGCCCACGGAGCATCCGCATATCCTCCCCACAGCGGAATAAACTCGTAAGGAGGAACCGAACCGCCTCCCCATCCGGTAACCGTATATAAAGGAACATCTCCTCCCAGCTGCATCACTGTCTGCTTCAGCCAAGTCATGTGCGCCTCCCCTTCCTTGGCAAACCAATATTCATTTTCCAGCTGCAAACCGATTATATTACCGCCATCTTTGTAGTACAGCCCCTTAAACTGATTCAGTAACTGAGTAAAATATCGCTTTACATACATCTGATACACCACATCGTTGGAGCGGTCTTTGATGAACTTCTTCTTCAATATCCAGTCGGGTGTCCCCCCGTTACGAGCTTCACCGTGTGCCCAGGGACCTATCCGCGGGTAGCATAACATGCCATGCTTTGCACACAATTTAATAAACGCGCGAATATCTTTATCGCCGCTCCAGTTAAATTGTCCTTCTATCTCCTCGTGCTGATTCCAGAATAAATAAGTAGAAATGATATTCACCCCGCACGCCTTCATTTTAAGGATATAATCCTCCCACATATCGCGATTCACTCTCGAGAAATGGAGTTCCCCCATAATGGGCAGGCAAGGTTTCCCACCCAACGTAAGATACAAACTGTTGGGAACAATTTCTTTTCCGGTCGGACCGGCGTTTCCCATTTTCAAGTGCCCGTAACGGGGTTGTCTCATCACGTTACGCGCATCTATTACAAACGTCTGCGCTTTCACTCCGTAACCAATCGCCATCAACAGCAGAAAGGCACCATAACATAGCCCATACTTTCTCATAGCATCATTCTTTTTTTCCAGGTAATAACAAGTTTCTCCTTTTCAAATGAAACAGGCAACCAAATATACGTAGAATGAATCAAATTCTTTTTATTCCATCGGTCAAATAGAGCAATATACCGATCTTCCCCTTCCAGTTGCAAAACAAACGTGCTCTGTGCATAAAAAGTCTTCTTCGCATTCGGCCCGCTACAAGGGTTTCCCTGCGCAACCCATGTTCCTAACAGAGAGTCGGCCACAGCGTATGACGCCTCGTTGGGATCCCATCCCGTGCATCCCGATGACAGAAGATAATACTTTCCCTTTCTTTTAAAAACAGCCGGCGCCTCACGCTTTTCGTGAACGAGAATACGCTTATACACCCCTGTGGTACCGGTATAATCATCCGTTAGCAAGCTAACGAGTAACGTCTCGTTCCAGTCGGTTGCACAAATATGATAAGCCCTGCCGTCGGTATCCTTAAACAAAGTCTGATCCCTGCAATCAAAACCATTGGGTTTGAAAGAGCCCCGATACACAAACGGACCCGTAGGTTTGTCGGCAACAGCCACCCCCGCCATGCCCTTTTCATAATCCGGACTATCTATGTGCAGCCAGAGCACAAACTTCCCTGTCTTCTCATTATACAAAACTTTGGGCCTTTCCATGATTTGCGACGGGTGAAGGTCCGACAGAGAATCCTGGGGAACAGAAGGCAATACAATACCTTCGAACTTCCAGTGCACCAGGTCGGCTGACGAATAGCATGACACCCCCTTGGCATCCGCCCTCCAGCACTCCCACGACTTCACACGCTCCAACCGATAGGTAGAATCACCTTTGCATTCCCCGTACCAATAATAGCGCCCCTTGTAATGAAGAATACCTCCCCCGTGTGCATTAATCAACTGCCCATCCACATCCTTCCATAATTCATCCGAAACAATTTCGGTCGTCATCGCAGCCTGCCTCTTCGTGCAGGACCACAGCATACATACTGCAAAGACCCCAAGTCCCAACAAGCGTAATTTCCTATTATTTCCCATTATTCTTTATTATTTCATTTCACATGGATTCGAATAGAGTCCGGTTCTAATCCCGGCGAGCAGACCGTTAAAACCATCTCTCCCCGTACCCCTTCGGGACGCATGATAACCAATGCCTGTCCCCTGTACGCGCGTGGCGAGAGCGACCGGAAGCTCTCCATATCCGTGGGCGATGCATTACCCGATCCGGCAATAGAGCCTACCCCCTTTGCATGCAGAGACAACGATGCACTGCTGTCGTCCACCCGGTTCCCCGTCTTGTCCACCACCATCACCTTCACGTACGCCAACTCATTGGGTGACGCATTCAAGAGACACCGGTCGGCTACCAGCTTCAGCGCATAAGGTCTCCCGGTCGTTCTCAATACCACCTCCTCCTTTTCCTCCTTGTTAACCACGTTCACAGCTTTCAGCACACCCGGCCTGTATTTCAGGCGAAAAGACGCCGTGTACCTCTTCTCCGCGCCCACCGCCTTCTCTTCCACAAGCTTACCGTTCAGATACAGTCGCACTGCCGGCGCGCGGCTATACACATTCACCGTCACCACCTCATTCAAAAAAGCAGCCCAGTTCCACGAAGGATACTCATCCGCCCATCCCCAGTAACTCACCTTCTCAACCAGCCCCTTTTCCTGCGGAGGATGCACACACATGCTCACGGGCAACCTTCGCCAAACCACATCACGGTAGTATGACTGTGGCTTCTTGTCGCCACACAAGTCAATATCACCACACCAGGCATTAAACCACGGCCACTCCATAAACTGCGGATTCTTATCTTTTTCCTTCAGATTCAGCACATGTCCGATACCCGCCTCTCCCAGGTAATCAAGGGCCGTCCACACAAAATCACCTATCAGAAAAGCATGCTTCTCCATCAAATCCCAATTCAGAGCCGTTTCACCGGGGGCCGACTCACTGCCATATACTATCCGTTGCGGAAATTTCCTGTGGTCATTCTCATACTCATACCACATGTAGTTATACCCGCACACATCCAGCACATCACAAGCCGTTTGCGCATTATTCTTCCAGGAAAGCTGCGGATTATCCCAAAAGTCATTCACCGCAGCCGTTACCGGACGCGTGGCATCCAACCGCCTCACTATATTCTTCAAATAACCCGCTATCGCCACACCCGACGAATCGGCACGTTCCTGAATTTCATTCCCTATGCTCCACATAATAACCGACGGGTGATTCCTGTCGCGCAACACCATAGCGGCTACATCTCCTCCCGCATAACGTTCAAAAAAGCGGTGGTAATCATCCGGGTTCTTCGGGTTCTTCCATTGATCGAAAGCCTCGTCAATAACCAACAACCCCAGCGTGTCGCAAGCATGCAAAAACGCTTCCGAAGGAGGATTGTGAGCACACCTCACGGCATTGAACCCGTTGGCCTTCAACAACTCAACCTTTCGCACCTCCGCCCTGTCTATGGCCGCCGCTCCCAGAAAACCATTATCATGGTGCACACACCCTCCTTTTAACTTGGTAGGCACACCGTTCAACAGAAATCCCTTCGACGCCGAAAAGGCAAGCGTCCGTATCCCAAAAGGCACTGCCTCCTTACCGATGACCTGCCCCTTGTTATTGTGTACGGACAATACCGTGCGGTACATCGCCGGACTCACGGTCGACCAGAGCTGCGGCTCCTTCACAGTCAGAGGCACAGTCACCTCACGCTCACCACCGGCAGCCACAGATACCGTTCGTTCCTCCGTCGCCACCACTTTCCCTTGCGGAGACAACACAGAAACCGTCAGCCAAGCATGCTGCACCGTGTCATACCTGTTGCAAACCGTTGTCGATAGTTGCAGCTGTGCCAAATCGGGTGCCACAGCCTTCGTCACCACGGCACTGCCCCAGTTCCTGAAATGAAGCTTATCGGTAACCATCATCCACACATGCCTATAAATACCCGATCCGGAATACCACCGGCTGTTCCTTCCCCGGTTAGTGACCCTCACCACCAGCGTATTGGGTTTTCCCGTCACCAGCAATCGGGCAGGTATTTCGCAACAGAAAGACGTATATCCGTGCGGGTGATACCCTATCCGTTGCCCGTTCACCCACACATCCGTCTCCATGTAAGCCCCCTCAAAATAAAGAAAATGCAGTTGGTCCAGTTCACCGGCAGGCACGTCAAACGTTCGCGCGTACCACCCGGTTCCGCCAAGGGTGTATCCCGTCGAAAGACCTCCCGGACTGTGGCGCACAAACACCCCGCACACACTATCATTGAGCTGTTGCGAGTATTTGTCCACACTCCAGTCGTGAGGCAGATCCACCTTCTTCCACCCACCGTTATCCGCTGCACCGCCGGATGCTCCTTCCAAACGGAAGTACCATCCGCGGTCCATGCACATTCTGTCTGCCGCCAGATCCCCTTCCTGCCTGCAAGCCCAGAGAGCCAACAACACAAGAGCCACCCAGCCGATTTTCTTCATTGCCATCAGTTGTATATCGGATTTTGAATAAGAGACGTATTCTTCTGCATCTCCGTACGAGATATGGGAATCAGGTAATGACTATTGTTCCATGCCCTGTTCTCAAAAGTAAATTCCTCATATCCTCCGGTAGCCACCTTCACCCCTTTGGCAGGCACATAAGCCTCCGGCGCAATCATCCACCTGCGCACGTCGAAGAAACGATGTCCTTCCCATGCCAGTTCCACACGGCGTTCATTCCTGTAACGCGCCAGCAACGCACTACCCGTTTCCGTATCGGGCACATCAGGCATGCCCGCCCTTTCACGTATCCTGTTGATAGCCGACCGTGCCGATGCCTCATCCTTCAGTCCCAGACACGCTTCGGCATAATTCAGCAACACCTCTGCAAACCGGATCTGTATATAAGGTTGCGGTTGTCGTGACCCATAATAATAGTTATTCTCCGACGGCGAAATAAATTTGCTGATGTAATACCCCGTGGTATTCCCCTTGTTGCTGTCGGTACTTGTTATATCAATTGTAGTGGGCGTCAGCGTACCCCATGAGTTAATGTACCACGAAGCCCCGTTATACAGAATGGAAGCATAGAAACGCGGATCTCTTCCGGCGTACGGATTATCCTTCTGCGCATCAAAAGCAAAGGTCGTTCCATCGGCATTCTCAAAAGCATCGGCCAAATTGGCTGTTACCTGATTCAGTGCAAACCCTCCGTAAGAAGGCGTTCCGCAAACCCAGGCCACCCAGTCGGTAGCATAATACGGGAAGTTCTGCTTGTCATACTGCGTAATAAAAATCTGTTCAGCCGATTGCATCTGCAAAAACAGCTGACGGAAGTTTACCGCCGCATCACTATACCCCTTATACAAATCATAGTTCAATGCCATCACCTTCTCGGCAGCCGCTTTGGCCCCTTCATAAAGAGCCTTCCTGTTATCGGTCACATAGCCAATCAGTTCCGGATGAGCATACGTGCCCGCCCATGATCCGTTTGAATGATACAAATCACTGGCTGCATACAGCAACACCCTCGACTTCAGCGCATACGCCGCCCCAACCGTTGCCCGTGTTTTATCGGACTGACTACCGAGTTTGCTATCAGCCACCGCCGCATCAAGATCATCCACAATAAACTGCACCGTTTCCTCAAACGTGTTGCGCGGAATGTTATAATTATCACCAATATTAATCACCTTATCAATCAGCGGCACGCCACCGTATTGAGCCATGAGCAGGTAATAAAAATAAGCCCTCAGAAAGTGCACCTCACCAATCAGCTGTTGCTTCTTGGCCTCATCGGTAAACTCAACGCCATCAATTTTCGACAAGAAAAGATTGCACGACCTGATGTTTGTGTACACCGACTTCCACCACCAGTTTTCCATGCAGGTAGCCCAGTTGTTCACAAACGCTCCCTGATCGTCGGGCGTCATGGTCGACGTAAGTACCCGGGTGGTCACTCCGTCATTCTGAATGGGCACCGCCTCATCAACAAGCGAAGCACTCATGTACCATTGATACGGATAAGGCACACCCAGATATATCTTATAAACAAAGCTCTCTACCAAGTCCGGACTCGACCACACTGCATTGTCGTCATACTGATCTCCGGGCACCGTATCAAGATAATCACTGCATGAAGAAAGCATGCATCCCAACCATATCGATAGAATAAAAAATAATCGTTTCATAGTTTCCTGATTTAAAAGTTAATAGAAATACCGGCAGTTAGAATTCGCTGTATGGGGTATCCCTGACCGGCAAAGCCATCCCCTTTGTATTCCAGCTCAGGATCAAAGTCTTTCATGTGAGGTGCATACGTAAACAAATTCATCCCACTAACGCAGACCCGTATCTTCTCCAGTCCCCATTTGCGTACCAAGGTTGCCGGAATCGTGTAACCCAGCTCCATGGTTTTAAGCCGGATAAAATCCGTGCTGTGCAACCAGAACGTATTGGGATTTTCAGAGCTCACCCAATACTCCTCGTTCCGGTTAAACGTACGCGGATAATTGGCATTGGGGTTATCGGCAGTCCAGCGATTATCATAAAAAGATTTGAAGTAATTAATTCCGTCTTTGCTTCCCAGCGCCTGAACATAGCGCACCGCGCCGGCCTGTCCCTGAAAGAGAATCGAAGCATCAAACCCCTTGTAGCGGGCCGATATGTTTAAACCACCCGTCCACCGCGGCACATCACTCTTGTAAATGCGCGTTTTGTCCTCACCGGTAATCTTATCGTCTCCGTTTACATTCTTAAATTTTATATCTCCGGGCACAGTACCATCCATGTGCGGATAGTTATCAATTTCCTCCTGATTGTGGAAAATGCCTATTGCCTGGTAATAGAGACTAGAGTTCATGGGGTGCCCCGTTTGCTTCTGCCAGGCAAGCGCCCCCTCGGCCTCATCAAAGAATATGATTTTGTTTTTTGCATACCCGCCGTTCAGTCCGATGCGGTATTCAAAGTCGCGCACCTTATCTGTCCACGCCATCTCAAAATCAAACCCACTGTTGCGCACCTTTCCCAGGTTGATATCCGGCAAAATATCTGTCATACCGGTAGCATCGGGCACAGAAGCTGTTTGCGGAATCAATATCTTCGAACGTAGGTTATTGAAATAATCCGCTGTCAGTGACAAACGATTATCCAGCAGCGTCACATCAAAGCCCACATTCATCTGCTCAGCCTCCTCCCACTGCACCTTCACGTTGGCAGCCAGACTCTCGTAATACGTAGAATTGTTAGTCAGATCTCCGGTCACAAAATCCTGCCAGTACTTGGCATAAAGAGAATAATACTGATACGGATCAATCAAGTCGTTACCCGTTTTACCGTATGACGCCCTTAGCTTCAAATTCCCCATCAATCGGCCCAGCTTACTATCCTTCCAGAAATCTTCTTCAGACAGGCGGTACGCCAGAGATACTCCCGGGAAAAATCCCCATCTCGTTTCCGAAGCAAACTTGCTGGAACCCTGATACCTCCATACAAACTCCGCCATGTACTTGCTTTTATACGAATAGTTCACACGACCGAAATAATTCAGCCAACGGTTTTTACCCGGATTAGAACCGTTTGAATACTGACTGTTCGGATCACCAAAGTTCAGCTCATCCGGAAAGCTCACCGTGTAATTCCTGCGTTCGGCGCTAAACCAATTCGATGTATTTTCAATGCTCTCCACACCCAGCAACACAGACACATCATGTACCTTGTTGAAAGTACGTTGGTAATTGGCCAGCAAGTTCAGCAGATACTCCTTGCTGATGTCCAGTTGCTGAACCAAGTTACTCGACGAGCCGTATTGTCCCTTCACCAGCGTAGGCAAACCATCGGTTCCCACAGTGGTCCCGTCCCAAGTGTACAGATCATACTTCTTATTGAACTTCTTGGTGTAATTCAACCCCCTGTCAATAGCAGCCACCCCCGTAAGCGATAAACCTTTCACCCACGGAATCTTCACATTCACTTTGGCATTGATGTTGAAAACATAATTCTCCCCTTTATTATAACCGGCTTGCGAAGTAGACTGCACCACCGGATTGTTCTGATTCTGCAAGTCGAGTGGAGGTCCGGGCAATCCGTTGGGCCACACAGCAGGCAATATCGGACTGGCAGTCATCAAGTCGCGAAACAACCGGGCCGAGCCCACCGACAGAAAATGACTCTGCTCCATACGCATGCTTGCATCCAGTGACAAGCTGATGTAATCATTCACCTTGCCATCAATATTAGCCCTGAAATCATGTTGAGCATACTTACTGCCGCTATTCTTAAAGAATCCGTCCTGCGAACGCGTCGACAGCGAAACATACGCCTGTAACTTCTCCGTTCCGCCGGACATGGTTACGTTGGCATTCTGTTGCAGAGACCATGTTTTCAGCACCGTGTCAAACCAGTCGGTGTTCGGATAACGCCACGGGTCACTACCGTCTGCAAACTTCCTGATCTCATCGGCAGAGTACGTATTCGGACTTATCTCATTCACCAGCGTGGCATATTCGGCCGCATTGGTCAGCTCAGGAACTTTAGTCGGTTGCGACCAGCCTGCCGAGTACGAAGCCGATATACCCAGTTTCTCCACCTTACCACGCTTGGTAGTAACCAAAATCACCCCATTGGCAGCCTGCGAACCATAGATCGCCGCCGACGCATCTTTCAGCACCGTAATGCTTTCAATGGTCGAAGGATCAATCCTTTCCAACGAACGATTGGGCACCCCGTCAACCACCACCAAAGGCGAGTTTTCGTTCAACGAACTCTTACCGCGTATGTACATGTTAGCATAATCGGCTCCGGGCTCCCCGCTCTGGGCAACCACAACCAGTCCGGGCAACGTACCCGCTATAGAGTTGGTTACATTCATGGCAGGTGATTTCAGAATATCCTTCCCGCTTACGGAACTCACAGAACCCGACAACGTCGTTTTCTTTTGCACCCCATAGCCTACCACCACCACTTCGTCAATCACTCGCGTGTCTTCTTGCAGCGTAACCGAAATGTTACCTGCCACAGAAACCGTTTTCACCACCGTTTTATATCCTATATAAGAATAAGACAGTTTGGCACCGGGCATAATGTTAATGGAGTAATTACCCTCCATATCCGTTATCACACCGGTAGAGGCACCTTCCACACGTACCGTAGCACCTATTACCGGGTTCCCGTCCTGATCGGTCACACGCCCTGTGACCTTCATCTCCTTTTGTTGTTGCTGCCCGTTACTTCCGTATGCAACAGATGCAACAGCCACCGTTGTGAGCATTACCCAAATAAGGAGTAGACTCTTGATTAGAAATTCAGTTTGCTTTTTCATACTAATTAATTTATCGATTAACTTCGTCAAAAGTATGCATTCCGTTTTTCTTTCGATAACAATAAAAAAGCGTTTTATAATAAAATCATGCCAATCAGCCTTTTACCATAGGATTTAATGAAAATATATTCTAGATTTGTTTCACAATAACCCGCATACTATGAAACGAAGCCTGTTTTTTTTAGTCCTGTTTGTACAAAGCCTGTTTGTTTTTTCACAGGAATTTCGCCACTATGATACCATGGATGGCCTCTCGAGCATCGAAGTTACTTCCGTATGTGAAGACAGCCATTTCATGTGGATTGCCACGACCGACG
>RRZU010904036.1_pt1 | contig 15550 bp, 15 predicted proteins | sample 2165561 | NCBI WGS metagenome assembly RRZU01 (sample SAMN10456909, study PRJNA506462) | wastewater metagenome | isolation source: wastewater sludge | place: USA: Moscow, Idaho
GAACAGCCGCTTCCAGGTGACGGTGAACCCGCGGATGGGGGCCTGCGGCTCGCACTTGGGGTCGCCCGTGATGACCCGCTCGCGGCCGCTGTAGTAGCCGGACTTCACGAGGTCGGTCGAGGTCACCTTGTCGTAGGTCCGCTTCGACCAGATGCGGAAGGTGATCGAGCCGCGGCTGCCGCCCCCGGCCTTGTTGACATAGCCCTGGATCAGCGCCGGGTACTCGGTGTCGTTCTGGAAGCGCATGTCGAGCGAGCCGTAGTACACGGTGGCCTCGCGGCCGGCCGGGTAGCGGTCGAAGTAGAGGCTGTGCGGCTTGTGCTCGATGTCCTTGAACCCCGCGAAGAACGCGGCGTTGTACAGCGTCGTCGCCGACTGGGAGATGCCTCCGCCGGACTCCTTGATGAGCCGTCCGCCGCTGATGACGTAGCCGTCGACGTAGCCGTTGGCGGCCGTGCGGGGGCCGAGCGTGTCGTTGAGGGAGAAGATGTCGTCCGGCATCAGCACCGTGCCGTTGACGGACGCCGCGGCCCTGCTGAGGTTGGTGTTCCGGTAGGCCGCGTACGGGAAGTAGGTGGTGTACTCGCCGATCACCTCGAAGTCGTCGGCGAGCTTCTCCGCGTCCTCCGTCGTGAACTTCGGCTTCTTCTTGACGGCGGTGAGCTCGCCGGTGCGCGCGTCGCCGCTGGCGACGGCGGCCTTCTCCACCTCCGCGACGAAGCCCTCCTTGTCGACCGTCTGCCCCGTCTTCGCGGGGACGACGACGACCTTGCCGCTCTTGAGCTTGAAGCTCGCGTCCTTCGCGCCCTTGAGCTCGAGGTCCTTCCGGCCGTCGGCCGTCGCCTTGTACAGGGCGTCGCCGTCGAAGGCCCCGACGAGCTTGCCGTCCTTCGCGGCGAAGCTCGTCGCCGCGGCCAGCGTGTCGGACGAGACCTTCATCGACTTCTCGCCGAGGGTCAGCGTGACGGGCCCGCTGAGGACGGGCTCGGCGAACCCCGCGACGGCCTCGTCGAGCATCGCGTTGGTGATCGCGGGCGGCTTCGCCTCGGTGGGCGCGGCCACCTCCGTCTCGCCCTGGCGGAAGGCGTCGGCGACGGCGGCGGTCGCGGCCTCCACGTTGAGCGCGACGCCGTCGACGCCGTCGGTCCTCTCGATCCTGCCCTCCGAGATGCTGAGGGAGCCGTCGCTGGGATCGACGGCGAACTCGTCGGCCGTGGCCTCGACGGCGGACGCGAGGGCCGCCTCGTCGACGACCCTGATCAACGAGATCTCGCGGCCGCCGGTCAACGTGTTGACGATCTCGAACGGGTTCCAGCTGAAGCCGCCGCCCGCCTCGGCGACGGTCTCGTCGAAGTCCACGCCGAGCCCCGCGTCCGCGGGGGTGATGAGCGCCGACGCCGCATCGCCCTTCAAGGTGATGGGCTGGGCGGCGGCCTCGCTCAACTCGGCGACGAGCTTCTCGCGCGCCTGCGCCGGGGACAACCCTCCGATGGGGACGCCGTCGACGGCGGCCTTCGCGGCCACCTGATTCCCTGCAACGAAGTACGAGGCGACGTACCCCGCACCCAGCACGGCGACGACGCCGATCCCTACTCCGACGGCGATCTTCCCAGACTTCTTCACGCTCACCCCTCGGCGGCTCTGCTGCCGCACCGGCTATTCATGGTACGTAACCGATCACCGGCACCCAAACGCGCGCCGCAAACCTCCTAGCGAATCCGCAGCGGCCAGGTCATGGAGAGGGCGCCGGCGCCGGACAGCCCGGCGCGCGCGGCCAGCATCGACAGCAGCGACTCGGCGTCGGGCAGGTTCGCCCCGCCCTGCGCCTTCTCGCTGGAGGCCGCGGGCTTGAGCATCGACAGCACGCCCTGGTCGCCCACCGCGACCGTCTTCACGGCATCCGCGTCGAGGCCGGCGAGCGCACAGACCCGTTCCAGCGCCAGTCGGCGCCCGCCGATGTGGTCGACGAGGCCGCGCTCCTTGGCATCGGCGCCGGTCCAGACCCGGCCGCGCGCGAGCCGCTCGAGGTCCTCGTATTCCATGCCGCGATCGCCTGCCGCCAGCGTGGTGAAGTCAAGGTAGACCCGATCGAGCCAGCGGTTCAGGCGCTCCCAGTCGTCGTCGGAGAACTCGTGCGCCGACGAGAACGTGCCGGACGCGGCGCCCACGTCGATGGTCTCGCGGACGAGGCCCAGCTTGTCGTAGAGGCCGGCGGTGACCATCTTGCCCGCGAGCACGCCGATGGAGCCGGTCAGGGTGGACGCCTGCGCGACGATCTCGTCCGCCCCCATGGAGACGTAGTAGCCGCCGGAGGCCGCGACGGCGCCCATGTGCGCCACCACAGGCTTGCCCGCCTCGCGGAGCCGCACGACGGAGCGGCGGATGAAGTCGGAGGCGACGGCGGAGCCGCCGGGAGAGTCGACGGCGAAGAGCACGGCCTTGATGTCGTCGTCGCGGAGCGCGGCGCGCAGGTGCTCGTCGACGACGTCGGAGCCCGCGGACTGCCCGCCCAGCGGCGAGGCTCCGCCGCGGCCGGTCACGATCGCGCCGCGCAGCGTGACGACGGCGACCTTGTCCCCGCCCGGCTTGAACCGCTTGGCCAGCTGCGAGCGGCTCGTGTAGCGATGCGCGAAGAGCAGGCTCTCCGGCGCGGCTCCCCACTCCGCGAGGGTCGCCGCGTAGGCCTCGTCGCGGTAGCCGACGCGGTCGATCAGGCCGAGCCGCAGCGCGTCGTCGGGGGTGACGGGCGAGGCGTTGACGGCCTCCCAGACCACCTCGGGGGACACGCCGCGGCGCCGCGCGACGGCGTCGACGACGCCGTCGACCAGCGACTGGCCGATGCGCTGCATCATCTCGCGGTGCGGGCCGGTGACGTGGTCGGCCGCGTAGGTGTTCGCGGCGGTCTTGTACTCGTGGCGCTGCCCGAACTGGGGCGTGACGCCGGCCTTCTCGAGCAGCCCCCGCAACAGGGTCAGGGAGAGCTCGAGGCCCTCGACGCTCAGCATCCCGGTCGGCTGCAGCCAGATCTCCTGCGCGGCGGAGGCCACGAGGTAGGCGGCAAGCCCGTGGGTCAGCTCACCGAACGACTCCGCCCACGCCATGGTCTTCTTCGAGGCGCCGAACTCCTCGACGAGCGCCGCGACCTCCTCGAGGTAGGCCAGCTCGACCGACGACGGCACCGCGTGCACGATCAACCCGACGACGCGGTCGTCGCGGGCCGCGTCCCGCAGGTTGGTCCGGAGCGCGCCCAGCGTCGGGCTGTTGATGACCCGGACCGCCTCGAACGGGTTCGTGGGCCTGGTGACCAGCACCCCCCTCGCCAGGTCGAGTTCCAGCACGACCGGCTTGTCCCCGGCGATCTTCCCCAACACGTCCGCGATGCCCATGGCGCAAAGCTTACGGGCGGGCCCAAAGGACCCGCCCGTTCACGCTGGTTGAGCGTTACAGGAGCGACTTCGCGGTGTTGGCGATGTTGTCGGGGGTGAAGCCGAACTCCTCGAAACACTTGTTCCCGGACGCGGAGGCGCCGAAGTGTTCGATGCTGACCGACGCCCCGTTCGCGCCGAGGTACTTGGCCCAGCCCATCGCGATACCCGCCTCGACACTGACCCGGGCCGTCACGGCCGCGGGGAGGACCTGCTCGCGGTAGGCGGGGTCTTGTTCGTCGAACCATTCCTGGCACGGCATCGACACCACCCGGGTCGGGACACCCTCGGCCTGCAACACGTCTTGGGCGGCCAGCGCGACCGCGACCTCGGAGCCGGTGGCGATCAGGATGACCTGAAGGTCGCCCTGTTCCTCGCTGACCACGTAGGCTCCCTGGGCGACGCCCTCGGCGGAGGCGTACCGCTCGCCGCGGGCGATGGTGGGCAGGTCCTGACGCGACAGGATCAAACCCGCCGGCCGGTCGGTGCGGCGCAGGATCTCGCCCCAGGCGACCGAGGTCTCGTTCGCGTCCGCCGGGCGCACGATGTCGAGGCCGGGGATCGCGCGCAGCGAGGCCAGGTGCTCGACCGGCTGATGCGTCGGACCGTCCTCACCCACACCAACCGAATCATGCGACCACACAAACGTCGTCGGGATCCCCATCAACGCGGCCAGCCGCACCGCCCCGCGCATGTAGTCGGCGAACACCAGGAAGGTGCCGCCGTACGCGCGGGTGAGGCCGGACAGGGTGATGCCGTTGAGGATGCCGCCCATCGCGTGCTCACGGATACCGAAATGCAGCGTGCGGCCGAACGGGTTACCGCGCCATTCCTTCGTCGAGCGCTCCTCGGGCAGGAAGCTGGGCTCGCCCTTCATCGTCGTGTTGTTCGACCCCGCCAAATCCGCAGACCCGCCCCACAACTCGGGCAGCTGGTCGGCGAGCGCCGAGAGCACCTCGCCTGAGGCGGCGCGGGTGGACTTCTTGCCCTCCTCGAACACCGGAAGCGTCAGGTCCTCGGGCAGCTTCCGGGCCCGGGCGCGCTGCAGCAGCGCGACCTTCTCCGGATTGCTCTGCGCCCACGCCTCGAACCTGGCGTCCCACTCGGCGCGCGCGGTGGCGGCGCGGGCGGCCAGGTTCGCGCGGGCGTGGGTCACGGCGTCGGGGTCGACGGCGAACGGGGTCTGCTCGAAGCCCAGCAGCTCCTTCATCGCGGCGATCTCCTCGCCGCCGATCTTCGACCCATGGACACTGTGGGAGCCCTGCTTGTTCGGCAACGGCCACCCGATCACGGTGGTCAGCTTGATGAAACTCGGCCTATCAGTAACCGCTTTGGCCGCCTCGATAGCGTCGTACAGGGCCTGGACGTCCTCGCGGTACTCGGTGCCGCCGTGGGTCCAGTCCACATGAGCCACGTGCCAGCCATAAGCCTCGTAGCGGGCCGAGACGTCCTCGGTGAACGAGATATCGGTCTCACCCTCGATGGTGATCCTGTTATCGTCATAAATCAGGACAAGGTTGCCCAGGTTCTGGGTCGCGGCCAACGACGACGCCTCCGCCGACACACCCTCCTGGAGGCAGCCATCACCGGCAATCGTGTACACGAAATGATCAAACACCGACTCCCCCACAGGGGTCTCCGGATCGAAGATCCCATGCTCACGCCGCGCCGCCATCGCCATCCCGACCGCGTTCGAGATCCCCGCACCCAGCGGACCGGTCGTGCACTCCACAAACCGGGTGTGACCGTACTCGGGGTGGCCCGGGGTCAGCGCGCCCCACGTCCGCAGGGACTCCAAATCGCCCAGCTCGAGACCCAGGCCGCCCAGGTACAGCTGCGCGTACTGCGTCAGCGAGGCGTGGCCCGCCGACAACACGAACCGATCCCGACCGATCCACTTCTCATCCGAAGGGTCCGTGTTCATCACCTTCTGATACAACAGATACGCCACCGGCGCCAGAGAGATCGGGGTACCCGGATGGCCATTACCCACCTTCTCCACCGCATCAGCGGCCAAGATCCGGGCGGTATCAACCGCACGAGCGTCCTTCTCGGTCCACTCAAAAGTCACGAGCTTCGTTCCTTACTACTTCGTTACTGCTTCGTTTGTTGGTCTGTGGGGACCCTACGAGGCTCAGGTGCCCGGCGGAACCCAGAGCTGGTCGAGCCCGGTCGGGAGCGGCAAGTCGGAGGCGGACAGCGTCGTCGCCACCCGCTCGTCGGCGCTCGCGGGGAACTGCGGCGCACCGGGCTCGACCGGGCGGATCGACTCCCCGAGCGCCTCGCGGACGAGCTTCTGGATGCCCTCGGGCTCGGTCGGGTCGTAGGTTCTGGTCTCGGCCATGCTTCTCAGGCCTCCTTCACGACGGGCGGCTCCGCCGACCAGGGGAAGACGATCCAGTCGTCGGTGGCGCGCCACACGTAGTCGGGCTGGATGAGGGTGCGGGGCTTGGAGTAGAGCACCGCGGAGCGGACCTCGGCGCCGAAGCCGCGCAGCAGCTTGATGACGAGGCCGAGGGTGCGGCCGGAGTCCGCCACGTCGTCGACGACGAGGATGCGCTTGCCCGCGATGGACTCGGTGTCCAGCATCGGCGCGAGCAGCACCGGATCCGGCAGGGTCTGGTTGACATCGGTGTAGAACTCGACGTTGATGGCGTCGGAGAGCTTCACGCCGAGCGCGTAGGTCAGCGCGCCCGCCAGGCAGAGGCCGCCACGCGCGACCGCGATGATGACGTCAGGCTCGAAGCCCGCGTTCGCGATGTCCTGGGCGAGCTCGCGGCTCGCCGATCCGAGCCCCTCCCACGTCAGGATCTCCTTGGTGTCCAGGTCGCTCGAATCCGCGTGGTAAGCCATGGGGCAATGTTAGTGCCGCGAGAGGGTCAGTCGGGGTCGGGTCCGTCGAAGACGCGCGTCATGAACACGGCGTCCAGCCAGCGGCCGAACTTGCGTCCCACCTGCGGCATCCTGCCCGTCTCCTCGAACCCGAGCCGACGGTGGAAGGCGATGGACTCCTCGTTGTCGGCGTCGATCACGCCGACCATGACGTGCACCCCGCGCCCGCTCGCGTAATCGATGAGCGCGTTCATCAGCATCCGGCCGCCGCCGGAGGCCCGGTGGCCCTCGCCGATGTAGATGCTGTGCTCGACCGTCGGCGCCCAGCCGGCGAGCGGCCGGAACGGCCCGTAGCTGGCGAACCCGGCGACGGCGCCATCAGGCGTCTGGAGGACGAGAACGGGGAAGTCCGCCGCCGTGAGCCGGGAGAACCAGGCCTGGCGATCTTCGAGCGTCACCGGCTCGAGCGCCCAAGAGGCGGTGGTGCCGACGCCCGCGTCGTTGTAGATCGCCGTGATGGCCGGGAGATCGCTTAGTCGAGCTGGGCGAATGGTCGGCATGCGTGCAGTCTAGTGTGACCTCGCCCCGGGCTGGGGCTACGTTTACGCCATGACGACGCCAGCCACCCGGGACCTGATCAGCCTTTCCGGGGCGTGGGGGTCGCTCGCGGTGCATCGCCAGGGCGGGACCGTCACGTCGTGGCGCCCCAGCGGCGCCGAGCGGTTGTTCACCGCGAGCGACGCCGACCCCACGCTCGGCCGGATGTGGCAGGGCGGCATCCCCGTGTGCGCGCCGTGGTTCGGCCAGGGCATCGCGCAGGGCTGGGCCGTGCCGTGGACCCATGGCTTGGTGTCGCGGGCGCAGTGGGAGGTCGCGGAGCTGTCCGAGGACGACGGCGCGCGCGTCTCGCTGGCCTGCGACGGATCCGCGACGGCGCACCTGGTCGGCGCCGAGCGCTTCCCCGCCGACCTGCGGTACCGGCTCGATGTCGCGGCCGACGAGCGCTCGCTCTCGCTCGCGCTGACCGTGGAGAGCCCCACCGCCGACACCGTGATCGACGCAGTCCTTCACCCGTACTTCGCCGCCGACGCGCGCGAGGAGACCGTCACGGGGCTTGAGGGCGTCGCGTTCCACGACTATGCGACGGGCACCGACGGCGTGGACCTCGCCCCTGTCCGGCTCGAGGGCCCCGTCGACCGCGTCTACGCGGGCGCCGGCCCCGTCGTCCTGCCCGGCCTGCGGATGGCCGCGGAGGGCGCCGACACCGTCGTGGTGTGGAACCCCGGGCCCGGAACCTCGAAGGTCCCGGCCGATGAATGGGCCGACTTCGCGTGCGTCGAGTACGGCGCCCTCGCCCGACCCATCCCCGCGGGCGGAGCGCTCAGGATCGCGCTCACCCTGACGGTCCGCTAGGAGTCGGATGTCGGTTCAGTTCTGAACCGACATCCGACTCCTAGGACCGTCTAGCGTCCGAGGCGCTCGGCCTCGGCGCCGATCGTCGTGTCGTCGCCGTGGCCGGTGTGGACGACCGTGTCGTCGGGCAGCACGAACAGGCGCGCCCGGATCGACTCCTCGATCAAGGGGCGGCTGCTGAACGAGCGGCCCGTCGCGCCGGGGCCGCCGTTGAACAGCGTGTCCCCCGTGAAGACGCAGCCGAGCGTCGGCGAGTACAGGCACACGGCGCCGGGGGCGTGCCCGGGGGTGTGCAGCACCTGCAACGTGACGGGGCCGACGGCGAACTCCTGGCCGTCGACGAGGTCGTGGTCCCAGCGCCGGTCCGGGTGCGTCAGCCGCCACACGGGCTCGTCGGCGGGGTGCAGCCAGATGGGCGCGCCCGTGCGGTCGGCGAGCTCCGGCGCGTACCGGACGTGGTCGTCGTGCGCGTGCGTGCACACGATGGCCAGCACGCGCCGGCCGTCGACCGCGTCCAGGATCGCGTCGACGTCGTGCGGGGCGTCGATGACGATCACCTCGCGGTCGTCGCCGACGATCCACACGTTGTTGTCGACGTCGAACGTCTGGCCGTCGAGGGAGAAGGTGCCGCTGGTGACGGCGTGCGTGAGCGTCACAGGATCACCACCGAGCGCAGCACGTCGCCGCCGTGCATCTTCTCGAAGGCCTCCTCGACGTCGCCGAGGCCCACCTCCTCGGTGACGAAGGCGTCGAGGTCGAGGCGGCCCTGCCGGTACAGGTCGACGAGCATCGGGAAGTCTCGCGACGGCAGGCAGTCGCCGTACCAGCTGGACTTCAGCGCCCCGCCCCGGCCGAACACGTCGATGAGCGGGATGTCCGGGACCTTGGCGTCGGGGTGCGGGACGCCGACGAGGACGACGGTGCCCGCGAGGTCGCGGGCGTAGAAGGCCTGCTTCCACGTCTGCGGGATGCCGACGGCGGCGGCCCGCGCCTCGGGGTCGACGAGCGTGCACTGCCCGGAGTGGCCGTCCCCGACCGCCTCGACGACGCCCGCGGCCTCGTGGCCGAGGAGGAACGGGAACTCGTCGTTGATGCCGCCGTCGCGGTAGTGGAGATCCGTGTGGCACACCCCGCACGCCTGGACGGCGACGACGGCCTCGCCGGGACCGGGGTCGGGAACGAGGATGGTTTCCAGCGTGACCGGGGCGCCCTTGGCGCGGGCGACGACGCCCTTGACTTCCTGCATGGCCGCCACCATATCGGCCAAGGCGTCTCCGTCAAGGGGTTAGGAGTATCCTTGATCCCCCGCCGGTCCTTGCAGTTTCGGCCTCTTGGTTTCACTTCGACACTGCTCTGGGGCTTCGCCCGAAGAGCAGGCTCAGTACGACGCGACACCGGCGCTCGTTCCTCGCGGCCGGGCTCAACCAGCGGTGGTCAACATGAAGGAGGGCCGGAGATGAGCACAGCGTTGATCGTGGTGGACGTGCAGGTGGACTTCTGCGAGGGCGGAGCCCTCGGCGTGGAGGGCGGGAACGCGGTGGCCGCGGCCGTCGCGCGGCTCCTGGCCGGCGACCACGGCTACGCCCGCGTCGTCGCGACGCGGGACCATCACGTCGACCCCGGCGCGCACTTCTCGGACGACCCGGACTACGTCGACAGCTGGCCGCGGCACTGCGTCGTCGGCACGCCCGGCCAGCAGCTGCACCCCGCGCTCGCCGGCGTCGGATTCGACGCGGTCTTCGACAAGGGCTCCTACGAGGCGGCGTACTCGGGCTTCGAGGGCACCATCGGCGGCCACTCGGACGGCGACCGGCTCTCCGCCTGGCTGCGGCTGCACGGCATCACCGCGGTCGACGTCTGCGGCATCGCCACCGACTACTGCGTGCGGGCCACGGCGCTCGACGCCGCCGCCGAGGGCTTCGCCACCCGGGTCCTGGCCGCGCTCACCGCCGCGGTCCACCCCGTCAACGTCCCCGCCGTCGAGGCGGAGCTCGCCGAAGCAGGAGTCACGTCCACAGGCTAGGTTCAGAGCCTTTCGCGGGCGCGCGCTTCGCGTGCGGCCCGGCTCAAGGAACTGCGCACTCAAGGAGCGCAAAAAGACGGGTGGCGCCCGGAGGCACCACCCGTCTTCGTTGTTCTTGTGTCAGCTCACTCGGCCGGCTTGGTGGCGGCGACGTCCACCGCGACGCTCGGGCTCATGGTCGCCGAGAAGGCGATCTTGCGCACGTAGCGACCCTTCGAGGCCGACGGCTTGAGCCGCAGGATCTCGTCGAGCACGGAGAAGTAGTTCTCGGCCAGCTTCTCGGCGTCGAAGGACGCCTTGCCGATGATGAACTGCAGGTTCGCGTGGCGGTCGATGCGAAACTCGATCTTGCCGCCCTTGATGTCGGAGACGGCCTTGGCGGTGTCCATGGTCACGGTGCCGACCTTCGGGTTCGGCATCAGGCCACGGGGGCCGAGGACGCGGCCGAGGCGGCCGACCTTGCCCATCATGTCGGGCGTGGCGACGACGGCGTCGAAGTCGAGGTAGCCGCCGGCCACCTTCTCGATCAGCTCGTCGGCGCCGACCTCGTCGGCACCCGCCGCGCGCGCGGCCTCAGCCTTGTCGCCGGCGGCAAAGACGAGGACCCGTGCCGTCTTGCCAGTGCCGTGCGGAAGGTTGACCGTGCCGCGGACCATCTGGTCCGCCTTGCGGGGGTCGACGCCCAGGCGGACGGCGACGTCGATGGTCTCGTCGAACTTCGCCGACGCCATCTCCTTGACGAGGCGGATGGCCTCCTCGGGGCTGTAAGCCTGCGCGCCGTCGCGCTTGTCGGCGGCCGAGCGGTATGCCTTGCTGTGCTTCATTCTGGTTCCTTAATCTCGCCGGTCTCCCGGTCACCAGTCGTGGTGTGGGGAGCACTCCCCTGCCACTGTTTCTTTGTTCAGTTCATTGGTTTCACTTCGACACTGCTCTGGGGCTTCGCCCGAAGAGCAGGCTCAGTACGACGCGACACGATCCGGGCGCTTCGCGCCGGGGATCGGCTCAACCAGCGGTAGTCAGTCGACCGTGACGCCCATCGAGCGCGCGGTGCCCTCGATGATCTTCATGGCGGCGTCGATGTCGTTCGCGTTGAGGTCGGGCAGCTTGGTGGTCGCGATCTCGCGCACCTGGTCCTTCGTGAGCTTGCCGACCTTCTCCTTGAGCGGGTTGGACGAGCCCGAGGCGAGGCCCGCGGCCTTCTTGATCAGCTCTGCGGCCGGCGGCGTCTTCGTGATGAAGGTGAACGTGCGATCCTCGTAGATGGTGATCTCGACGGGGATGACGTTGCCGCGCTGGGATTCGGTCTGGGCGTTGTACGCCTTGACGAACTCCATGATGTTGACGCCGTGCGGACCGAGGGCGGTACCGACCGGCGGCGCAGGGGTAGCTGCGCCGGCGTTGAGGGCGACCTTGACGAGGGCCGCGACCTTCTTCTTGGGAGGCATGGGTGGGTCCTTTACCTGTGTGGATGGATGAGCCCGTGGTTGCGGGCGATCGCCAATCCTAGACGACCTTCTCGACCTGCTTGAATTCCAGGTCGACGGGGGTCTCGCGGCCGAGGATCTCGACGAGAGCCCGCAGTCGGGAGGTGTTGGCGTTGATCTCGGTGATCGTCGCGTGCACCCCGGTGAAGGGACCGTCGACCACCATGACGGAGTCGCCGACCTCAAAGTCGACGACCTCGACCTTCCTCTTCCGCGTCGCGGCGGCGCCGGCCTGAGCGGCGTTCACCTTCGCGACGACGGACGGGGTAAGCATGTGGAGCACCTCGTCGACGGACAGCGGCACCGGCTGCTGCCCCTGGCCGACGAAGCCGGTTACGGACGGCGTCTGACGCACGACGCTCCAGGAGTCGTCGGTCAGCTCCATCCGGATCAGGACGTAGCCCGGAAGCACGCAGCGGGTCACCGTCTTGCGCGCGTTGTTGCGAACCTCGACGACCTCCTCCGTGGGGACGACCGTCTCGAAGATGTAGTCCTCCATGTTGAGGCTCTGGGCGCGGGAGTCGACGTTCTGCTTGACGCGGTTCTCCATGCCCGAGTACGTGTGGATGACGTACCACTCGCCGTACTTGCTCTCGAGCTCCTGGCGGAGCTCCTCGATCGCGGCCGCGAGGGCGTCGTCCTTGTCGAGCTCCTGCTCGTCCTCATCGGCGTCGGCCTCGGGCTCATCCGCCAGCACGACGGGAGCCTCCTCCTCGTCGGAGGCGAGGCCCAGGTCGCCGAGGTCGATCTCGATCTCGTCCGACGAGGTCTCCTCGATGGCGCCGAGGTCGATCTCGAAGTCGTTGTTGTCTGCGTCGGTCATGGCTTATCAGCTCCCAAAGATCTTGAGTAGACCCCAGCCGAAGGCGAGGTCCAGCAGGCCCACGATCGCGATCATGATCAGGACGAAGACCAGCACCGCCGAGTACATCTTGACCGTCTCCGGCCAGGTGGGCCAGACGACCTTCTTCAGCTCGCCGGCGGACTGCCGGACGAACTCGGCGGGGTTCTTCGCCTTGTAGGGGTCCTCGTGGGCCTTCTCCGCCTCGCTGCGCTTGCGCGTGGCGTGGTCCTTCTTGCGGACCGGCGCCTTCGCGGTGGTGCGGGCGATCGCGGGGACGGCGGCCAGCTCCTCCGGGGAGAAGTCCTCCTCGAGCTCGGCGATCGTCTCGTCGACGGCGTCCTCCGGGGTGACCTCGGGGTCGCCGGAGCCTGCCGGCTGCTCCAGCTCGTCGCGCGACTCGTCGCTCACGCTGGATTCCTTCCCTCGACAAACAAAATGCCTCCGGCCGAGGCCGGTAGGCGCGGGTGCAGGCGGCCGAAAATCGGCTACCTCGCAGGGCAGGAGGGACTCGAACCCCCAACCTGCGGTTTTGGAGACCGCTGCTCTGCCAGTTGAGCTACTACCCTAGGCCGGTTTTCCGTTGCCCACCTCGGCGTGTTCTGCGCACGCTCCGACCTTGGCAACTTCATACCGGTTCGACCAACTATAGGCGGTTTCGACCGAAGAGTCGAACCGAGGGCGGGGTCATGCGAGCGATTCGACCCAGGCCCGGTGCAGGTCCGCGTACCGGCCGCCGCCGCGGATCAGGACGTCGGGGCGCCCGTCCTCGACGACCTCCCCGCGCTGCAGCACGAGCACCCGGTCGGCGATCTCCACGGTGGAGAGCCGGTGGGCGATGATGATCGCCGTGCGGTCCGCGAGCACCGTCGACAGCGCCGCCTGGACGAGGCGCTCGCTGGGTATGTCGAGCGAGCTGGTGGCCTCGTCGAGGATCAGCACGCGGGGGTCCGCGAGGAGGACCCGGGAGAACGCGATGAGCTGCCGCTGCCCGGCCGACAGCCGCGACCCGCGCTTCCCGGTGTCCGTGTCGTAGCCGTCCGGGAGGGCCGAGATGAATCCGTGCGCGCCGACGGCGGCGGCCGCGGCCTCGACCTCCCCGCGCGTGGCGTCGGGCCGCCCGAATCGGATGTTGTCGGCCACCGAGCCGCCGAAGATGAAGTTCTCCTGCGTCAGCAGCGTCACGTGCCGGCGCAGCGTCTCGTCGTCGAGCCGGCGCGCGTCGACGCCGTCGAGCAGCACGGAGCCCACCTGCGGGTCGTAGAACCGGGCGACGAGCTTCGCGATCGTGGTCTTGCCCGCGCCGGTCGTCCCGACGAGCGCGACGGTCTGGCCCGCGGGGATGTTGAGGCTGAGGTCCGGCAGCACGGTCCTCCCCTCGACGTAGCCGAAGCTCACGCCGTCGAACTCCACCCTTCCGGGCGCGTTGACCAAGGGGGTCGGCGAGGCCGGGTCGTCGACGCTCGGCTCCTCCGCCATCACCGAGGAGATCTTCTCCAGGCCCGTCAGCGCCGATTGGAGGGTCGAGATGAACTGGCTGAGGTCCTGCATCGGGTCGAAGAACATGCGCACGTACAGCACGAAGGCGGCCATGGTGCCGATGCTGACTCCCCCGCCGATGGCGAGGTAGCCGCCGGCGAGGACCACGAGCACGATCCCGAGGTTGCCGATGAACTGGATGCCCGGCATGGCGCGCGCGAACACGCGCATGGCGCGGACGTTGGCGTCGCGGTAGTCGAGGGCGACCTGCTCGTAGATCTCGGCGGAACGCGGCTCGCGGCGGAACGCCTGGACGGCCTTGATGCCGGTCATGGTCTCGATGAACTGGACGATCACGAGCGCCGACCGCGTCCGCACGGCGCGGAACTCGCGGGTCGAGGCGCGGGCGAACCAGCGCATCACCAGGAAGAGCAGCGGGTAGGTGAGGAAGGCGACGAGCGCGAGGCGCCAGTCGAGGGTGAGCATGATGATGCTGGAGCCGACGATGGTCAGGACCGCGATGATGACCACGTCGATGCCCTGCAGCACCAGCTCCTGCACGGCCTCCACGTCGCTCGTCATGCGCGAGATCGCGCGGCCCGAGGTGTAGTTGTCGTGGAAGCCGATGTCGAGGCGCTGGAACTTGGCGAACAGCCGACGGCGGAGGTCGAGCAGGATCGCGTTGCCGATCCTGCCGGAGCGGCGCAGGAAGACGACGCGGGCCACGATCTGCACGAGGATCGCGACGCCCATCATCGCGAGGCTCGGCACGAGCACGGCCGCGTCGCCGGTCAGCCCGTCGTCGAGGACGCGGCGCACGAGCACGGGCACGACGAGGCGGGCGCCGGCCTCGACCACGACCACGCCGACGAGGAAGAGCAGCCACGCGCGCCACGGCCGGATCAGCTCGGCGAGCAGCGCACGGGAGGGGCCCCGGAGCCCGACCGAGGCGTCGGCCTCGTCCGTGGCCTCCTGCTTCACCCCGCGCCACGACGGCGCGGCCTGCGCGTCGCTCACCCCTGATCGCGCCCGACCAGGCCGTGCTCGTAGGCCGCGACGACGACCTGAACCCGGTCGCGCAGGCCGAGCTTGCGGAGGATCGCGCCGACGTGGGACTTCACCGTCGACTCCGACATGTAGAGACCGGAGCCGATCTCGGCGTTGGACAGACCGCGCGCGACGAGGCCGAACACCTCGCGCTCGCGCTCGGACAGCCCGTCGAATCCCGGCGGCGGCTCGGGATCGCCGCGGAAGGTGCCGTCGAGCAGCGCGGCCAGGTCCTGGGGCGCGAGGACGGCGTTGCCCGCGTGCACGGTGCGGATGGCGTCGGCGAGCATCTCGGGCGTGATGTCCTTCAGCAGGAAGCCGCTGGCGCCGTGCCGGATGGCGGTGGCGGCGCGGTCGTCGAGGTTGAACGTGGTCAGCACGAGCACCTTGAGCGGGTGCTCGCGCGGGCGGGTCGGGTCGAGGAGGCGGCGCGTGGCCTCGACGCCGTCCATGTCCGGCATTCGGATGTCCATGAGGACGACGTCGGGGTGCACCGTGTCGGCGGCGGCGACGGCCTCCACGCCGGTTCCCGCCTCCCCGACGACCTCCATGTCCGGATGAACGGCGATCATCACCCTGATGGCCGCTCGGAAGAGGCTCTGATCGTCGACGAGCAGCACTCGGATGGGCGGGTTCACGTCGGGGTTCCTGCTCGGTCGCGCAGCGGCAGCCATGCGGTTGCGGTGACGACCTCGTGCCCATCGACGCGATGTCGGCTGAGGTCGAACGTGCCGCCGACCGCCGCCAAGCGGTTGGCCATTCCCGGCACGCCGGCACCACGGTATCCCCCCGGGACCGTCGGCTCCTCCTCGGGGACCGCGTTTCTCACCTCGATGCCGAGCCGGTCCGCCCACACCCTCGTCACGACGATGGGCGCCTCCCTGTCCCCGTGGCGCAGCGCGTTGGTGAGCATCTCCTGCAGCACGCGGTAGGCGACCATCTCCAGCTCGGGCGGCAGCGCGCGCGGCTGCCCCATGGTCTGGAGCTGGAGCTGCGCGCCGCTGGC
>RRZU011880105.1_pt1 | contig 15550 bp, 12 predicted proteins | sample 2165561 | NCBI WGS metagenome assembly RRZU01 (sample SAMN10456909, study PRJNA506462) | wastewater metagenome | isolation source: wastewater sludge | place: USA: Moscow, Idaho
ATCAACATATTTTGCTAATCCCTTCGTCGCCAAAACTCTGGTTATTGCCGCTGTCAAGGTCGTCTTTCCATGATCAATGTGACCTATCGTCCCTACATTGACATGCGGCTTCTTCCGCTCAAATTTCTCCTTCGCCATTTCTCACCTCATTATCCAGTCGGACATTTAACCTGGGCTATACGCCCCTAATTTTTTGTATGATACTCTTTGCTCGACGTTCAGGAACCTCAGCAAACTCACTAAATTGCATGGTAAAAGTTGCTCTGCCCTGCGTATTTGATCGTAGATCAGTTGAGTAGCCAAACATTTCCGCCAAAGGCACCTTTGCAGAAACTATCTGTACACTGCCCTCTGCTTCAACTTTTCCTATTTGTGCCCTTTTTTTATTAAGGTCATTAATTACATCCCCTAAATATTCTTCAGGGCTTATAACCTGCACAAGCATCAATGGCTCCATCAAAATCGGCTCTGCAGATAAGGCCGCCTTTCTACATGCCATAGTGGCTGCAACACCAAATGCCATTTCTGTAGATTTTTCCTCATCATAAGAGCCGCCAACAAGTCGTGCTCTCACGCTGAGCATTGGATAACCAATAAGTGGACCAGAGTCAAGACTGCTTAGTACTCCCTTATTAATGGCCTCGACAAATATCGGCGGAATCAGTTCTTCTGCTACAGCGCTTTCAAAAATATTGCCACTGCCTGTTTCACCAGGAGACAGCTCTATTTCTACATGTCCGTATTGTTCTTTTCCTGTGCCTTGGCTTTCAAATCTACCTTCAGCACAGCCAACTCCCTTTATCGCTTCTCTAAATGAAACTTGGGGTTTGCCAACATTCGCCTGTACTTTAAACTCTCGCACCAGTCGATCAACAATAATTTCCAAATGCAGCTCGCCCATGCCAGAAATAATAGTCTGTCCAGTGTCTTCACTCTTACCCACATGAAAACTCGGATCTTCACGTGTTATTTTATCCAGGCTCTCCAACAACTTTGTTTCATCTGCCTTTGTTTTTGGCTCTATAGCAATTCCGATTACTGGTTCTGGAAAGTTTATACTTTCAAGAACCACATCATCGCCAATTGCACATAGCGTATCACCGGTGTGTGTAAACTTAAGTCCAACTATTGCCCCTATATCACCTGCGCCTAGATGGTCAACTTCTTCACGTTTGTTGGCATGTAGTTTGAGCAGCTTTGAAATCTTTTCTGATTTCCTTTTACGCGGGTTGTAAACCTTTTGCCCACTCTTTAGCACGCCTGCATACACCCGAACAAAGGCTAAAACATCTACATATGCATCATGTTGAAGTTTGAATACCAAACCAGCAAGGAGCTCATCTTCACTCGGATACTTGACTACAATTGTGCCATCTCTTCTCTCACCTTCAACCGGAGGCATATCTAAAGGAGAAGGTAAATAGTATACGATTGCATCAAGTAAGGGCTGGATGCCTTTATTTTTAAAAGCAGAGCCACAGAGTACCGGCACAAGACCTAAAGCTAAGGTAGCTTTTCTTAAAGCTTCATGAATCTCATCACAGGTGATGCTTTCCTCACCCAGATATTTTTCCATGAGCCCCTCATCGAAGTCGGCCAACTTCTCGAGGAGCAACATTCTGGCGGCCGATGACTCTTCTGTATACTGGCCAGGAACAGGCTCTTCAGTTATCTCCTGACCCAGGGTATCTTCTTTAAATCGCAACAAACGATAACTAATTAAATCAATTACCCCTTCAAATTCTTCTCCACTTCCCGCAGGAAGCACAATGGCAATCGGCGATGCCCCAAGCCGATCCTCCATCTCACGCAGGCATTTCTCAAAAGAAGCGCCTGATCTATCCATTTTATTTACAAAGGCGATCCTTGGTACTTTATATCGGTCCGCCTGTCTCCACACAGTTTCCGATTGCGGCTCGACTCCTCCGACCGCGCAAAAGACAGCTACAGCACCATCTAAGACTCGTAGACTACGTTCCACTTCAACCGTAAAATCCACATGACCTGGTGTATCTATTATATTAATTTGCCGATCTAGCCAAAAACAGGTTGTTGCTGCAGAGGTTATAGTAATTCCTCTTTCCTGCTCCTGTTCCATCCAGTCCATGACAGCGGTACCCTCATGGACCTCCCCTATTTTATGCGATCTGCCACTATAAAATAGGATTCGCTCAGTTGTCGTTGTCTTGCCTGCATCGATATGGGCCATTATGCCTATGTTGCGAATTTTCGCTAACGCGCTCATAACAGCCACTTCTTACCTCTATCTGCCTATCTAGCAACACTAATATAAAAAAAGTCGATCTCATGACACAACAACTCTAAGCATGTCAACAACAAAGGTTCCTTACGCATCACCAGCGATAATGAGCAAAAGCTTTATTTGCTTCCGCCATCTTATGCGTATCGTCTTTTTTCTTTACAGATGCACCACGGCTATTGTAAGCGTCAAGTAACTCAGCCGCCAACTTTTCGGACATACTCTGCCCTGACCGACTTTTAGAAAAGTTGATAAGCCAACGAATTGCCAGAGCATTTCTGCGTTCAGGTCTCACCTCGACGGGGACTTGATACGTAGCTCCACCAACACGCCGACTTTTAACTTCAACTCGAGGCCGCACATTTTCCATTGCCTCTTCAAACACAGTCAATGCTTCCTGGTCTCCAACTTTCCCCTGAATAATATCCATTGCCTCATAAAAGAGTCTTCGTGCGACGGTTTTTTTCCCCTCACCCATAAGACCATTTGTAAACTTGGCAACCAACACTGAGTTGTACCGTGGATCCGGCGCTACAGGCCGCTTATCCAATATCTTTTTTCTTGGCATAACGTATTATCTTCAGAGGTGATATTTTTTATTTAGGCCTTTTCGCGCCATACTTCGAACGACCCTGATGTCGATTGTTTACGCCCAAGGTATCTAGAGTGCCACGAACTATATGATAACGCACACCAGGCAAGTCTTTAACACGACCACCACGGATTAGCACCACCGAGTGCTCCTGGAGATTGTGCCCAATGCCTGGAATATAGGAAGTTACCTCAATCCCGTTTGTTAGCCTCACACGCGCAACCTTACGCAGAGCCGAGTTAGGCTTCTTCGGAGTTGTCGTGTAGACTCGCACACAAACACCTCTTTTTTGCGGGCAACCCTGCAATGCAGGCGTTGTAGACCGCTTAGCTATCTTCTTTCTCCGGCTTCGGACAAGTTGGTTAATCGTTGGCATTCACTAAACTCCTTGCACTGAAAACGATCATTCGTCTTTAATATTTTCTTAAAAGCGCAATCCGTAATATATACAGTGCACTCCGTTGTTTCGCAAGTATATTTTTTATTATTCACTCTTCTTGAGTCGATAACGTCTCAGCCCTGTACCGGCGGAAATGAGTCTACCCATAATAACGTTTTCCTTTAAACCAGAAAGATCATCAACTCGACCCGCCATGGCGGCGTTGGTCAAGACCTTTGTTGTTTCCTGGAAGGATGCGGCTGCAATAAAAGAATCAGTTGACAAAGATGCCTTGGTTACGCCAAGCAGAAGCGGTTCAGCTGCCGCAGGTTGTAAGCCTTCTTTCATTAATTTTTCATTCTCTTCCTGGAAGATCCACGCCTCAACTTGCTGATCAAGCATAAAACGAGAATCGCCAACACTGGTGATACGAACCCGCTTCAACATTTGCCGGACAATAGTTTCAATGTGTTTGTCATTGATCTTAACACCCTGCAAACGATAAACTTCCTGAATCTCATTGACAAGGAAACGAGCAAGCTCTTCAGCACCTTTCACCCGTAAGATATCGTTTGGCAGTCGGTTTCCCTCCATGAGCGGATCACCGGCCTGAACGTGGTCATTTTCATGGACAGTAATGTGCTTTGATTTTGGCACGAGATATTCTTTTGGCTCGCCAACTTCAGGGATAACCACAATGCGCCGTTTCCCTTTTAGATCCTTGCCAAAGGTGACTCGTCCGTCGATCTCACTGATTACCGCCTGCTCTTTTGGCTTACGAACTTCAAAAAGCTCAGCAACACGAGGCAAACCACCGGTAATGTCTTTTGTTTTGGTTGTTTCCCTGGGGATCTTTGCAATCACGTGCCCAGCGCTTATTTCTTCATTCTCATTGACTGTAATGATGGAGCCCACTGACAGAAGATAGCGTGCCAACAACTGGCCATCTGGCAATTTTACAGTCTTCCCACGTTTATCTTTAATAGATATACGAGGATTACTCTGCTTAGTGGTACTTACTGAGGTAATAACCTTACTCGTCTTGCCGGTAATCTGGTCAATGCGTTCTGACATGGTTTCGCCTTCAACGACGTCACCGTATTTAATAATACCTCCCACTTCTGCAACAATGGGCGTTGAGAATGCATCCCATGAGGCGATAACCGTGCCAGGATCAACCACATGCCCTTCAGTGATGACAATGGTTGCTCCATAGGGGACGGGAAAACGCTCCCTATCAGCTCCCTGACTATCCCTGATCAGAATTTCGGCGTTACGGGTCATGACGATATCAAATCCCTGTTCGTTACGCACTGCATGTAAGTTTCTGTAGTGGACTTCGCCCCCACGCTGGGTGCGAACCTCAGCCTGCTCTATAGAACCACGTGCAGCACCACCAATGTGGAAGGTACGCATGGTCAACTGAGTGCCAGGTTCACCAATGGACTGTGCAGCGATGATACCTACTGCTTCCCCAATATTGACCATATGCCCCCTACCAAGGTCGCGTCCATAACACATGGCGCAGACGCCCCGTTTCGCCTCGCAGGTGAGAACAGAGCGAATCATAACTCGGTCAATACCAGCTGCTTCAATGGCCTCCACCTTGCTTTCGGTAATCTCATCATCCATGGCGACAATAATTTCGCCCGTATGAGGGTCAATAACATCGTCAAGGGCAACTCGGCCTAGAATACGCTCACCGATTCTTGAAATAACTTCGCCACCCTCGATAAGCGGTTCAGCTAAAGTACCTCGCATAGTACCGCAGTCTTGCATAACAATGGTTGAGTCCTGGGCCACATCAACAAGGCGCCTAGTCAAATAACCAGAGTTTGCAGTCTTTAAGGCAGTGTCAGCCAGGCCTTTACGTGCACCGTGAGTGGAAATGAAATACTCTAGGACTGTCAGCCCTTCGCGAAAGTTAGCTTTTATGGGAGTTTCAATAATTTCACCACTTGGCTTGGCCATAAGCCCACGCATACCTGCCAGCTGCCTGATTTGATCCTTCGATCCACGAGCACCAGAGTCAGCCATGATATACACAGAGTTGAAGCTCTTTACCTCTTGCAGTTTACCTTTTTCATCGGTAAAGAACTCCACTGACATCTCACTCATCATCTCTTTAGTGATCTTATCTGTGGCCTTTGTCCAGATATCAACTATCTTGTTATATTTTTCTCCACCGGTAATCTGACCACCAATATACTGCTGCTCGACCTCAGCTGCAGAACGCTCCGAAGCTTCGACTATATCCTCTTTTTCAACCGGGATTTTCATGTCGTTAATGGCAATGGAGATGCCCGCACGGGTCGCATTTTCATAACCCATATCCTTCAGACGGTCGGCCAGTAAAACAGTTTCTTTGGTTCCGGCATGTCTGTAGGTATAATCAATGAGAAATGCGAGCTCTTTTTTCGACAGCTCCTTATTCACCAAGGCATAGGGTACTGTCTCCGGTAACAGTTCTCCAACCAAAAGCCGGCCAATTGTGGTGTCAACTATGTTCCCCTTGATACGCACTTTTATCTTGGCCTGCAGGTGCACTCCACCTTGATCAAAGGCAACTCGAGCCTCAGTGGGAGAACCAAAAAGAGAGCCTTCGCCCTTTACGCCATGCCGCTCCCTCGTCATATAATAAAGTCCCAAAACAATGTCCTGGCTGGGAATAATGACAGGTCCGCCATTTGCCGGAGAAAGAATATTATTTGTCGACATCATCAAAACCCTGGCTTCCACCTGGGCCTCGACGGAAAGGGGTACATGTACGGCCATCTGATCGCCATCAAAATCGGCGTTAAATGCAGCACAAACTAAGGGGTGCAATTGCACTGCCTTCCCTTCGATGAGGAGTACCTCAAAGGCCTGCATGCCTAAACGGTGCAAGGTTGGGGCGCGGTTTAGAATGACTGGGTACTCTTGGACGATATCATCCAGTGCATCCCAAACTTCCTTTACCCCCTTTTCCACCATTTTACGGGCACTTTTGATGGTGCTGACGTATCCTTTCTGCTCAAGTCGGCTATAAATAAAGGGTTTAAACAACTCCAGCGCCATTTTTTTCGGCAAGCCACACTGATGCAGACGCAGGTTCGGACCCACCACGATTACAGAACGGCCGGAGTAATCAACACGTTTTCCGAGGAGGTTTTGGCGGAAGCGGCCCTGTTTTCCCTTCAACATATCGGATAGGGATTTGAGGGGGCGTTTGTTAGGGCCTGTAATGGTGCGGCCGCGTCTGCCGTTATCAAAGAGCACGTCCACGGCTTCTTGGAGCATGCGTTTTTCGTTGCGGATAATGATATCCGGGGCATCCAATTCAAGTAAGCGTTTTAACCTGTTGTTACGGTTGATCACCCGCCGGTAGAGATCGTTCAGATCTGAGGTAGCAAATCTACCTCCTTCCAACGGAACCAGAGGGCGCAGGTCCGGCGGTAACACCGGAATAACTTCCAGTATCATCCACTCAGGTCTGTTGCCGGAATCACGGAATGCCTCGACCACATTGAGGCGTTTACCAAGTTTGGTTCGCTTAGTAGCAGAGCCAGTGTTTTTCATTTCCTCGCGCAAGATCTCGGAAAGTGATTGCAGGTCAAGGGCACTTAGCATCTCACGAATTGCCTCGGCACCAATGCCAACCCGAAATTTTCCGGGGAAATCCTCTTGCGCCTTCCGGTACTGTTCTTCACTGAGAATGCTGCCTGCGGGAACCTGCTCAATCTCTGAAGACACTACCGCATAGGATTCAAAGTAAAGAATCCTTTCCAGCTCTTTCAGCGTCAAATCCAAGATTGCCCCAATTTTAGAGGGCAAACTCTTCAAAAACCAGATATGAGCAACCGGTGCCGCTAATTTGATATGGCCAAGCCGCTCACGCCTGACCTTGGCCTGTATAACCTCAACACCGCATTTTTCACAGACTACTCCTCTGTGCTTCATGCGTTTATATTTTCCGCAATTGCACTCGTAATCCTTCACTGGCCCGAATATTTTGGCGCAGAATAGGCCGTCTCGTTCAGGTTTGAATGTACGATAATTGATGGTCTCAGGTTTTTTTACCTCGCCGTGAGACCATTCAAGAATTTTATCAGGGGAAGCAAGGGAAATTTTAACCTTATTAAAACTAAGCGGTCCCTTTGGCTTTGCAAAAAAGCTAAAAAGTTCTTCCACGTTTTTCACCTATCATTTCATATCAATTCTGGCAGTATCTGAAATCGTGTCAACTAGCTTGTTTCTATTCCAACAACTCAATATCAAGACACAAGCCTTTCAACTCTTTCACCAAAACATGGAAAGATTCAGGAAGACCGGTTTCAAGAAAGTTTTTGCCATTGATAATCTTTTCATACATGGTGGTACGACCTTCCACATCGTCCGACTTAACAGTAAGAAATTCTTTTAAGGTATAGGCAGCCCCATAGGCTTCCATAGCCCAAACCTCCATTTCGCCAAGTCTTTGTCCACCAAATTGTGCCTTACCACCTAAGGGTTGTTGCGTAACTAAGGAGTATGGCCCTGTTGACCGTGCATGGATTTTGTTTGCAACCAGGTGATGCAACTTTAGCATGTACATGGTGCCAACTGTGACCTTGTTATCAAAAGCCTCTCCGGTCAATCCGTCATACAATACAGACTGGCCTATTTCTTCAACGCCCGCCTCAACCAGAAGTTGACGAATCTCTGCCTCAGATGCTCCATCAAAAACCGGTGTAGCGACATGTACGCCGTGCCCGTACTTGCACATCATGTCAAGCAGTTCTTCATCACTTCGCCCATCGACAAGCTTGGCATACTCTTCTTTTGAATAAAGGCTCTGCAGTTTTTCCTTCAGCCTGTTTATTTCATGAGCTTTAGCCAGCTGCTCAATCTCTTCGCCGAGTTTTTTGGCGGCAAAACCCAGATGACATTCCAGTACCTGCCCAACATTCATTCGAGAAGGGACGCCCAGCGGATTAAGAACGAGGTCAACTGATGTACCATTGGCAAAAAAAGGCATATCCTCTTCCGGTAAGAGCCTGGAGACAACACCCTTATTCCCGTGACGTCCGGCCATTTTATCGCCAACGGCTAGTTTACGCTTGGTTGCTACGTAAATTTTAACCATTTTAACTACACCCGGAGGCAGGTCATCTCCCTTCTCCATGCGCTCAACTATACCCTGGTACCGGTTCTGCACCAAGTTTGATTGGTTCACATAGCGGCTAAAAATGGCCTCTATTTCATCATAGTATTTGGCTTTCTCGGCAAAATCCATGTCACGCAAAGCGGCAAAGGCGACCTGATCAATCACCTTGGCTGTGAGCTGTTTACCCAGTTTGAGGATGACCTTGCCCTTCCTGTCTTTAATATCATTTTTTGCTGTACGTCCTTCAAGAAGAGCGGCAAGGGCCTTGCGCACGCCTTTTTTCAGGCTTTTTAGTTCCGCGTTCATATCGCGATTTATGCGCTCGATTTCCATCTCTTCAATCATGAGCGCACGCTCGTCTTTGTCCATGCCTTTACGGGAAAAAACCTTGGCGTCAATAACAACACCTTCAACTCCAGGGGGCACGCGCAAGGATGAGTCTTTCACATCCCCAGCCTTCTCCCCAAATATTGCCCGGAGTAGTTTTTCTTCAGGGGAGAGCATAGTCTCCCCTTTGGGTGTGACCTTTCCAACAAGCATATCACCCGCTTTCACCTCTGCACCGATGCGGATTATGCCGGAATCATCCAGATTACGAAGTCCTTCCTCGCCAATATTGGGTATATCGCGGGTGATTTCCTCTTTCCCCAACTTGGTATCCCGTGCCATGGTCTCAAAGATTTCAATATGGACCGAGGTAAAGGTATCCTCCTTGAGAAGACGTTCATTGATGAGAATCGAGTCTTCAAAGTTGTAACCACGCCAGGGCATGAAGGCAATGGTTACATTTTTACCCAGGGCCAACTCGCCTCTTTCGGTGGAAGGACCATCGGCCAGCACCATGCCTTTGCTTACCCTTTGTCCAGGGGTAACCATCACCTTCTGATTAAAACAGGTATTTTGATTCGATTTCTTATATTTCGACAGTCTGTAAACGCCAATCCCGGTTTCAAATCCATCTGTGCCAGGTTCATCATAGCGGATAACGACGCGGTTGGAGTCTGCCTCTTCAACGACTCCATCACCAGCGGCAAGCAGACAGGCACCTGAATCCCGTGCCACATACTTTTCCATGCCCGTACCAACTAAGGGGGCACTGTTTCGCAGTAGCGGCACAGCCTGTCGCTGCATGTTCGAGCCCATCAAAGCTCGGTTCGCATCGTCATTTTCCAAAAACGGTATAAGTGAAGCTGCAATGGAGACCATTTGATTTGGAGCAACATCCATCATGGTGACATCATCTGCAGCAACCCTTGTCACCTCGCTTTCATGGCGGGCAATGAGGTAGTCATCGATAATCCGCCCATCGTCCAAAATTGCATTAGCTGGTGCAATGATCTGATTCTCCTCTTGCAATGCCGAGAGGTACTTGTGATCTTTTGCAACAATTCTGTCTTGCACAAAGCGGTACGGAGTTTCAATAAAGCCGTAAGGGTTAACAGTTGCATAGGTGGCCAGTGAAACAATGAGGCCGATATTCGGACCCTCAGGTGTCTCAATAGGACAAATACGACCATAATGTGTCGGATGCACGTCACGCACCTCAAAACCGGCCCTCTCTCTTGAAAGACCGCCAGGCCCCAAAGCAGAAAGTCTGCGTTTATGTGTCACCTCGGAGAGCGGGTTAGTCTGATCCATAAATTGTGAAAGTTGGCTCGTGCCAAAAAATTCTTTTATGGCTGAAGTTACAGGCTTAGGGTTAATCAGATCATGGGGCATAAGTGTTTCGATTTCCTGCATGGACATCCGCTCTTTAATGGCGCGCTCCATGCGAACAAGCCCAATGCGGTACTGATTCTCGCAAAGTTCACCCACTGTGCGTACTCGACGATTGCCAAGATGGTCGATGTCATCGCCTTCTTTCAAACCATCTTTAATGCGTACAAGATGTTTGACGCTTTTCAGGATGTCTTCCTTAGTTAGCGTTCGCACCTCGATGGGTGTACCAAGCCCTAATTTAGTATTTATTTTATACCGACCAACCTCGGAAAGATCATATGAGGCGTCGGAAAAGAAAAGCGTATCAAAAAAAGTTTTGGCAATTTCGGGTGTTGGCGGACTTGAAGGTCGCAATCTTCTATATATCTCAATGAGTGCTTCATCAGTGCCAGAGACTTTATCAATCTGCAGGGTATTTCTAAATGACTCACTATAGGCAACACCGTCAATATAAAGCAGTTGAAAACTGTTAATCTTAGCTTCAGCAGCTTTTAATAAAAAATCGGCGGTCAGTGCACTGTTGCAAAACGCTAAGACCTCACCGGTTTTTTCATCCGCCACATCGTGGGCAAAATATCTCCCTAAAAGGTCCTCCTCCGTTACAGCTAAAGAGGTAATATTCGCCTCTTCAATCTTTTTTGCCAGCGCTCTAGTTATTTTCTTACCTTTTTTAGCAAGGACAGCTCCGTCAGCAGGGTTCACGATATCCTGGGGCAAACGTTGTCCCACAAATGCACCGGCATCAAAAGTGAGAAAATATCCTTCTGCGCCGATTCGCACTGTGTCTACGCGATAGAACTCGTTAAGCAGCTCCTCCTCACTATATCCAAGTGCCTTTAATAACACTGTTACTGGTAATTTTCTACGTCTGTCAATACGGACATAAAGGATGTCTTTAATGTCAAATTCAAAATCAAGCCAAGATCCACGCACGGGGATAATTCGGGCAGAATAAAGTAGCTTTCCAGATGCATGGGAGCGGCCGTTATCGTGAGTATAAAAAAGGCCTGGTGAGCGTTGCAACTGGTTAACTATAACTCGTTCTGTGCCATTAATGACAAATACACCGTCCTGTGTCATAAGAGGCAAAGCACCCAGAAATACTTCCTGCTCTTTTATATCTCGAACTGATTGAGCCTTTGTTTCCTCGTCGATATCAAAAGTGATCAAACGAACTGTTATTTTAAGAGGTGCCTCATAGGTCATGCCTCTCTCGAGGCACTCTGCCACCGTATATTTTGGCTCACCAAAGGCATAACTGACGAACTCTAATGAGCAAAATCCATTAAAATCGACAATGGGGAAGATGCTTTGAAAAATTGCTTGCAAGCCATGCTCTTTCCGAAATTCCGGAGCAATATCCTGTTGCAGAAAATGTTCGTATGATTCCCGCTGCATGGCTATAAGATGCGGCGGTTCCACGATATGGCTGGTTTTAGCAAAACTTTTACGTATTCTTTCCATATACCCCTCAAAACTATTTTCCTGCTCAGCAAAGCCTGCAGACAATTATCATGAAAAATCGAGTGGTTGTTAAAGCATTTAGGCTGGCTTAAGAAGGAATGTTCTGCAAACACAGGAACGCTATGGAGCTTTTCAGCCCGATAGCGTTACGTGATTTGCTCTAATTTTGCTCAAACCGGACTGTCTATTTCCGGGACGAGCAAATGTTATTTTATTTCCACCTTTCCGCCAGCACCTTCAATTTGGGTTTTGATTGCTTCGGCTTCTTCTTTATTAACGCCTTCTTTAATAGGGGCCGGCACGCCTTCAACTAAATCTTTCGCTTCTTTTAAACCCAAAGAAGTAATAGCCCGCACCTCTTTAATAACTTTAATTTTCTGATCCCCAGCATTGGTCAGAATTACATCAAACTCTGTTTTTTCTTCTGCAACTGCTCCGCCTTCGGCTGGAGCTGCTGCAACTGCCATTGCCACGGGAGCAGCAGCAGATACACCAAATTTATCCTCTAATTCCTTAATGAGCTCTGAAAGCTCAAGAACACTCATATTAGAGATGAATTCAATTACCTCTTCTTTTGTTACAGCCATTGTCTTTCCTCCTTGAATTTCAATTGAGCAAGCATTACTTGCACAAAAAAACACTATTGATTTTCTTTTTGCTCTTTAACAGCTATTAATGCATACAACAATTTTTTCGGTACAGCACTCAATACGCGGACGAAGCCAGTTGGTACAGCAGCCATGGTGCCAAGCAGTTGTGCAAGCAACTCTTCACGTCCTGGTAGCTTGGACAAGGCCACAAGCGCTGAAGCATCTAGGATGTTACCATCAAGGCCTACGCTACGAATGCTAAACGATGCACTAAAATCTTTAGCAAAAGCTGTCAGAACTTTTGCTGGTCCGACAGGTTCAGTGTATCCAACGGCAACCGCAGTTGTTCCTGTAAAGGAATCTTTCAAATTGTCATATGGAGTATCCTTCACTGCAATGCGTAGCAAGGTGTTTTTAGCAACTTGAATATGTGCATCCTGTGCTCGCAAATCCTTTCGTAGCTTCTCCAGATCAGCAACTTTTAAGCCGCGATATTCAGCAATCACAGCTATCTTTGCCCTGGAAAAAGAATCAGCTAAGCCACTGATAACTTCATTTTTTTTGTCGCGATCCAACTTGGACCTCCTTTGCCGAATTGGGAACCTGTCAAATAAGCAAAATGTGGAGTTAAGACTATTCGGTAAGTTAACCGATTGGTCTCGGCAGGTGAAACGACTTACGTCTCATTAAACTTCAGTTCCTGCTGTCTTTGACCTTCCCTTTTTAGATAAATTTATTCTTACGAATAAATCACAATTTATTAAATCTAATTCATATCTAACAACTAACAACATTAAGCTGTTTTTATTTGGCCTCTCACCTGCAAAGGATCAACCTTTAGCCCTGGTCCCATTGTTGTAGAGAGAGAAATAGCTCTAAGGTAAATTCCTTTACTTGTTGAAGGTTTGAGCGATATTAATTTATCAACAAATGCCAATACATTCTCCCTAAGCTTATCACCACCAAATGATACCTTGCCAATAGCAGCATGCACTACACCAGCCTTATCGACCCGGAAGTCAACTTTTCCCTTTTTGATCTCGCCTACAACTCGAGCAATGTCGAAAGTGACCGTTCCCAACTTTGCATTTGGCATAAGATTACGCGGGCCAAGTATGCGGCCAATTTTACCTACCTCTCCCATCATGTCAGGAGTAGCTATTGTCTTGTCAAATTCAAGCCAACCATCCTTGATCTTTGCGACAAGCTCATCAGAACCAGCATAATCAGCTCCAGCCTCGAGTGCCTCTTTTTCCTTTTCACCTTTTGCAAAGACTAGAACGCGAGCTGTTTTCCCTGTGCCATGCGGCAAAATTACACTTGAACGAACCATCTGATCAGCATGGCGAGGATCGACACCTAAACGAACAGCTATATCCACTGACTCATCAAATTTGGCAAATTTAGCCTTGAGCATCAAATCAATTGCTTCTTCTACATCGTAATTTTTTGTTCGATCTATATTATCAATCGAATTTCTGTATTGCTTTCCTCTTTTAGTCATAATGCAGCCCTTTCTTCTCCCTGTAAATATTATTGTTTTTAAAAATTTTATTACAGGTGCAATCGAATTTGTTGGTATTCAATTATTTAACGACAGTTATGCCACAACTTCTAGCCGTTCCCTCAACAATGCGCATAGCCTGTTCTATATCGTAGGCATTCAAATCAGGCATTTTTATCTCTGCTATTTCTCGAATTTTGTCGCGAGTTAATTCAGCAACACGTTCTTTTTTAGGATTACTTGAACCCTTAGGCAACCCTGCGGCTTTCATCAAAAGTATCGATGCAGGTGGTGTTTTTGTAATAAAAGTATAGGAGCGATCGGAATAGACAGTTATTACTACTGGCACAATGGTGTCACCCAAGGATTGTGTTTGCGCATTAAACGCTTTACAAAAATCCATAATATTTACACCATGCTGTCCTAATGCCGGCCCTACCGGAGGTGATGGATTTGCCTTGCCTGCTGCTATTTGCAGCTTTATAAATGCCTGTATCTTCTTAGCCATAAAACCTCCTTAAGACCTTCGCTGGAGCCTAATTTTTACTTACTTGAATATATTCGAGTTCCACTGGCGTTGAACGACCAAAAATGGAAACCATAACACGTACACGTCCCTTCTCAGGGAAGACTTCTTCTATTATACCCTGGAAATTAGCAAATGGACCATCGATGACCCGAACATTATCACCCTCAGCAAATATAATTTTTGGCTTAGGCCTATTAGCACCTTCCTCAATTCTTCCAATTATACGTTCAGCCTCAGCATCTGTCAGCGAGGGTATGCGTTTGTAGATCTCGCTATCATTGCCAGCTTGTCCCATATTCACACCAACAAATCCTGTTACCCTGGATGTTTCCTGAACCGTATGCCAACTTCGTTCATTCATTTCCATGTTCACAAGGATATAGCCGGGAAAAAATTTTCGCTCAGAGGTTTTACGAGTGCCTTTCACCATTTCAACAACTTGTTCTGTGGGAATAAGTATATCTCCGAACAAGTCTCCCTGGTTCGCTGCTTTTATTCTTTCCTCCAACGCTACTTTCACCTTGCTTTCAAAGCCGGTATGCGTGTGAACAATATACCATTTTCTCGACATGTATTTATCCACCACCGCATTTAGTTCAGTATGAACGTAACCAACTTACCCAATCCCAGGTCGATCGAGCCTAGATAAATCGAAAGTATCACAACAAGCACTAGTACAAAGGCCGTTAAACCCATCGTCACTTTCGATGAAGGAAATACTATTTTTTTGTATTCCGCCAACACCTCAAGCAGAAATTGTTTAATAGCAACTGGGCCGAATGAGCTCTTTGTCTCTTCCTTGACGGATTTTTCACCACTTGCTGTTATATTTTTATCTTTAGCTTGCTTTTTTGACGACATTTCACTTACCCGCTTCGCTGTACCACTATTATAGCTATACAATGCCAGTTGCTTTGTGGCAGGCCAGGAGGGACTCGAACCCCCAACACCCGGATTTGGAGTCCGGTGCTCTACCATTAGAGCTACTGGCCTGTATCACTTTGTTTCTTTATGTAGCGTGTGGATATGACAAAATGGGCAATATTTTTTCAATTCCAACTTCTGTGGAACTGTTTTCTTATTTTTTGTACTCGTATAATTGCGCTGCTTGCAAGTTTGACACGCTAAGGTAATCTTATCTCTCATTGTTCATCCGTCAGACTAATAGCAGCCGAGTCAACCCCGGCTGCTATTAAAAATACCCCCTGCAGAGCAAGGTGGCTTTATATGGAAACTTTCGGTAAACTACTCAATAATTTCGCTTACAACACCGGCACCGACAGTGCGACCACCTTCACGAATAGCAAATCTAAGTCCTGCTTCCATCGCGATTGGAGTAATCAGCTCTGCCGTAATATGGATGTTATCTCCTGGCATGACCATCTCGA
>RRZU011566616.1_pt1 | contig 15548 bp, 14 predicted proteins | sample 2165561 | NCBI WGS metagenome assembly RRZU01 (sample SAMN10456909, study PRJNA506462) | wastewater metagenome | isolation source: wastewater sludge | place: USA: Moscow, Idaho
GGATCCAGCCCCAGTTTGATGCGCAATGGCTTGCCTGTGGCCTCGGCACGCATGAGTTTTTTCTGCCAGTCATCCTGAGGGATCAGTTCATCGCAGCCGCGCAGCGTCACGGCCAGTGCGTGTTGTACGGCCTCGCTGGGGGTGGCGTTGGCGGGAACGGGCGTAGCAGGGGTAGAAGCAGACATGGTCAGAAAATCATTCAGAAAACGGCGCTGGCCGCAAAAACAAAAAAGCTTGTCGCTGTTGCACAGCGTTTGAAAACACCCCGCATTGTATGCAAGGCTGCATGGGCGTTGCCATGCGCACGGGGCGAATCCATGCCTTGCGATGAAAGATTGTTTGTCTTTCGGGCGCAGCGCTCGCCCTCTTTCTATACACTTGGCACATGGTTGCTGATACGGATTCGTTTTTGTGCATCGGCTTGATGTCGGGCACCTCGATGGACGGGGTGGATGGCGTGCTGCTCGACATCACGCCGCCCGCGGCATCGTCCAACGGCTGGCGCTTGAACCAACGGGCTTTTGCCAACACGCCCATGCCTGCGGCGTTGAAGGCAGAACTGCTGGCACTGAACGAGTCTGGAGACAACGAGTTGCACCGCGCGGCGCTGGCCGCCAACGCCTTGATGCGCCTGTACGCCCAATGCGTGCAAGCTTTGTGTGCGCAGGCACATGTTGCCCCGCAACAGGTGGCCGTAGTGGGCGCACACGGGCAAACCGTGCGCCACCGCCCGCGCCAGTTTGACGGCACGGGTTACACCCTGCAATTGATGAATGGCGCTTTGCTGGCAGAGCTGACGGGCATCGCCGTTGCCTGCGACTTTCGCAGCCGCGACATCGCCGCAGGCGGGCAAGGCGCGCCGCTGGTGCCGGTGTTTCACCAAGCGCTATGGGGGCAGGCGTACGACACAAGAACCAACACGGGCACGGCAACAATCACCCCAACCGCTGCCCCCACCGCAGTCCATACCGAGTTGGCCGTGCTCAATCTGGGCGGCATTGCCAACCTGAGCATTCTGCAAGCCGGGCATGGTGCGCAAGGTTTTGACTGCGGCCCCGCCAATGCCCTGCTTGATGCCTGGTGCCAGCGCCATACCGGACAACCCTACGATGCCGATGGTGTCTGGGCCGCACAAGGCCATGTGCATGCAGAACTGCTGGCGCAGATGCTGGCGGAACCGTTCATTCAACAAGCGCCACCCAAAAGCACCGGGCGCGATTTGTACAACGCGCACTGGCTGGCGCAGCAGCTAGCGCGCTTCCCGAATCTGGCGCCTGTGGATGTGCAAGCCACGCTCACGGCCTACACCGCGCAAGCCACCGCCTTGCATGTGCAACGCTTTGCGCCAACTGCTGCGCGGCTGGTGGTGTGTGGCGGCGGTGTGCGCAACGGCACACTCATGCGGCAACTGGCACAGGCCTTGCCGAACGTGCAGGTACTGTCATCTCAAGAACTGGGCGTGGACCCGCAAACGGTAGAAGCCAGCGCCTTTGCCTGGCTCGGCCTGCACACCCTGTTGCGCTTGCCTCTGGACATGCACGCCGTCACCGGTGCACAGGGCGCGCGGGTGTTGGGCTGCTTGTATCCGGCGTAAGCCCGTACCTTGACAATCCACCTTCGCCTTGGGCAAATCAAAATGAGAACAAAGGTCAAGGAGTCAGGTGTTGTGGCGCAACGTCTGGTTTAAAAAACCGTTGCTGGCACAATAGTCACAGGTAGTGTGATAAGCAGCAGAAAGAAAAATCTGACGCTTTTCCACTGTTGCTGTATGCGTTGTAGAGACTTTTAGCACTTGCCATGATACGCACCTTCTTTTTTCTGGCTGCCTTGCTATTGGCAAGCAGCTTGCATGCGGCACAGCCGCCTATGTCAGGCTATGCATATGGCAAAGACCATTGCTATGGTTTTCAGGCGCCAAACGGCTGGATACAAGATAACCGCATACTGGTCAAAACCGGTGTGCCGATGGCGTTTGCGCCGCGGGAACAAGATTGGCGTCATGCAGACGCCATGATTTACACCAGACCTGTTCCCCGCGAATCGGGCAGCAGCGCTGCACAAGCCATTCGCCAGCAGATCAAGGCTGTAGTGGCGCAATACGCGGCAGATGACATGGATATACGCCCTACACTGGTGCGCCGCATTCGTGCCCATCATGGCGCAGCAGGTGAACTATGGCGTTTTACGGGCTACCGCAACGGAGGCCAGGAACTGGTGGCGTATTTTCCAGCCAAACAGACCGTCAATTTCTTTGTCGCTCAAATCACAGCCCGTGCCGATGCCGCATCGGTTGAAGCGGCCCTGCTTGAACTGGCGAACAGTTACCACGAACGCAAAGACTGTCGTCCGTGTCAAGAACAGACAAGCTGCACGACTGAGCAACCTCAATAGCAAGGCAAAAGCACGGAAAAACACATATCCGAGAACCAGCCAGGCAAGCAGCCCATCACCATCTACAGGTCGGCCTACTGCCGAGCCGTATCCGGGCGATAGCGATAGTGGCCTGTGATCGGAAAGGCAAACAGCACATCTTCTTCCTGTGTGCCGCCGCCAATGTTGTGGATGATGAGCGGCGTGCCTTGCGCGCTGCGCCGTTGCGAAACAATGCCGATATGCGGGCGGTTGCCGGGCAACATCCACGTGACCATATCGCCGGGCTGGTACTGGCTGGCCTGCTGGCTAACCGGCAACTTCTGCCCATGGCGCGTGAAAAACACCTGCAAATTGGGCACGCGGCGGTGGTCGATATTGCTGTCAGGCGCGCGCAGCCCCCATTGCTTGGGATACACGGCAAATGCACGGCGCATATCCTGATTCACCAACGCCTGCAAATCAATGCCTTGGCGGCGATAGGCGCGTACAACCACATCCGTGCACACGCCGGTGCGTGCATCCACATCGCCCATCGGAAAACCCAACACACGGTATGCCGGGTCGTAGCTGGTGGTCACGCCAATCTGGCTGCGCGCATCGCGCACCAAACGGTGGCTATCGAGCGCCGCAGCTTGCAGCGTGCCGACGCACAAAGGAAGCAACAGCAAAAGAGAAAGACGCAAAGAAAGTTTCATAGCCCATCCACCGCGATGTGTTCAGCGCATCTTACCGACTTCGATTACCCCTGCGGGTTGATCAAGACTTGTCATCCAGCTTGCTGATGGTGATGCCGGTAAAGCCAAACACCAGCGTCAGCAACAAACTCAGGTAGCAGAAGAAAGCATAAGGGACGTAGTCAATCACGGGCACGCCCAGAATGCTGCCAAAAATACACCGTACACGCCCCACGGCACCAACGGATTAATCACCGTGCCGGCATCTTCAATGGTGCGCGACAGATTGCGCGGGGGCATGTTCAGGCGCTGGTAAAGCGGCTGAAACGTATTGCCCGCGAGCAGCAGGCTCAGGTACTGTTCGCCAATCAGCACATTGATGCCGGTAGCCGTCATGGCGGCGGCAAACGTAGCGCGGCCGGGGTTGATGAGCCAATGCTTGATGCCATCCAGCAAAGCAGAAAGCACCCCCAGCCCGCCCAACAAACCGCCCAGGCTGAGCGCCAAAATGATGATGGTCTGGCTGAAAAACATGTTTTCCATGCCACCGCGCGACACCAGCTTGCCGACCGTGCCCAGATCCAGCCCCCCGGCTGGTTTGTAGCCGCTGAAAAACCAGTCCCCCAATTGCGACAGCGTGGGGCTGCTGTGCAGATACGTCACCATCAGGGCGGCCATGATGGTGGCAATCATGGTGTAAATCGCATTGACCTTGCGCAAAGCCAGCACCACCAACACCACAAAAGGCAGCAAGGCATACCAGTGCACCAGACCGCTTTGGATCAGTTGCTGCTGCATGACAGTGATATTGCCCAAGTCGGCATGGGCCACATCGCCCGTCAGCAGCCAGAACAACGCCGCACTCAACAGCCACGCGGGCACAGAGGTGTACATCATGTTGCTGATGTGCTCGAACAGGTCAATGCCCACGATGGAAGCGGCAATGCCCGTAGTATCAGACAGCGGCGACATCTTGTCGCCAAACAGCGCGCCCGACACCACGGCCCCCGCCACAATAGCCGGATTGGCGCTGAACGCTGGTGCCATGCCGATAAACGCCACGCCAGCCGTTGCATGCAAGGTTGACCGCAAGCACACAGACGCGACTCCAAGCATGCCGGCACTTCAAGAAATCAAGAAATGTGGCGCATAGCACCTTGGCAATCTGCCCAGTCGTCCGAAACGCAACGGAGATGCAAAATTTCCATGAAAAAATTCGAATTTTTTCAGCACTTCTTGCTTTGAGGGAAAAAGGGAATTATCATCTGCAAGTGAATAAGAATCACTATCAACAACATCCAGGCATCGTGGATTGTGTGCTTGGATTGCTTCTTTTTTGGCTTGCATTTATAGGAAAAGTAGGTACTTATGTCGTCTGTAGCGCCTCTCTCAACTTTGCGTAAAGGCGCATATGCTCATATCGATTCCATTCAGCAGCACCCGGCGTTTGGCGAGTTGGATCCGCTGGTTACCCGGCGGTTATCCGACTTGGGGTTTTCCAAAGGGATGTCGTTGACGGTGATGGCTGTAGGCGCGTTCGGCAAAGGGCCGTTTGCCGTGCGCTTGGGCAATCAGTCGCATTTCGCCTTGAGGGCTTCCGAGGCATCAAAGATCATGTGCCGCTCAGCGACGGAAAATGTTGAAAACAAATAATCCATTGGTTCAAACACCTTGTGCTATCGCGTGCACCCATGAAAACAAGCAATGAGGAAAAAGTAAGCCATTTTGCGCTGCTTGGCGTTCCCAATTGTGGCAAAACCGTTTTGTTCAACGGTTTAACGGGCTCCAATGCCAAAGTGGCCAACTATCCTGGCGTCACCGTAGACTGGCGCGAGGGTGTGCTTGTGGAAGATGCTTCCATCCGCATCATTGATTTGCCCGGAACATACAGCTTGCGCACTACCAGCCCTGACGAAGCGGTAACACGCGATATGTTACTCGGCAAACTCGAGCGGCAGCCTGATGCGATGATTGCCGTAGCCGATGCCACCAACCTGCGCATGACCCTGCGTATGGTGCTCGAACTGAAAATGCTGGGGCTGCCCATGGTAGTCGCACTCAACTTAAGCGATGTTGCCCGCGCGCGCGGCCTGCAAATCCATGTTGAAAAATTGAGCCAACTGCTGGGTGTACCCGTTTTGGAAACGGTGGCGGTGCATAAAGACAGCATTCGCGCCTTATGCAAGGAAATCGTCCAATTGCCACCTGGACCGGAGAAGCCGGTAAACACGGCACAAGCCGAGCAGCTATTGGATCAGCTGGATAGCAGCGAGTTGTATGCGCAGGTAGAAAATATTCTGAGGCAGGTCGTGCATACTGAAATGGTGCTGCCGCAGTGGCACCGCCGGTTGGATGCGGCAGTCCTCCATCCGGTATGGGGCTTTGCCATTCTGCTGATGATTTTGTTGTTGGTTTTTCAAGCCGTTTACTCGTGGTCGGCACCACTCATGGAGGGCATTGAGGCCGGATTTGGCATGCTGGGCGAATGGGTAACTGCCGTTCTGCCAGAAGGCATCCTGCAAGATTTGTTAGTCAACGGTGTGATTGCGGGCATTGGCAGTGTCTTGGTGTTTCTGCCGCAGATCGCCATCCTGCTTGCTTTTATCCTGCTGCTTGAGGACTCTGGCTATCTCCCGCGTGCGGCGTTTCTTCTCGACAACCTGCTCTCCACCACCGGATTATCCGGTCGGGCATTTATTCCCCTGCTTTCCAGTTTTGCCTGCGCCGTTCCTGCAGTCATGTCGGCTCGCACCATACATGACCCGCGCGAAAGGCTGGTCACTATCATGATCGCCCCCATGCTGACCTGCTCTGCGCGTCTGCCGATTTATGCATTGATTATTGCCGCGGTCATTCCCGAGCAAACCGTATGGGGCGTGTTCAATCTGCAAGGGCTGACTTTGTTCGGTTTGTACCTTATAGGCATTGTGTCTGCCGCCTTGACGGCCTACATACTGAAGCGCAAAGCGCGCCGCCAAGGAGGCGCCAGGCAGTTTCCCTTGCTCATGGAGTTGCCCACTTTTCGCATGCCCAACTTCAAGCACATCATCATCAGCCTATGGGAACGCGTGCAGGCATTTTTAAAACGTGCCGGAACCATCATTTTCGCCCTAAGCGTGATTCTGTGGGCTTTGGTGCGTTTTCCGTCGCCGCCGGATGGGGCAACGGGGGCGGCCATCGACTACAGTTTTGCGGGCGCTATTGGTCATTTCATCGAGCCGATATTTGCCCCGCTTGGCTTTACCTGGCAAATGTGCATCGCCCTGATTCCTGGTCTTGCCGCCCGTGAAGTAGTGGTCGCCGCATTGGGCACGGTGTATGCCGTGGGCGCCGATTCAGAAGAGATGCTGCAAACCACTTTGGTGCCCATCGTCAGAAACAACTGGGGTCTGCCCACGGCATTCGCCTTCCTCGCATGGTACATCTATGCGCCCATGTGCATGGCAACACTGGCAGTCATTAAGCGCGAAACCAAATCCACTCGCCAAACCGTGATGATCACCTTGTATCTTTTTGGATTGGCGTATCTATTCGCATTTGCGGTTTACCAGATCACCTCAAGGATTCTGTAATGGAGCAATATATTGTTGTGGGAATAATTGTGGCTGCATCCGTGGCGTATATGCTGAAAAAACTGGTTTTCAAGCCCAAAAACACCAACATCGCCTGCAACGGATGCAATCGCTGCAATGGGAGCAGGCGATGCCACTGAAGCTGCGAAGATTCGGAGTCTTCGTTTAAACCTGGATGCCCGCGCCACCAGCGCACAGCATTACAGCATGTGGTTCTTGCTTGCGCTTTTCGTTCTGCGTATGTCTTGGCTGCTTTGCTATTGCCGTACAACTTGCGCGGGTTGCCGCACATTTTAGGGTAAGCTGCCAGTTCATATATTGGCATCTTTTTGCGCTAAAAACGCATCTACGGCGTTAAAAATGCTCCCAAGGTACCCCAACTTGCTGTGCTTTTTGCCTTGCATCTGCATACTTGGCACGAAAAATCTGAATCACTCTAAATTTTCCGTTTGCCCTAGCACGAGCACAGGCAGGGTGTGATGACATGGCGGTGTAGCGGCTGCGTGGATTGGCCAGTCTCTACGTAAACGGCGTCGTAGTCGTTTTTGCGTTTGTGCTTCAACCGCTCGATATGGCGGCGCAAGGTGCGTTCAGCTTCATGCGCCGATTTTATGGGCCGTTCAAATGCGGTTGCTCACAGACTGTTGATGTTCGGAATGCCTTTGACAAACTCCCTGAGCATGATTTCTTCGTCCTGCGTCCATTCTTTTTTGGCGTGCTGTAAATAGGGATTGTCGCTGTACAGATAGCACTGCGAAACCATGCTGCGGGGCGCTGGTGCCAGATAGATGCGATTAAAAATATCTAAGTGCACTGGGTGCGCCACAAACAACACCGCCTGCGGGCGTTTATTGGCGATGCGCCATTCGGCAAAATCGCGGTTGAAGTTTTTATATGCGGGCATTTGAATGCGTGCAAACTGTTCACTGGGCAGCAGCATTTCGGCCAGACTGTACAACCCGTGCGCAGGCACGCACAGGCGTTTTTCTGCGGGGCTGATGTCGGTACGCCCGTACCCTTCGCAGAATTTTTGCAATTGCTCGCTGGCCACCTGTGTGTCGCCCGCGTGCACATGCCACAAAAAAGCAATGACTGCCCGTTCATTGGCAGGCTTTTTGGACTGCATGAATTTTTGCGCCGCCGCCAGCGCATGCGGCAACAAGGCATCGTCTTTCAGCCACAACGCAGCAAGCAGATTGGACAGCACGACGAGAAACGCATAACCGTTTTGGGCCTTTCTGACCTGGGGTGGCAGCAAGCAATAGTCGTCATGAAAAACGACGGAGACCAAGCCTGCTTCATCGGGTTGTGGAATGGCAAATTCACTTGCGCGGTGCCCGGTGAGTGAAATGCCCGCTTTTTTCTCGACTCCCGCCGCATCGCGCGCCCAAACGACTTCGCAGGGACGCAGGATGCGTTCTGCCGCGTCCCAGTCGCCACAGGCCAAGGCGTTGAGCGCGCGAAAGGCATGGAAGCAATGGTCGTATCCGCCCGAAGTGCCGGGCATCAACTGGATGCGCGTGTGCTGGTAGATAAGGTTGTTGAGCTGCTGCATGTCGCCGGTTGGCAAGCAGGCATCCAGCCACATGGCATAGTCTGGTCTGGCAGAAGAAAGAGGCGACGACATGGCCTCAACAAGCGCGCGCACGCGCTCGTATGCGCCCTTGTGCTGGCTGCTATTCCGAATCTCTGTCCACTCTGCGGCGCAGTGCGTCAGGTAATCGTCTTGCCATTCAGCCATGCCTGCTCCTTTACACACACTCAAAACCGATATGCCACATTCACCCCCACACTGTAATGGCGTTTGGGGGAAGGTTCGTGGTAGCGGCCGTTGGCGTCGTTCACGATGACGCTGCCCGCATAGTCACGGTTGAACAAATTGTCGATGCGGGCGTTGGCGTCGATTTGCCATGCGCCTTTTTGCCAGCGGTAGCCCGCGTAGCTCCCCGCCACGGTATAAGCGGGTGCGGCTTCGCTGTTGGCGTTGTTGACGTGCACCTTGCTGCTATGGCGCACATCGGCGCCGATGCGCCAGCCTTGCGGGCTGTGCCAGCCCAGCGCGGCATAGGCGTTGTGTTGGGCAATGCCCGGGATTTTGCTGCCTGCACGGATGTTGCCGGCAGCGTTTTCGGTGAACTGGGCATCCACCAGCGTGTAGGCGGCGGTCAAGTGTAGGTGCTTATACACCTTGCCTTTCCAGCCCAGTTCCAGCCCCTGCCTGCGGGTGCGGCCTGCATTGCGGTAGGTAGCGCGGCCATCAAAAGTGCCTGCGGATACGATGTCATTGCGGGTGTTGCTGTGGAACAGGGCGGTAGTCAGCAGGCCATCGCCTAATTGGGTTTTGGCGCCGATTTCGTAGTTGTGACCAGTCAGAGGTTGCAGGTCGAAATTGAGGCCGGGTTGCTGGTCGGGTCGGTACGACATTTCCAGAAAAGTGCCCGTTTCAAAACTGCGGCTGTACGCGGCATACAGGCTGGTGTTGGGTAAGCCTTGCCAGCTCAAGCCCAATGTGGGCAGCAGCTTGCCGTAACGTTTGCGGCCGCTGTCGTCACCATTGGTGGCGGTAATGTAGCGGTCTTTCGATTTAAAGGTGACACTGCTGTAGCGCAGCCCTCCGTCCAACATCCAGTTGGGGGCAAACTGCCATTGCGCCTGCACATAAGGATCGATGTTGTAAAGGGTGTTGGTTTCATTGCGCCGCAATGCGCCTTGCACGCCTGTAACGCTGGGATTTGTGGCTCTGCCCAAAAAGTTTTCATAGCCTCGGCGCTTGTCTTGCATATAGTCAAAGCTGATGCCGGCGATGGTGCTGAACGTAGGCGTCACTTGGTAATGCCAGCGTACGTCAGCACCAGCATAGTGGCGGTTGAATTCGATGACGCCTCCGGCGTGCCCGGGGCGAGTTTGCGCCGTGCTCGGGACGGGGAGATACTGCTTCAGCCTGCGCTCGCCTGCATAGGCAGACACATGCAGGCGACTGTTGTCGCCGATGTTTTGCTGGTAGCTGAGGCCAAGCTGGCTTTGGCGAACGTCTTTGCGGGCGTTGTACTGGCTGATGTTGTCGTGTACCTGGTTGCGGTTCTGCTGCCACTGCTCGCGCGTGAGGCCGCCCGGGTCTTGCGCCTGAATGTCGCTGTGGTTGAACACCAGCCCCATGTCAGCCCCGTTTTTCGCTTTCCAGCCCAGCTTGATGTTGGCCAGATTTTTGCGGGCGGCGCTGTGATCGCGAAAGCCTTGGGTAGTGAAGCGATTGGCGCTGATCACATAGGCGGGCACATACTGCCCGTCGCCACCACCTGTCGCCTTGATGCCATAGTGCCATGAACCGCCGCTGCCGCCTTGCACCGATGTCTCAAGCACAGACGGGTTGCTGCCGTTTTCGGTTTGCACCAAAACGGCTCCGGCCGATGAATTGCCATACAGCGAAGAAAATGGCCCCTTGAGCACTTCAATGCGGCCAACGGAATTCAGGTCGATATGGGTGGTTACACCTTGGCCGTCGGGCATGGTGGCAGGAATACCATCCACATACAGGCGTATGCCGCGCACGCCCGAGCGCGAGCCGCGCGAAGAAAGCTGTACCTCTTGCGCATAGTTGTGGCGGTTGCTGGCGCTCAAGCCCGCAATGCCTTGCAGGGCTTCGGATAAATCAGCCTTCATGCCGCCGCGTTGCTGCAACTCCTGCCCGCTGACGATAGCAACAGACGCGGGCGTCTGGAGCTGCTCCATCTGGGCGCGAGTAGCCGTCACAGTGGTTGCGGGTAACTCTTCAATATCAGTTACTTCTGTCGGATCTGCCCAGGCGGCAGATTGGTAGAAACCCAAAGCGAGCGCAAAGGGGATGGGAAGCAATTTGGTATTCATCAATGAAAGCCCACGAAAAAAGCGCGAATGCAGTTGCGCGGCAATTGAAGATGGTTGAAGAAGGTTGGAAAAGAGTGCAATCCGATGTTGCTGCTCCGAGTTGCATCATGGACTTGAAAAAGTCTTTCCTAACTAGTGCGAAAAGAGCGAGCAATTCCAACCAAAAAGTTCCTTCCCCCGCTTGAGCGGGGGAAGGTTAGGAAGGATGGGGTGGATATTGTTTCAGCCGCTGCAACCACCCTCACCCTAACCCTCTCCCGCCAAAGGCAGGAGAGGGAATCCATCACGTGCAATCGCTGTTCGTCATCATTTCACGAGAGCAATTGCACAACCCAACTGCATCAACGTGCTTGCAGGGTGAACTCCAAAATGGAGCCAGGGTTTTCCAGTTTGCCTGTTGGCTTGCCGTCGCGGCCGATCACGTTGCCAGCCACATCGGTGGCTACGTACAGTTTGCTGCCATCAGGGCTAACAACTGTGTGGCGGTAACGGTTGGCGGTGTGGAAGTAGCTACGTACATCGCCCTGCACATTGGTTTTGCTGGAGTTCATGGGCAGCACATACAGCACGCCGTTTTTCAGCGACGACACAATGAGCGAATTGCGCCAGTAAGCGTTGCTGCCGTTTGCGGGGTAGTAAGTAATGCTGGCAGGGGCAATAGTCGGCCAGCAAATATATGTCAGGTTGCCGCAGGCCTCGTCTTTGAAGGAATAGTCACGGCTGACCGTAAAGAAGGTCTTGAGAGGATCAATCTGCTTACCCTTCCAGTCGCTTTCGCGCTGAGGCTGCACATCGGTGGGATCGCCTTCTTTCGGGCGCTGTTTGGAGGCAGAGTAGTTCACGTACTCGTACGACTGATCGTCCACATAGCCTGCCACATGCGGCCAGCCATAGTTGCCGCCAGCTTGTAGCAGGTTCACTTCGTCATCGCTGTTGGGGCCTTGCTCGGACGAGAACAGCTTGTTGCCTACAAACACCAGCCCTTGCGGGTTGCGGTGGCCGTAAGTAAATACATGGCTGCGCACGCCGTTGATCACGGGGTTATCGGCAGGAATGCTGCCGTCCGCATTCAGGCGCAGGGATTTGCCCACATAAGCGGCAAAGTCTTTGCTCTGCACTTCGGCGGCAGAAGGCAGGCGCTGCGCCTCAATTGGCTTGTACTTGTTGGCAAATTGATTGTTGCCCATCTCGCCGATGGTGTAGTACAACTTGCCATCTGGGCCAAAACGCAGGCGGCCAGCGTTGTGGTCGCTGCCGGCGGGCAATTTGTCGATAACGGTTGCTGCAACCGTGGCGGTTTGGCTGGCTGGGTTGTATTGCAGGCGCACAATCTTGGCGTATTCTTGCTCGCCTGTTTTATAGGTATAAGCCACATACAGCGCATTGCTGCTGCGCGGCTTCAAAAAGTCGGGGGCAAGTGCCAAGCCCAGCAAACCCTCGTGCTGCGGGCCAACAAATACCTCATCAATCGTAATCACTGGCTTTTTGCTGCCGTCTTTTAAATTGACGCGGGTAATGGTTTTGCCTTGGCGCTCTGTCACCCACAAATGCCCGTCTGCGCCCAGCACCATATCCCAAGGAGCTTGCAAACCTGTGGTTAATACACGGGCGCTGGCTTGTTCCAGCGCAACCGCGCTAGCAGCAGGGGGTGTAGAGGCACTGGCGTTTTGTGTTTGCGCCATTGCGGCTCCGCTCAACAGAGCAAGCGCGGCAGTTGTAATAAGCAGTTTTTTCATAAAAGGCTTTCTATTCAAAGGTTGGTTGGGAGGGAGGTGAAAAATCTGTTTTGAATTTTTGCAACAAACTGCATGCAAAACTCAATAGCAGAGGGATAGGAAAAAATTTGTCTTAAACAGCGATTGATGCATCGCAAATTCGTTGTACTTTACCGACCACATCATCCACTGCGCCAAACAGCACATGGCTGGGAATGGCCTTGGCGGGCTGTAAAGCAGGCCATTTGTCGCCTACCGCCCGCGCAATGCAAAAGGGCACGCCCTGCACATCAAATTGCCGCATCAGCTCTTGAGCCTGCTGCATGCGCTCTGCCGTAGCTTGGCGCACAGCATGGCTTCCCAAGGCTCGCGCAGCCTCGTGTAAACCTTGCTGCTGCAGCATATCTGCCAGCGCGGCTACATCGGTGATGTTTTTGCCCTGCTGGTAACGTGCGGCCTGCAAGGCGCTCAAAACCGTCAACTCTTGTTCAGGCGACGTCAAAAACACTGCCGTCAATGCCTCGGTCATAGCGGCAGAGTCAAACGGTTGCCCATCGGCGCTCAGCACATTCTGACGGTAGGCGTCTGAGAACGGCAGACCGGTCAATTCGGCAATGCGCTGATCGTTTTGCCAAGCATGGACAACAAAGTCGGCGTCCATCAAGCGACCGCTATGGCTAAACAAACCCGTAGGCAACAAGCGCAATTGCATACTCGGCTCGGCGGCAAGGGCATGCATGGCAGGCGATACGCCGTAGCACCATCCGCAAAGCGGGTCAAAAAGATAAGTGACCTGAATCGTATGCATAGCGCTATCTGCTGTTTTTGCGGAGAGGTTTGGGAATTGGCGCATTGAACTTGCCTGCAGTTTGATGACAAGACTCTCACGCATGCTTGCCATCGTAATGCTTGCAAAAAAGGAAAACAATGCGTTTTTTATTGAAATAACATTTCTCAAAAAGAAAAGATGACATGCGCTTACGCCAGCTTGATATTGCGACAAGCACAGCCTGTATCGCGCCCCAGCGCTTGACGCTTGACGCTTGACGCTTGACGCTTGACGCTTGTGCTGTTGCTGTTGCTGTTGCTGTTGCTGTTGCTGTTGCTGTTGCTGTTGCTGTTGCTGTTGCTGTTGCTGTTGCTGTTGCTGCCTAGGCAGTAAAGATTACTCCCGCCAAAGCTTTTTTGCTTGGCAACAGGCTGCCTCAACACCAAAATCACCTGCGTGCTTACAGGCGGTTTGGCTGTTTTCAACGGCGTGGCTTTATGCCGATGCTGCCGTAAACCGCTGGTGGTATTTGCCTTTTCGCTCTTCATTGAAGCCGCCATCGGCACCCAGGCGAACGGGTGGAGAAATCATGGCCCAGTTCACATCGCTGCGGCATCGCAGATGTGCGCAAAATTTCTGCATCTAACAACAAACAGAACTTATTAGCGCCAGGCCCACTCCAAAGAACAAACTCTGCAGTTTAGGCTTTCGATACACAATGAAACCAAAGTATTTTTTTCTCTGGTGGATCCGCCATAAACAAGCCATAACATCACAAAACGTTTAAAGCCACGATGATTGATTTTCCAAGAACATTTCACCAAAATCCGCAGACTACGAAGCATAAAGAGAATCAAGGAGCAGCAAAAAAATGAAGCACATCAAATGGGGGCTGTGGGGCTTTCTGGCGGGAACTACGGCTTTGTGGCTGCTGGCCGATACCTTTTGGCCGCAGCCTTTTACCTATTTTTCGTTTCGCAATGTGTTTGTGCAATACAGCGGCGTGCTGGCCATGGGCTCCATGAGCCTGTGCATGGTGCTGGCCGTGCGCCCTGCTTGGCTCGAGAACTGGCTCAACGGGCTGGACAAAGGCTACCGCCTGCACAAATGGCTGGGCATTGCCGCGCTGGTCACGTCGGTGGCGCACTTCTGGTTTGCCAAGGGCACCAAGTGGATGGCGCGTTGGGGCTGGATCACGCGCCCTGCGCGCCGCGGCGCCCCTCCAGCCAGCGCAGCAGATGGCGTGCAAACGCTTGAACAATGGCTGCGCGGGTTTCGCGATGTGGCAGAAGGCGTAGGCGAATGGGTCTTCTACATCGCCTTGGTGCTGATGATTGCCGCCTTGATCAAGCGCATCCCCTACCGCTGGTTTGTGAAGTTTCACAAATGGTTGGCTGTGGGATATTTGGCCTTGGTGTTCCACGGCGTGGTGCTCATCAAGTTTGCTTACTGGAAACAACCCGTGGGCTGGCTTATGGCCGTGCTCATGGCGGCGGGCTCTGTCTCGGCCTTGCTCATTTTGCTAAAGCGAACAGGCATTACGCGATGCAGCACGGCAACCGTGGTCAGCGTTACCCGCTATCCGCAAATGGACGGTTACGACCTGGTGCTGCATGCCCCCGCATGGGGCGGGCACCAAGCGGGGCAGTTTGCCTTTGTGCGCAATCTGGGGGACAAAGAAAGCCCGCACCCTTTCACCATTGCGTCTGCCTGGGATACCAGCAACCACCAGCTGCGGCTGCTGATCAAAAACCTGGGCGATTACACGCGCCAGTTGGCAGAACATTTCAAGGCGGGCGATCAGGTACGCATTGAAGGGCCTTACGGGCGCTTTACCTTTGCCGACGATGCCCCCGCGCAAATTTGGGTGGCTGCGGGCATTGGTATCACCCCGTTCATGGCACGGCTGGAAGAGTTGTCTCGAGCGGGGCAGCAAACCACCCCACAAGCCAGCCCGCAGACGATCGACCTGTTTTACTCCTACCGCGACATGGAACAAGAGTTGCTCACCCAGTTGCAGCACCACGCACAGGCTGCCCAAGTCCATCTGCACTTGTGGCACACAGCTACACAAAGCCGTCTAACTGGTGAGCATGTGCGCACCCAAGTAGCAAACTGGAAACAGGCCAGCGTGTGGTTTTGCGGCGTCAGCGCATTTGGCGAAGCATTGCAACGCGACCTGTGCGCCCACGGCTTGCCCGCCGAGCGCTTTCACCAAGAGTTGTTCGAGATGCGGTAACCACACCACCGCCTTGTCACGCTCCCGCATGGCACATCGGGCTGACTAGCGGGTGAGCTGCCCGTGCTGGATACGCCCATGCAGCACGTCCAAGTCAAAAAAGTTACCCCAAACGCGCAGAACAACTGTCTGCGCACCCAAAGAAAAAGCCCGTTTATACCAACGGGCTTTTTCGCATGGGCGGGTGGCTTGAAATATTTTTCAGGCCGCACGTCTAGGCCATTTGGCTGTTCAAGCCATCTGCTCGGCCACCCTGCCTTGCACGCTTTGCAGCGCCTGGTGCAGTGCCGCAGCGTTGGTGCCGCCGGCCAGAACTCGATGCGGTGCTGCGCGCGCAAGGCC
>RRZU010127816.1_pt1 | contig 15546 bp, 15 predicted proteins | sample 2165561 | NCBI WGS metagenome assembly RRZU01 (sample SAMN10456909, study PRJNA506462) | wastewater metagenome | isolation source: wastewater sludge | place: USA: Moscow, Idaho
AGTTTGCGTTCCGATTCAGGGATGAGTTCCGGCTTGCGCCAGGTGATGAACATGATCATGCCCATGAAACAGGCCGCCAGCAAAATGCCGGGAATCCAGCCAGCCGTAAAGAGACGTAGCACGGATTCTTCGGCCAGTACGCCGTAGATGATCATCACGGTGCTCGGGGGAATCAGAAAACCGAGCGTGCCGGCCCCGGCCAGACTGCCGACGATGATTTCATCACCATAGCCACGACGTCGGAGTTCGGAGAGCGTCATTTTTCCGACAACTTGCGTGGTGGCGGCCGACGAGCCTGAAATCGAGGCAAAGATCGAGCAGGCCAGCACGTTTACGTGCAGCAGACGCCCAGGCAACAGCCCCGCCCAGGGGGCCAGGCCGTTGAACAGGGTGCGCGAAAGGTTGGTGCGAAACAGAAATTCGCCCATCAGGATGAAGAGGGGCAAGGAAACGAGATCGGAGTTCGACAGAATGTTGAAGGTATGCTGAGCGATCAGGATGCCGGTCGGAATATCGGTAAAGCAGAACGTCAGAATGATCCCGGTGGCGGCGAGCGAGAGCCCGATGCCGATGCCAAGTCCCAGCAAGGCAAACAGAATGCCAAAGAGGCTGATAAAAATGAGTGTCATGGCGATCTCTCGTGATTATTCCGTTGTGCCGGCAACTTTGAACGACTCGTTGATCAGCGGTTTGTCCAGCATGCAGGCAATCACCTGCATGATCGATTGCAAGGCGTAAACCGTTGTGCCCACGGTCAACGCCGCCTGCGGAATCCACAACGGCGTCAGGCTTTCGCCAGAGACGGCTCCGGTAGACCAGGAGGCCATGGCAAACTTGCCGAGGCTCCAGGCGAGAAAACTGACGAAGGCCGCTCCCATGAATGCCGCCAAAAATTCCAGCGGTCTCCGGAAACGGCCACCAAACGCTCTCAGGAGAAGTTCGACCCGGATCTGCATCCCGGCGCGCAGGGTCAGGCCACCGCCCAGCATGAAGGCCGTACCCATCAGGTAGGCGCTGTATTCCCAGCCCACGGCAATATCGCTGGGAAAGCCGTCAAAGACCTTCGAGAGGAGGCCGCATGCCACCTGCCCCAAGGTCAGTAGCGTCAAAAGTCCCAGACACCCGGCAGCCAGGTAGGCGGATAGCAGGGAGATTTTGTCGACCATTTCCTGCAACTTCTCTGCCGGGCCGGCATTGGGCGGCAGGGTGTCTGTGACCTGGCTCATGCTTATTTTCTCCCCATCGATTCCTGATAATCCTTGAGGAAGGGTGCTGCCGCCGGAGCACGTTTCAGATACTCCTCAAGCAAAGGCGCAGCGCGTTTACGCATCTCGGCGAACATGGCCTCACTGACCGGAACCACTTCCATCCCGTTAGCCGTCAGCTTTTTCAGGCTTTCCACGTCGGCATTGGTGGAAACAGCCCAGAATTCCGGTTCCAGTCGGGCGGCGATGGTTTCAATGGTCTTCTGGTGATGTGCCGGGATCTTCTTCCACGAATTCAGATTGATATTGACCATGTTGGTCGACCAGGTGTGATTCGTGGGATAGACATATTTCAGGAATTCCCAGAACTTGGCATCAACGCCGGTCGTCGCGGACGTTGCCACACCCTCCACGCGCCCGGAAGCAAGCGCCGGGATGAGTTCGCCGAACGGGATCAGTACACCGGCCATACCGATGGAGCTGACGGTATCAACGGTCATTTTGTCCGCACCGCGAATTTTGAGATTTTTCAGCCCGTCGAGCTTGTCGGTTTTTGTTTTCAGGAAGAGGTATTGTGCGGGCGAAGGCACCATGTACAGGATTTTTTGGTTGTACTTGGTGGCCGCGATCTTTTCGAGTTCCGGGCGGGCAAATTTGTGCAGCGCCCGCAGATCAGCTTGCGAATTCACCAGAAAAGGCACGCCCTCAATGCCGAAAATCGGTTCGTCACCGATTTGCTGGCTCAGGAGAATGTCGGCCATCGGTACCATGCCATCACGCACGGCGCGCATCTGTTCTGGCCCTTTGAAGCCGAGCGAACCGCCGGGGCGAACGTTGATGATGACTTCGCCCTTGGTTTCCTTGGCAACTTCTTCGGCAAAACGCTTGGCGTTTTGCACCATGAAGTTTCCGTCAGGCAATACGTCCGCCATGTTCAACTGGATCGGATCGGCGGTCGCGGGCAGCGACAGGAGGGTTGCGGCAGCACCGGCCAAAATGGTGGCAATAAGCTTGCGTCGGATTGTTTTCATGGTGTTTCTCCCTGGTTAGGTGATTGATTGACGGGGGTGGAAAATTTGCTCGGCATCTGAATCAGTTATTGCAACGCGCTTCAAGGGCATCAACGAAGGAAAGATCCCAGCGGTTTTCAAGGATGGCCTGAATCGTCGCTTCTTCCTTCAGTTGTTGCGCCTGTGCCTTGGCGATCACGGCCTCCGCTTCTTCCGGCGAAAACGCCAGAAGGCCGTCTTCATCGCCAATGATGATGTCGCCAGGCATCACGGTCATACCACCGATCGAAACCGGCACATTGATTTCACCGGGGCCATCCTTGTACGGGCCACGGTGGATATGTCCGCGGGCAAAGAGCGGAAAATCCCGCTCACGGATTTCGGCAACATCACGGACCGCTCCGTCGATGACCAGTCCGGCAAGGCCGATCATGCGAGCGTGCAGGGACATGATGCCACCCAGCAGTGCCTGACTGGTGTCGCCGCCGCCATCAATGACCATCACATCACCCGGACGGCAATACTGATAGGCGCGCAGAATGGCCAAGTTGTCGCCACGCCGGACGCGCACGGTGACAGCCGTACCGGCCATCGTCCCCGTGCTGCAATCATATTTTTTGAGTTCACCTGTGCCGACGATGCGATGTAACTGATCGCTGATCAGGGCAACCGGGATGGTGCGCAAGACGTCAATGATGGCCGGGATGGCCTGCGGAGCGGAGGGGTTTTTACGTGCGCCTGTCGACATGATTTTTCTTTCAGGGTGGGTTTGATGAGTCAGCGCGGAAGATGCTCAGTGTGATTCCGGTTTGATGGTTGTCAGGCCCGCAGCCACTTGCAGCGTGGGCAGGATTTCCAGGTTGGAAATGTTGACGGAGCGCGGTGCGGCAACGGCAAAAGCAATGGCATCGGCAATATCCGAGGCCTGCGGCAATTCAAAACCGTCGATGAATTGTGCGCGGGCGGTGGCGGCATCCGTGCCATTGACGTGGGCAAAGATGTCGGTGGCAACGCGGCCCGGACAGATTTCGGTAATGCGCACATGTTTTCCGAGCGCATCCACACGCAACTGGCGTGAGAGCATGTGCATGGCTGCTTTGGTCGTGTGATACAGCGTATTGCTGCCGATGAAGTTGTAGATGGCGGCAATCGAGGTGATGTTGATGATGTGCCCTCGGTCGCGCGCCAGCATGCCCGGCATGATCAGGCGTACGAGATGCAGCGCCGATTGCAGGTTAACCGCGACTTCAGCGTCAACCTGTGCCGCCGTTGCCGTGGCGATGGAACCGGGAAAGTTGATGCCGGCACAGTTGACCAGAATGTCGAACGGCACCTCGCTGCTCAGTCGCGTTACGGCGTCGAGTTGGCACACGTCAAGGGCATGCGGGATACAACCGGTTCGCTGTGACAGTTCCTGTAACAGATCGGCACTGCGCGCCAGAGCGTGCACCTCCAGGCCCTCCTTGCAGAAGCGTTCCACGATGGCCGCTCCGATACCCGAAGAAGCGCCGGTAACCAGGGCTGTTTTGTAGTCAGAGAAAGGCATTGAATAACTCCGAGTGTCAGAAAAAGTACCGGGGTTGCAGGAAGCTCGACGTTGTTACTGTCCTCTGGCGAATGTTAGGTCTAGCCGGAGCGCTTCACCAAGAGGGTTTGAGTTTGAGGGGATAGACCCAGCTTATGACAGCCAGTCCTTTTGCCGTCACGAAAATTCTGCCTGTCCGGTCATCGGATATTTGATTGACACCATTCAAATTTCATGTGTCCTGTCGGCAAAACACGTGTGATAGCTTTGTCAACGAATTCAGGTGACTTCAGCCATACCCATGGCTGAAAACCCTGTTGCAACGGCAAACACGCAAGCTTCATGCGAGCCTGACAGGCTCGCCAACCCTGATGGAAAAGATACAGGTATGACCAACACAACCCAATCCGGGCATTCGCCCCGGATCAGCCTGCTCGGCACGACGGCTTTGCTGTTCGAACCGCCGGATGCAATGGACATCCATACGCAGCGCCGCATCTGGTGGCTGACGCGTCAGGTCGAAACCTGGCCGGGCATCAAGGAGGCCGTGCCGGGGATGAGCAATCTCATGCTGGTTTTTACCCGGCCGCCTTGTGCTCTGACCTCCTTGAAGGCCGATCTCCTCGCTGCCTGGAGCAATGCCGAAGAATTGCATCTTGAGGGGCGGATTGTTGAGTTGCCCGTCACTTATGGCGGGGAATTCGGCCCCCATATTGCGGATGTCATTGCGCACACCGGCCTCCCGATCGAAGAGATCGTCAGGCTTCACTGCGAGCCGCTGTACACAGTGTTTGCACTGGGGAGCCATCCTGGCTACTGCTATCTGGGCGGCATGAATCCGCGTATCGCCACGCCGCGTCGCAAAGTGCCTGTTCTCAGCCTGCCAGGGGGCGCCGTGTCGATTGGTGGTGAGCAGACCGGCGTGTCGGCCTCGCTTGGCCCCAGCGGCTGGAACACGATCGGACACACTGCACTGTCTTTCTTTGACTCGCAACGTGACCCGCCCGCCTTGCTCTCACCAGGAGACATGATCCGATTCAGAGTGGAAAGGATTATCAAATGATCGAGATTCTGTCGGTAATGCTGGCCTCCGTCCAGGATCTGGGGCGTGATGGTTATTTGCGTTACGGCGTGGGCACTTCCGGCGCCATGGATAACGTTGCCCTAGCCGCAGGCAATATCCTGCTGGGTAACCCGGAAAACTCAGCGTCAATCGAAGTCCAGATTTTCCCCTTCTCCGTCCGTTTTCTCGAAGACATCGCCTTTGCCCTGAGTGGCGCGGACACCTTTGCAGAACTGGATGGCAGGCCCATCCCGCCGTGGTGGGTCGTGCAGGCCAGAAAAGGCCAGGTACTCAGCCTGAACCCGCCCGAACGCGGCGTGCGCAGCTATCTGGCACTGGCGGGCGGTATTGATGTTCCCGTCGTGCTGGGTTCGCGCAGTACCCAGTTGCGCGGTAGCTTTGGCGGCTATTGCGGCCGCAATCTGCGGCAGGGAGATGTCCTGGCGGCCATTCAGTCGGTGGAGCAGCGTGAAATTCTTGAGCGTCTGCCTGCGGCAGGGTTTGGTGTCGAACCGCCCGAATTTGCCCTGCCGCTGGGGCAGCAGGAATCGCTTCTCACAGTGAATCGAACCTGTGTCCGGGTGCTGCCTGCTGCCGAATATGACTGCTACGAAGGCGCCTCGCTCGATTCGTTCTGGAACACTGGCTGGAAGATCAGTACCCAGAGCAATCGCTATGGCTACCGTCTGGAAGGCGAAGCGCTGGTTGCCAGACAAATACAGGAACAGCGATCGCACGGCATTGTGCCGGGAGTGATCCAGGTGCCTCCCAGCGGCCAACCTATCATCCAGTTGCGCGATGCCCAGCCATCTGGCGGTTATCCGAAAATCGGCACCGTCATCGAGGCTGACCTTTGGCGACTGGCACAGGCAGCACTGTGCTCGGAACTCCGTTTCGTGAAGACGGACTATGAAGAAGCGGTATCAGCACAGGATACGGTCAATGCGTATCTGGACAAGGTACGCCGACTGACTGAATTTCACAGACGATTAACACGTCGGGCATAAAGGGGGAGCACCATGGATATTGATCTGAATTCGGATATGGGTGAGGGCTTCGGCCCTTACCGCATGGGCGAGGACGAAGCCCTGATGGCGATTGTTTCGTCGGCCAATGTCGCCTGCGGCTATCATGCGGGCGACCCGGTGATCATGGACAAAACCGTTCGTCTGAGCCTGGCGAATGGTGTTGATCTCGGAGCGCATGTCGGCTTTCCCGATCTGCTGGGTTTTGGTCGCCGCCAGATGCAATGCGACCCGGCGGAACTTGCCCAGTACGTGCTGTATCAACTCGGCGCGTTGTCCGGTATCGCTGCGGTGGCGGGTGCGCGGGTCACACACATGAGTTTTCATGGTGCGCTCGGCAATATGGCCGCCGCCGATTACGCGCTGGCAGAGCCTCTGGTACGGGCCATCGCCGCTTTTGATCGCCAACTCATCGTTTCCGTTTCAACCAACACCCAGATCGAGCGTGCCGCTGACAAGTTCGGTCTCCGGGTGGTTACGACCTTCCTGGCCGATCGGGCCTATACCGATGAAGGCGATCTCGTTTCGCGCAAACTGCCGGGTGCCGTCATCAAGGATCGTGGTGCCGTACTGGCGCGCGTAAAACGCCTGCTGGATGACGGCGTGATTACCAGCATCAACGGCAAGAAGTTGCCGATCAAGGTGCAATCGATCCTGCTGCACGGCGATACTCCTGGTGCTGTTGAGGCAGCACGTGATATCCGCCGAGAAATTGAATCCGGTAACGGGCGCATCGTGCCGCTCTCACGTCTGGTGTAGGAAAATCCTTAGTGTGAAATACCTGAAATGCCATGAAAAATGAAAAGTGAAATGTGAAACGTGGAGAACCCTGCCGTTAGCGATGGTGCCGGGATGGTTTTGTCCTTGACAAAGCGCGAAGCGCCTGATTTTCACCTTTCACATTTCACAGCGCATCCTACCCCTGACATTTCATCCTCTGAGGTAGCCTGCGCCTTGAAAGTCAATCTGCAATACGTTCATCCAGTCCGAGGTCAATGGTTTGCTGTTCGAACAACTCGAGGATGATGTCCTTGACGGCCTGTGCCGGTTCGGATAGGGGCAAATGATCGGATTCGCAAAGTGCCAGCGGCGCTTCGATGCTTGGCGCAACAATCCGGCATAAGGTAGTCTGGATCGAGTTCGCCATGACGCGCGCCGCGGATTCGGGCAGGATGGTCGCCCCCAACCCGGCGGCGATCGCTGCCGTCAGTGTGGCCGCCGACTCGATTTCCGCAACCACGTTCGGCTTCAGATTCAGGCTGGCAAATGCCTCATCGACGTATTTGCGCAAATAGTTGTAAGGACGCGGCAACAGCAAATCCCGATTATTCAACTGGGCGAGTTCAATTTCGCTCAGTGGTGCCGAATCGCTGCGCGGGGCAACCAAAAAGAGCGGTTCCTTGAGCAGAAGCCGATAGGATAGGCCATGCACCCCTGTTTTACCGGCATAAAGAACCGCCATGTCCATCCGCCCATTCATGACCAACTCGCTCAGGGTGGTGCCGAAATTCTCGTTCAGATAAAGCAGGATCGCGGGGTGGCGGGCGCGCACAGCTTTCAGCAAGGGCAGCGCCAGGGCAGAAGCGGCTGTTCCCGGAGCCAGTCCGACGGAGACCTGGCCGGACAGGCTTCGGCCGATATTGTTGACGTCACTTTGCGCCTGTTCGATCTGGCGCAGAATGATCTGGGCATGTCGATAGAGGATTTGCCCCGCTTCCGTTGGCGTCACACCGCGCTTGGTGCGTACCAGCAGTTGCTGACGAAACTCGCCCTCCAGCGTGGCGATCTGCTGGCTCAAGGCCGGTTGTGCGATATGCAACACATCGGCGGCTTGGGTCAGGCTGCCGATATCGACAATTTTCACAAAATATTTCAGACGCCGCAGGTTCATGCCTTACTTCCCGTCCATGGTGCAAAGACCCGATCATGGAGACACCTCGGCGGCTTGTCAATTTTGCCGCGAACTTGCTGCTGCCCATAAGTTCGCACTATCCGGTCAGAGGAAAGCCCTCTTTGCCTGAAGCCTCAGTCATGCGTAATCTGGGATCTGATCCCATGACCAGCAAGGAGTTTTCCATGTCACGCATTGCCTCACGTTTACAGCGCGTCAAACCGTCACCCAGCAGCGCCGCACAGGATCGAGCCAATGAGCTTCGCCGTGCAGGCAAGGATATCGTCAACATGGTAATTGGCGAGCCCGATTTCGATACGCCCGCCTACATTCGCCAGGCGGCTTGCGAAGCCATTGAACGGGGCGAGACGCGTTACACGGCCGCTGCCGGAACCTTGGCGCTGCGCGAAGCAATCGCCGAAAAGTTTCAGCGTGTGAACGGTCTTTCCTATTCGGCGAAGGACATTATTGTCACCATCGGTGCCAAGCATGCCATCTACAACGCCTTGTCGGTCACGCTGGAGCCGGGTGACGAGGTGATTGTTCCGGCCCCCTACTGGGTTTCTTATCCGGACATGACGCTTGCCTGCTGTGGCGAGCCGGTCATCGTTCCCTGTGCAGAAGCAAACGACTTCAAGCTAACAGCGCAGGCACTGGAAGCCGCGATCACGCCTGGAACGCGCTGGCTGATTCTGAACTCCCCGAGCAATCCTTCGGGAGCGGCTTATACCGCAGAGGAGTTGCGCGCATTGGCCGACGTGCTGTTGCGCCATCCCCAAGTTTTATTGATGACCGACGATATTTACGAGCATATCCGTTTTGGCTCCAGTAAGAATCCGCACATTGTGGCGATCGAACCCGGGTTGAAATCTCGTGCGCTGGTAATCAATGGCGTGTCAAAAACCTATGCCATGACCGGCTGGCGTATTGGCTGGGCGGCAGGGCCTGCCGACCTGATCGGCGCGCTGGGAATGTTGCAATCCCAGTCGGTGAGCAATGCCTGCTCGATTGCTCAGGCAGCGTCCTTGGCCGCATTGCGCGGCGACCAGAGTTTTCTTGCTGATTGGGCAGCCATTTACCAGGAGCGACGCGATCTGGCGCTCAAATTGATCAATGCCACCCCCGGACTGAGTTGCCGCACCCCGGATGGCGCGTTCTATCTGTACGTCAATTGCTCCGGGATGATTGATCGTACCACGCCTGAAGGGAAGAAGATTGAAACGGATAGTGATGCCGTGATGTATCTGCTGGAAGGTGTCGGAGTTGCCGTCATTGCCGGTACGGCCTATGGACTTTCTCCCTATTTCCGCATGTCGATCGCCACAAGCCTCGAAATCATCGAAGACGGCTGTCGGCGCATCGCCAAGGCAGTGGCGGAATTGCGCTGAGCATTAGCGCAAGCAACGCAGGGGTGGTTCGCCCCCCTGCGGGACACTGATAGCAGGATTTTTCAGATCAAAGCTGCGCCAGATGCGCAATCCGTAGTGCCGCAGGCGGGTGTGAGTCGTAGAACAGCGAATGCAGCGGGTCGGGCGTGAGGGTCGCGGCGTTGTCCTCGTAGAGCTTGACCAGGGCATTGGTCAGTTCGCTGGCCGAGGCGTGTTCGGCAGCGTAGCGGTCGGCCTCGAATTCGTGTCGGCGGGAGAGCAGGCTGGAGAGCGGTGTCAGCAGGAAGGTAAAGACCGGCACGACAAGGAAGAACAGAATCAGCGCCAACGCCGTGTTCTGTGTGCTGACGCCGAGGCCGCGATAGAACCAGTCGGCCGTCATCAACTGTCCGAGCACGGCAAGAAAGCCCAGCGACAGGCTGAACATCAGCACGATCCGTTTCATGACGTGCCGATGCTTGAAGTGACCGAGCTCGTGCGCCAGCACCGCTTCGATTTCTCCGCCTTGCAGGCGGCTGAGCAGGGTGTCGAAAAAAACGATGCGCTTGCTTTTGCCCAGACCGGTGAAATAGGCGTTGCCGTGATTCGAGCGTTTCGAGCCGTCCATCACGAACAGGCCGGAAGAGGCAAAGCCGCAGCGGGTGAGCAGGTTCTCGATGCGTGCCTTCAATTCGTTATCCGCCAGCGGTGTGAATTTGTTGAACAGCGGCGCGATCCAGGTCGGGTAGATGAGCAGGATGAGCAGGTTGAAGACACACCAGAAAACCCAGGTATAAAGCCACCACAGGCTGCCGGCCTGCGCCATCAGCCAGAGCACGGCAAGCAGCACGGGCGTGCCGATGAGCGCCCCCAGGAGCGTTTGTTTGGCAAGATCGGCGAAAAACAGCTTCAGCGTCATGCGGTTGAAGCCAAATTTTTCCTCGACGACAAACTGGGTATAGAGCGACAGCGGCAGATCAACGAGACTGGAGATGGCCATTACACTGAAGATCAGCGCGACGCCATACGCCAGCCCGTCAAGGCGCGTCGCCCACCAATCATGCAGCACCTGCAAGCCGCCCCCCAGGGTGAAAGCAAGCAGCACGGCGACTTCAATCGCCAGCGAGAGGAAGCCGAGCCGGGTGCGGGTCATGCTGTAATCTGCGGCTTTCTGGTGCGAACCGAGCGTGATGCGTCCGGCGAACTGTGCCGGCACCGCCTCACGATGTGCCGCGACATGCCTGAGTTGCCGCACGGCCAGCCAGCAGCGCAGTGCCACCGTGGCGCACAGCGCGAGAATGAAAACAAAAGAAAAGGTCGGAGTCATGCGGGTAAAATGGCGGCTTGGTGCAACACGAACGTTGGCATCTCACCGCAAAAATCAAAGAGAACGGATTATATGGCACAGGACGCAAATCATCTCGTCTGGCTGGATATGGAAATGACCGGCCTTGACCCCGAGCGCGAACGTATCATCGAACTGGCAATCGTCATTACCGACAGCCAGTTGGCGACGGTGGAAGAATCGCCGGTCTGGGTGCTGCATCAGTCTGAGGCACAACTGGCGGCAATGGACGACTGGAACAAGGCAACGCACGGGAAATCCGGGCTGATCGAGCGGGTACGTGCGTCAACACTTGATGAAGCGACGGTCGAGGCCGAGGCGCTGGCCTTTGTTCAGCGTTACGTCCCGCCGCAGACCAGTCCGATGTGCGGCAACACCATCGGCCAGGATCGGCGCTTCATGGTGCGCTACATGCCCCGGTTGGAGGAATGGTTCCACTACCGCAATCTTGATGTGAGCACGCTCAAGGAACTGTGCAAACGCTGGAAGCCGGAAGTCGCCAAGGGCTTTGCCAAACAGTCGGCACACACCGCACTGGCCGACATCCGCGAGTCAATCGAGGAACTGAAATACTATCGGGAGCACTTCCTCCGCTACTGACGTTTGTGGCCTCGGCCAATCTGGGGCGGTTCATCATTCCTGCCCCCTTCCTTCAGGGTTTTATCCAGCGGGCGATCGTTTCTTTCATCACCTGCAGACGCTCCTGCAAGGCTTGTCTGGAGAGCAGGTTGCAGTCATAAACGGTGGCAAGGGTGAAGCGGTTGCTGAGGTAGAAAAACCCCAGGGCGGCCATGCTGATATTGATCTGCATCGGGTCAATGCCGGGCCGCACATTGCCCTCCCGCTGACCGCGTTCAAGCAGGTCTTTCATGCGGTTGACGTGGGCGTCATTGATTTCCTGGAAGGAATTGTTCGCCTTGAGGTGCCTGGCCTCCATCTGGTTCTCGGCAGCGAGCAAGCGGATCAGTTCGGGGTTTTCCAGATAATGCTGCCAGGTAGACTCAAGCAGAGCCAGGATCGCCTCGTTGGCCGGCAGTTTGTCCAGATCCACCTCGGCCTCATGCTCGCGCAGGGCCTGATAGGCGTCTTCCAGCACCTTGGTAAACAAGTCGTCCTTGTTACCAAAGTAGTGATAGAGCATCTGCTTGTTGGCAGTTGCCTGCCGCGCAATGTCGTCGATGCGTGCGCCATCAAAGCCTTTTCTGGCGAACTCCTGCGTGGCAGCCTCCAGAATGCGCTGCCGCGTCGCTTCGGAATTCCTCGGCGCTTTGGGCTTGTCTTCAGCGATATCCATCAAAACCGGGTTCCGTTAATGTGAAAGGTGAGATGTGGAGATCCCTACCGGTAACACCTGTACCGGGATGGGTTTGCCATTTGCAAAGCACGAAGCGCGAAGTGCCTGATTTTTCACATTTCACGTTCCACACTACACCAAGGCGGACGCTCAAACCATCTGTTCCAGCGTTTCGCGCATCTCCCGCTTGTTGATCTTGCCGACGCTGGTTTTCAGCAGCGCCTTGACGAAACGTACTTGCAGCAGCACGCCATGGCGCGAAATTCCGCTGTTTTCGACCAGACGGGCCGCCGCGTTACGCAATTCGTGCGTACTGACCTTGCCTTCAAATTCTGGCTTGAGCACCACCAGCGCCAGCGGACGCTCGCCCCACTTCTCGTCGGGCAAGCCAATCACCGCGACTTCCTGCACGGCATCCAGCGTCTGGATCACCGCTTCGAGCTCCAGCGACGAAGTCCATTCCCCGGCGGTCTTGATCACGTCGCGGATGCGGTCGGTGATCTTCACGTAACCCTGTGCGTCGATATGACCGATGTCCTGCGTGTGCAGATAACCCCCGGCCCAGAGCGCTTCCGACGCCTCCGGTGCGTCGAGATAGGTCTGCGTCAGCCAAGGCGAGCGAACCACGAGTTCGCCAGTGGTTTTGCCGTCATGCACCACATCGTTCATTTCCGGGTCGACCACGCGCAGGTCGACCAGCGGCAGAGGCAGGCCGGTCTTGCAGCGCAGATCCAGTTGCTTTTCCGCCGTGGCCTGCAAGTCCGCCCTGGCCAGATGGGCGATGCTCAGCACCGGACAGGTTTCCGACATGCCATAGCCGACAAAGGCGTCAACCCCTCGCTCTAGCGCCGCACTGGCCAGCGTCGGCGTCAGCGACGAACCGCCAACCACCACCTTCCAGCCACTCAGATCGGTTTTTTCACAGTCCGGATGCGAAAACAGCATTTGCAGGATAGACGGCACACAGTGCGAGAAAGTCACCTTCTCTTCGCGCAGCAGTCGCAGCAGGGTAGCCGGCAGATAGCGGCCAGGATAGACCTGCCGGACGCCCAGCAGGGTGGCCACATAAGGGAAGCCCCAGGCGTGGACGTGGAACATGGGCGTGATCGGCATGTAGACGTCATCGCGGTGCATCCGCCCCTGGGCGAACGAGCCGCCGACATGTGCGGCAAGACCCAGCGTGTGCAACACCAGTTGACGATGGCTGAAGCAGACGCCCTTGGGCTCCCCGGTCGTGCCGGTGGAATAAAACACCGTCGCCTGGGCGTTTTCATCGAAATCCGGACTGGCCGCCGCAAGCAGCGCCTCGTATTCGGAAGTAAACGACACTGGCGCATCAAGCAGCGGCGTTCCCTCATCGTCGATCAGGACGTAATGGCGGATCCGTTCGAGACGCGGCGCAATCTGCGCGATCAGCGGGAAAAACTCGCGGTTGAGCAGCAGCACGTCGGCCTTGGCGTGAATCAGGGTAAAGGCGATCTGCTCGGCGCTCAAACGGACATTCACTGTTTGCAGGATCGCCCCCATCATCGGGACGGCGAAAAAGCATTCCAGATAGCGATGGCTGTCCCAATCCATCACCGCCACAGTCTGCCCGGCGTCCACGCCAAGACTGGCCAGACCGCTGGCCAGGCGGCCAATCCGTTCGCGCAGTGTGCGGTAAGTGAAGCGCAACCTGCCCTGATAGGTGATTTCCTGTTCCGGCGCAAACGCCAGTGGCGTATGCAGCAGGTGCTTGATGAGCAGCGGATAGGCATAGGCAGAGGGCGTCGGCTGGATGATTTTGACGGGCATGATGGTATCGGCAAAAAGGGTTGACCAAGGCTGACAATATTACCGGGCAGTACGGGGCTTGTCCCGAAAAGCGCAGCGGGAAGAATGATAAACAACCCGGCACATTTTGTAACGGTCAAAACCGCTTGCAACCGAACAATTGCAGAAAATTTGTGACGTGAAAAAAGTTTGTATCCTCAGATTACACGGATTTTCAAGCGTGACGCACGCCGAGCAGACTGCCTGGTGGTTCCAGCCTGTTTAATCTGTGTCATCCATTCCGGATGTGCATATAAGAAGCGGGGACTTGTCCGCAGATGCGGCGCGCCCCTTGTAACACCGTAGCAGTCTTGGGCGTCCCACAGGAGCCGCCGTTGGCCAAGGCCGGTGGCTACGAAAACAACGTCCCGACTGTCTTCTTGCGTTCGTCGGCCAGCGCGAAGGTCTTTTTATCCAGCGCCAGACAGGTCCGTATCAGGTGGGTCGCCGCTTCGATTTCATCGGGTTGGAGAGCGACGTCCAACTCAGCCGGAAGCTGCGCCTGCACGCTCTCGCGTGCTCCGGAAAGCTGCTCCAACAACTCCCAGGATTGATCCTCGGCGGCCTGCAACATCGCCTGGGAAAGCGTTTCAAACTCCGCCAGCAGCGTCATCACCTGGCTCATGCGGCCGCCTGTTTGGCCGGAGAAATCTCACGCCAGGCCGAATGCAACTCACTGATCAGGCTGGAAACCTCTTCCAGAGCCTTGTCGTCGTTTTTCAGATTGGCCTGCAACAGGCGCAGCACCATGTAATCGTAGAGCGAACCCAGCCGACCGGCCAGATCGCCGCCCTTTTCCTCGTCCAGACTGGCCTTCAGTCCATTGCTGATGATATCGATGGCCTTGGAAATCGACTCGCCTTTGGCGGCAATCTGCTGTTGCTGGATCGCCGACCTTGCAGCACCAATTGCCGCCTGCGCGCCCTCAAACAACAACAGGATCAGGCGATACGGATCAGCAACCTCTACCGCCACATCCACTCCCGCCTTCTGATAGGCAGAAATTGCATTACGCGTTTGACCGAGCATCCCGGCACCTCCTTTACTGGCTGCTGTTGATCTTGGACAGATTGGCCAGTTGCGTTGTCAGATAATTACTCGTCTGCGACATTTTCGACATCATGACATCCAGTGCCGTGAATTGCTTGCGGTAGCGTGCCTCAATGCTCAGCATGCGGATATTGATTGCTTCACGCTGTTTGTCGAAACCCTTGATTGTCGTGTTATATCCCTCGGTTTGCGCTGCCAAGGTGCCGTTGGTACCAATCAGCCGCTCCGTTACTTCCTTGAACGACTTACCATAAGCGGACACCAGATTGGCCACACCTTCGACATCGTCCTTGACCGCCTTGTTCAGCTTGGAGCGGTTGACCTGTAGCGAACCGTCCTTCTGTAACTCGATACCAATTTCCGAAAGGTGCCGCAATTGCTTGCTGGCAAGCTCTGCAGGCGGATTGCCGAGCGCACTGCTCAGAACGTTCTGCGCCATGCGCAACCCGTTATCCCCATTGAGCGCCCCGGCCACTTTGGTCGCAGCGTTATAACTGCCCAGACTGGTCGCCTGCGTGTTGAAATCGTTATACGCCTTGACAAAGCCATCAATCGCGCTGCTCAACGCCGAGGTGTCGCTGTTGACACTGACCGTTGTTGTCACGCCAGCCTCACTTTTCTTCAAGAGCGTCAGCGTAATGCCATCAATGGCCGTACTCACCGTATTCGTCTTACCGCTGACCTCAATCCCGTTCAACTTGAAAAGTGAACCTTGCGCCGACTGTAAATCGTCAACCGCCAACTCTTCGATCCCGGAAAGTGAGATCGACTGATCGCTGCCCACCGCATTGCCGACCAGTGCCAGTTGCTTGCCGTTTATCCCGTTGATCACCGTTGCCGAAACCCCGGCGCGCGCCGCATTAATCGCCAGGCTGATACGCTCGGCGATGAAGCCGATGAACAGCGTGAAATATTCGTTCCGGGTCGCGCCCGCCAGGATCCGGTGAAAGGCGAGATCG
>RRZU011091388.1_pt1 | contig 15545 bp, 14 predicted proteins | sample 2165561 | NCBI WGS metagenome assembly RRZU01 (sample SAMN10456909, study PRJNA506462) | wastewater metagenome | isolation source: wastewater sludge | place: USA: Moscow, Idaho
GATCTGGTGCACATCGACGTGAAGAAGGTCGGCCGGATCCCACCAGACGGCGGGTGGAAGGCCCACGGCCGAGGAGAACGCCCCTGTCGCAAACGCGGCGTGGGCTACGACTTCGTGCACGCCGCCGTGGACGACCACTCACGGATGGCCTACGCCGAGATCCTGCCCGACGAGAAAGGCCCAACCTGCGCAGGTTTCCTGCTGCGCGCCGCGGCGTTCTTCGCCAGCCATGGCATCACCGTTCGGGAGATCCTCACCGACAACGCCAAGAACTACACCGTGAGCCGGGACTTCGCCGACGCGGTCGAGGCACTGGGCGTCAAGCACAGACGGATCCGACCGCACTGCCCCTGGCAGAACGGCAAGGTCGAACGCTTCAACCGCACCCTGCAGACCGAGTGGGCCTACCGGCAGGTCTTCACCAGCAACACCGAACGCACCAACGCACTCGGCCCATGGCTCATCGACTACAACACACGACGACGCCACAGCGCCCTCGGAGGCCACCCACCCATCAGCCGGCTCGCGTCACCAACCGGATGGCCGGGTACACCTAGCGGGGGCCTGTACGCGGTTCGGCGGGGAGACGATGAGCACTATTCGGGACTCGTTGACCGCCCAGCCGTGTTGTCTGCAGTCAATGCGGGACCAGGCGTGACGAACCCGGAAAAGTGCTCACGTTGGCACACCCAACCGAGCCGACGCCGCACCCCCTTCGCGCGGGCCCGCACGCGCCTCGGCCGTGGAGGCGATGAGCACTTTTCCGGACTCGTTGACCGTCCAGCCGCGTTGTCTGCAGTCAATGCGGGACCAGGCGTAACGAACCCGGAAAAGTGCTCAAGATGACAGACCCGGCCGCGCCGACGCAGAGCCCCGCGCGGGCCCCGTAAGCGGCCCCGGCAGGGGGAGCAGGCGAGCGCCTTCCCGGCCTTGGAGCGGTGTCGTCCGGAGACGTCGGCAGGGTCCGGCGCCGAGGCAGGGTCGGCGTCTCCCCGCAGCAGGGTCAGGCGATGCGGCTGATCCGGACGCCCTCGTCGGTGTTCTCGAAAGTCAGGTCGGCGAGGGTGTCGACGCACCAGTCGGCGCCGAGCTCCTCGTCGGTGTGGTGCGTCCGGATGCCGATCGTCGCGCAGCCGGCCTCGCGCGCACCACGCACACCGGCGGGGGCGTCCTCGAGCACCACGCAGCGCGCCGGGTCGACTCCCAGACGCTCGGCGGCCAGCAGGAACGAATCGGGGGCAGGCTTGCCGTTGACGACCATGTCGCGCGTGACCGTCACGTCGGGCAGCGGCAGCCCGGCCGCGGCCATCCTTGCCGTGATCAGCCGGTCGGTGCACGAGGTGGCGATGGCCAGGCGCTCCTGGGGAACCGCATCCAGAGCGGCGACTGCGCCGGGCAGTGGCACCACGCCCTCCGTGTTGGACGACTCGAGCTCGTCGATCCGCAGCCCCGCGGCGGGCGCGATGTCGGCGGGGAGCAGGATCCGGGCGACTGCCTCCGTCGGCATGCCCGTGTACCGCTTCGCCTCCTCGAAGTCGATGCCGTACTCGTCGGCGAAGATGCGGTAGGCCCGCATCATGGAGGCGTGGGAGTCGGCGAGGGTGCCGTCGAAGTCGAAGATGACCGCGTCGAAGACACCCAGCAGGGTTTCGCTCACTTCCAGAGCGTCATGAAAGAGAAGCAGGCGACGATCAGCCCGAGGCCGATCGCGACGTTCCAGTCGCCCAGCGCACGCATGAACCCGATCGACTGGCCTGCGAGGTTGTAGACGACCATCCAGGCGACGCCGAGCAGGCCGACTGGGATGAAGACGGCGGGAACCCAGTTGCGGCTGGTCGGAGCGAGACGCGCGGTCTCTGCTCGCTTCTCTGCGAGCTCGACCTTGTCCCGGGACTTCTTCCTGGACTCGGCCTTGTTGCGGACCTTGGACTCGGGCACGGGTGCCTCCTCTAGCTGTCTTCTGACCGGCTAAGCCTAATTGAGCCGGGCCCAATTGCCCACTTTCGCCCCCGCACGCGTCACCGCGGCTGTCCGCTGAGAGAGCCCCGAAGGCGCCCGGCAGCGGCACCACGCCCTCCGTGTAGACGACTTGAACCCGCAGGAGCGCGCGATGTCGGCTGGGAGCAGGATCCGGGACGGCTGGCGTCACCTCGAGACCGGCGAGGAGACGCGGGACGTCGTGTCGACCGGTGGTCGTGTCGTGTTCATCCGCAACACAGGGAAGCTCGCCTTCGCCACGCTGCAGGACGGCTTCATGCCCGACGAGAACGCCGAGCGACTGCAGGTCATGCTCTCGCTCGCCGGTAGTGGCCGAGGCGGCGGCAGGTACGCTGGCGGGCATGAGTCTCTGGGGTCGCATCGCGCAGCGGGTTCCGCGCGTGCGCGCCAACATCGGCCGCAACCAGGAGCGGCGCCGATCCCCGAAGGGGCGCATCGCCACCGTCCTGGTGTGCGTGCTCGCCGGGCTCATGATCACGGTCGCCGCCATCGCCGCCCGCGGCACCGACCTGCGCAGCGACCGCGGCGCCGACCTGCGCGACCTGATCGTCACCCAGGGTCAACGCAACGAGGAACTGCGCGACCAGGCCGCGTCGCTCAACGCCGAGGTGAACAGCCTCACCGATGCCCAGCCGGGCAGCATCGACCTCACACAGGTGACGGCGGCGGAGGAGAACGCGAGCCTCGTCCCCGTCACGGGGCCGGGTGTGCGGGTGACCCTGACCGACGCCCCCAACGACGTGAAGCCGGCAGGCGTCGACGACGATGCCCTCGTGGTGCACCAGCAGGACATCCAGGCCGTGGTCAACGCCCTCTGGGCCGGTGGGGCCGAGGCGATGACCATCCAGGGCCAGCGGGTGATCTCCACCACCGGCATCAAGTGCGTCGGTAACACGGTCGTCCTGCACGGCATCCCCTACGCCCCGCCCTACGTGATCGAGGCGATCGGCGACCAGGAGGGGCTCATGGCCGGGCTCGACGATTCCCGCGCGGTCCAGATCTACCGCCAGTACGTCGACGCCTACGGGCTCGGCTACTCGGCCGAGAAGCGCGACGCCCTCGAGCTGCCCGGCTACAGCGGCCAGGTGGGCCTGAGGCACGCCAGGCAGGGGTGACGTCGGTTCTCCTCAGCTGAGAGTCGTCGACACCAGCGGGCTGAGCCCGGCCGCCCGGGCAGGGGCACCCTCGTCGCCGCACTCGGCGAGCCAGTTGGCCAGCATCTGGTAACCACCCTCCGTGAGCACCGACTCCGGGTGGAACTGGACCGCCTCGACGGCGAGCTCGCGGTGCCGCACGGCCATGATCACCCCTGTGTCGGTGCGGGCCGTCACCTCTAGCACCTCGGGCACCGTGTCCTCGACGATCGCGAGCGAGTGGTAGCGGGTCGTCGTGACCGGGGAAGGCAGGCCGGCGAAGACGCCGACCCCTTCGTGGAAGACGGGCGAGGTCTTGCCGTGCAGCAGCTCGGGGGCGCGGTCGACCACGCCGCCGTATGCGACGGCGATCGACTGCAGGCCGAGGCATACGCCGAAAAGCGGAAGCACTCCACCGAGGGTGCGCACGACCTCGATGCACACGCCCGCCTGCTCGGGTGTGCCGGGACCGGGGGAGAGGAGCACGCCGTCGAAGATGGCATGCCAGTCGGCGTCGTCGAAGCGTGGGTCGTCGTTGCGCCAGACCTCCACCTCGGCGCCGATCTGCGCGAGGTAGGAGACGATGTTGTAGACGAACGAGTCGTAGTTGTCGATGACGAGGATGCGGGCCACGGGGCAATAATGCCATCGGCCACCCTCAAGGTTCAGAGGGTGGCCGATGGCTGGTCAGGCGGAGGTCAGGACTCCTCGCCGCCCGGCGTCTGGGACGTGCTGGGCGGCGGGCTCGCCTCGGCCTTTGCGACCGTGATGGTGATCGGTTCGCTGCGTGGAGCGGTCGCGCCGGCCTTCGGGTTCTGGTCGGCGACCTGGCCGGGCTGCGCACCGAGCACGACCTTCTCCTCGACCGTGACCTGGAAGCCTGCGTTGCTCGCCCGCTCGGTGGCGGCTGCCGCCGGGATGCCCGTCAGCTCCGGCACGACCGAGTTGCCGGTCGCGACGGTGAGCGTGATCTCGGTGTCGGCGGAGGCCGTCGAGCCGACCGACGGGTTGATGGCGGTCACCTCGCCCGGGGCGGCGTCGGGACTCTCCTGGCTGGGGTCGGCGTCGGCCCGCTTCACGTTGGTGAAGCCGAGGTCGGCGAGGACCGCCTCCGCCTGGTCGACGGACAGGCCGAGCACCGAGTCGGGGATCGTCTGCTGTTCGGGGCCGGTGGAGACGATCAGCTCAACCGGCGTCCCCGGGTCGAACTCGCCGGTGCGCGGGTTCTGGTCGATGACGGTGCCCGCCTCCTCGTCGCTTGCCCGCTCGGTGATCTTGTACGTGAACCCCAGACCTCGCAGTTCGCCGACCGCCTCGGTCTCGTTCATACCGATGACGTTGGGCACCGCAATCTTCGGCGTGGGGCTCGGGCTCGGCGTGGGCGTGGGCGACGGCGTGCTGGGCTCGGACGTCGGGCTGGGGGCGGGGGAGACGGCGGTCGGGGTCGGGCTGGGCGTGGGGCTCGGGTCGGTCCTCGGCGGGTTGAGCAGCATCACGAGCCCGATGAGCAGGCCGATCACCACGAGACCGGCGATCACCAGAAGAGCGATCAGGCCCTTCTTCGACTTCGGCTCCTCGTCTTCGGGCGGAAGCTCATCTACCGGTGGTTCGTCGCTCGGGGACGGCACGGGCGCGGGCGCGACCGAGGTTGCCGCAGGGGTGACGCCGCGCCTCGCGGTCGTCGTCATCGGGTCGCTGGGGATCATCCTGGTCGGCTGATCGGCCTGGTTCATCGCGAGCACCGGCTCGCCCGCGAGGCAGCGGTTGATGTCGTCGCGCATCTCGCCGGCGTCCTGGTAGCGGTCGCGGGCATCCTTCTCCAGCGACTTCAGCACGATGGCGTCCATCGCGGGGGTGATCTCGGGGTCGAGCTGCGACGGCGGGACGGGGATCTCGCGAACGTGCTGATAGGCGACCGACACGGGCGAGTCGCCCTTGAACAGCGGCTGCGAGGTGAGCAGTTCGTACAGCAGGCAGCCGACGGAGTAGATGTCTGAACGGTTGTCGACCTTCTCGCCGCGGGCCTGCTCGGGGGAGAGGTACTGGGCGGTGCCGATGACGGCGGCCGTCTGGGTCATGGTGGCCGACGTGTCGGCGACGGCGCGGGCGATGCCGAAGTCCATCACCTTGACGGTGCCGTTCGGCGTGAGCATCACGTTGGCCGGCTTGATGTCGCGGTGCACGATGCCCGCCCGGTGGGCGTAGGCGAGCGCGTCCAGCACGCCTGCGGTGAACTCCAGGGCACGCTCGGGCACGATCTTGCGGCCGTCGCGCAGCACCTCGCGCAGGGTGACGCCCTCGACGAGCTCCATCACGATGTAGGGCACCGACACGTCGGAGACGGCGTCGCGCTCCTCGCCGGTGTCGTAGACGGCGACGATGTTGGGGTGGTTCAGGCCGGCCGCCGACTGCGCCTCGCGCCGGAACCGGGCCTGGAAGGTCGGGTCGCTCGCCAAGTCGACACGAAGCCGCTTGACCGCGACGTCGCGCTCAAGTCGGATGTCACGGGCGCGCCACACCTCGGCCATGCCGCCGCGCCCGATGATCGCATCGAGCTGGTAGCGGCCGCCGAGCAAGGCTCCTCGCTCTGTCATCGCTGCCGATCCTTTCGGTTTGTCATGCACCATCTTGCCGAATGGTTATGAGAGGAGTCTGAGAACTTCACCGGAGCGCCTCCAGAACCTTGCGGAAGATGGGTGCGGCGAGTTTGCCGCCGGAGATGTCGTCGCGTGCCACGTCAGCGTCCTCGACGAAGGCCACGATCGCGACCTTCGGGTCCTCGGCGTACCCGACGAACCACGCGTAGGGCGGGCGGTCGGGAGCGGTCTGGGCCGTTCCCGTCTTGCCTCCGATGGTCACGCCGGAGATCTGGGCGGGGGTTCCCGTCCCGTCCTCGACGGTGGCGACCATCATCTGGCGCAGCAGTTCTGCGGTCGACTCGCTGACCGGCCGCGACTGCTCCTGCGGGGAGGTCGAGCTGAGCACCGTGAGGTCGCGGTTGGTGACGGTGCTGACCAGGTAGGGCTTCATCATGCGGCCGTCGTTGGCGATCGCGGCGACGACCTGCACCATCTGGAGCGGCGAGGCGGCCACGTCGTACTGGCCGATCGCCGTCAGCGCGGTCTGCGCCTCGTCCAGCTCGCCGGGGAAACGCGACTTGGCGGCGGCGATGTCGACGGTGGGGTCCTGGTTGAAGCCGAAGGCCTCCGCCATCTGGGTCATCTTGTCCGCGCCGAGCTCGAGGCCGAGGTTGCCGAACGCCGTGTTGCAGGAGGTCTGCATCGCCTGCTGGATCGTGACCCGGTCACCGCCGCAGTTGGTCGAGTTGCCCATCGAGCGGCTCGAGTTGGGCAGGGGAAGCGAGTCGGGGGCGTCGACCATGGTGTCTGGCACCATGCCGTCCTCCAGGGCCGCCGCCGCCGTGATCAGCTTGAAGGTCGATCCGGGCGGGTACACCTCGCGGGTGGCGCGGCCCTTGAGCGGCTCGTCGTCGGCGTTGAGCAGTTCGCTCCACGCCGTCTGCGCTTCGCCGAGGTCGACGGTGGCAAGCAGGTTGGGGTCGTAGGTGGGGGTCGAGACGAGGCTGAGGATCTCGCCCGTCTCGTAGTTCATCGCCACGACCGCGCCCCGCTTGTCGCCGAGCGCGTCGACGGCGGCCTTCTGGGCGGCCGGGTTCAGTGTCGTCTGGACGTTGGCCCCGGACGACTGGCGCCCGGTCAGCAGGTCGATCACGCGGGCGAAAGACTGCTCGGACGACGTGCCGGCCAGCTGCTGGTTGAACGACTGCTCGAGGCCGGAGCGGGCGTAGTCGTAGGAGTACCAGCCCGTGACCGAGCTCCACAGCTCGCCGTTGGGGTAGGTGCGCACGTACGGGAACCGCCCGCTGCGGGGGACCGACTCGGCGATCGGCTCGTTGCCGACGAGGATGGCGCCACGGTTGCGGGAGAACTCGGCGTCGCGGACCCGTCGGTTGCGGGTGTCGTTGTTGAGGGAATCGGTGCGCACCACCGAGATCCAGGTCATGTTGACCAGCAGCGCCGCCAGCAGGAGCGACACGAAGATCGTCACCTTGCGGATGGGTCCGTTCATCGGGAGATCACCGCCGTGTGGGCCTCGAGGTCGCCTACCTCCTGCGGGGCCGCGGTGGCCGCCTGCGGCATGCGGGCCCGGTGCGAGATGACCATCAGGATGCCGATGATGATCCAGTTGGCGATCAGGCTGGAGCCGCCCTGGGACATGAACGGCGTGGTGAGGCCGGTGAGCGGAAGCAGACGGGTGACGCCGCCGATGATGGCGAACACCTGGAGCGCGAACACGAAGCTGAGCCCCGCGGCAAGCAGCTTGCCGAAGCCGTCTGGCGCGGTGAGCGCGGTTTTGAAGCCGCGTGCGATCAGGAGACCGTAGACCATGATGATCGCCATCAGGCCGAGCACCCCGATCTCCTCACCGAGGGCGGCGGCGATCATGTCGCTCTTCGCAAGCGGGGTGAGGCCGGGCCGTCCGAGGCCCCAGCCGCGCCCGAAGAGGCCGCCCCAGGCGAACCCGAACTGGGCGCTGATGATCTGCAGGTTCTTGTCGTAGTCGCTGAACGGATCGAGCCAGGCGTTGACCCGTCGCGGGACATGGTTGGTGAACTTGTACGCGGCCAGCGCCGCCCCGATGAAGAGAGTCCCTGCCAGGATCGGCCATGCAGGCCGCTCCGTCGCGATGTAGATCATCACGGTGAAGAGGCCGAAGAACAGCAGCGAGGTACCGAGGTCGTTCTGGAACACCATGACCGCGAGCGAGGCGCCCCACATGATCATGATCGGGCCGAGGTCGCGGGCCCGTGGCAGTTCGATGCCCATGAAGCGCCGTCCGGCGAGCGCCAGCACCTCGCGCTTCTCGTAGAAGTACGCCGCGAACGCGATGGCGAGCATGATCTTGGCGATCTCTGCGGGCTGAAAGGAGTAGCCGGCGACCTTGATCCAGATCTGCGCTCCACCCGAGGCGTGGCCGATGCCGGGCATCAGGGGCAGCAGGAGCAGGAAGAGACCGCCGATGAACATCAGGTAGGGGTAGCGCTGGAGCCGGCGATGGTCGCGCAGGACGATGATCACGGCCGCGAACAGGATCAGTCCCAGCCCGGTCCAGATCAGCTGGGTCATCGAGTCGTCCTTGATCGGTTCCGGGATCTGGTCGATCCGGTAGATCATGGCGAGCCCGAGCCCGTTGAGCAGGAAGACGCACGGCAGGATGATCGGGTCGGCGTAGGGCAGCAGGAAGCGCACGACCAGGTGCGCGGCGACGCCCATGCCGTACCAGATGCAGGCCACCACGATGAGGTTCGACGGCAGCTCGCCGTAGAGGTTCAGATCCGTGATGATCCAGCCGGCGAAGCCGAAGGACTGGGCCAGCAGCAGGAGCAGAAGCTCCACGCCGCGGCGCTTGCGGTAGACGATGACCTCGTCGGAGACCGCCGGCTGCACTTGCTCGGACATCAGCAGGCCTCCGGGTCGGCCTCTTCGGTGGCCGTCGGTGTCGCGGTGATGCCGAGGTTGCCCTCCTGGGCGCTCGGGGAGGCGGTCGGGTGGAGGGGAAGCCCGGGGCCGGGGGTGCCGGTGGGCCGGGGAGTCGGGGAGACCGTGATCGTCGGCTTCGGCTTCTGACGCTCGCGCCTGCCCTCGACGCAGCGCTCGGCCAGGACGCGCAGCTCGGTGGTGGTTCCCTTCGCGGCCTCGGTGCTCTGGACGGCGATCGTCTGCTCGACCTGGCGTCGGAAGAAGCGTGGCAGGTCGGCGACGGGGATGTCGGTTCGTTCGACCAGCGTCGACATGTCGATGCCGAGGAAGCCGCCTGGGAGGCCGTTGTAGACGGCGACGTATCCGTCGTCGGCGCCCACGAAGTAGCGGCTCTTGCCGTAGGCGTACAGGCCCCATGCGCCGCCGCCGAAGACCAGCGCGATCGCGAGGATCAGGGCCAGCAGGCCTGGCCAGCGGCGCTTGTGGTCCTCCGGCGCGTAGCGGGCCACCTCGGTGGCGTCGTGCTCCGGGGAGTTATCCGGCTCCGGCTTCGGGTACGGCGCCCCCTTGTCGGTGCCGCCTCGTTCCATGGCCAGCTGGCCGGTGCGGGGGATCTTCACCTCGGTGGCGGACCCGACGAGCACGCCTTCGACGGCGTCGAGCTCGTCGTCCTGCTCGGTCACCTCGCCGATGATGACGGTGATGTTGTCGTGCCCGCCGTTGTCGTTGGCGGCCTGCGCGAGCTGCGCCGCCGCCTCGTCGAGGTCCTCGGTGGCGAGCAGTTCGGCGATGGTGTCGTCGTCGATCAGCCCGCTGAGGCCGTCGGAGCAGAAGAGGAGTCGGTCGCCCAGTTCGGCGTCGATCAGCTCGAAGTCGGGATCGAACTGGTTCTGTCCGTTGAGCACCTTCAGGATCAGCGAGCGGTGGGGATGCACGGCCGCCTGGGCGGGGGTGATCTTTCCCTCGTCGATCAGCGACTGCACCCAGGAGTGGTCGTGGGTGAGCTGCGTCAGCTCACCGTCGCGGAGCAGGTAGCCGCGGGAGTCGCCGATGTGGGCAAGGCCGAACTGCTCTCCGTTGAACAGGGCGCCGCAGAAGGTGGTGCCCATGCCGTCGAGCTGCAGGTCCTCGTCGATCAGGTCGGTGAGCTTCGCGTTGGCCCGCGCCATCATGCCTGCGATCCGCTCGAGCATCTCCTCGCCGTCGGCCGCACGATGGTCCGAGCGGGCAGCCTCGGTGGAGGCGACGGCGGAGGCGAGGTCTCCAGCGGCCGCCCCGCCCATGCCGTCGGTGACGAGCAGCATGGTCGGCGAGGCGTAGCCGGCGTCCTGGTTGTTCTTTCGGACCCGGCCGACCTCTGAGTGGGCGGCGAAGCGGAGGCTGAACACTAGTGGCGCGCCCCCGGAATCTGGATGCGGTTCGTCACTAGATCTCCAGCCTCATCAGCGTCTTGCCGATGCGCACGACGTCGCCGACGGTCACCTTGACGGGCTCGGTGACCGGCTTGCCGTTCAGGTAGGTGCCGTTGGTCGACTGGAGATCGGTGAGGATCCAGGTGGTGGGGTCCTTCTGCACGAGCTGGGCATGGCGGGCGGAGGCGTAGTCATCGTCGAGCAGGAGGGTCGAGTCGGCTGCGCGACCGAGGTTGATCACCGGTTCGACGGGGACGGAGGCACCCTGCTGGGGGCCGGCGGTGATCGCGAAGCGGGTCGGCAGCTTGGAGCGCCCCTTACCGCGGCCGCGGTCGGCCGGGATGGCCGTCAGCGAGGACGCGGGCACGCGCCGTCCGAAGAGGTCCGTGCGCACGGTGTTGGCCACGAACAGGATGAACAACCACAGCAGGACCAGGAATACGATCTTGATCGCCGCGACAATCAGGTCTGACACGGTCTAGGACTCCGACGGGGTGTAGATCAGCATGCGTGTGTTGCCGATCTCAATCCGGGCGCCCTCCCCGACGCGGGTCTTGCTGATCCGACTTCCGTTGACGTGGACTCCGTTCGTGGAGCCGAGGTCCTCGATGGTGATCACCGGATGGGCCGGGTCACCGGAGACGTTGATGACGGCGTGGCGACGCGAGACGCCGGGGTCGTTGAGGCGGAGATCGGCCTCGGTGCCGCGGCCAATCACGAGGCCCGGCGGGACGAGCGGGTGGCGCACGCCGTTGACCTCGAGCACGAGCTGGCCTGCGGACGTCGGGCGCGCCGAGTTCTCCGCGGAGACGGCCTCGCTCGCGACGGTGAACTGGCCGGTGGGGAGGGACTCGTCGAGCACGTAGTCGATCGAGATCGGGCCGTTGAAGACGTAGCGCCGGTCGGCCGCGTGGTCGCGGATGCCTGGCAGGATCTCGGCGTTCAGCGTCTTGGAATACGGGGCGAGGCGGTCGTAGTCGGCCCGGGAGAGGCCGATCCGGAACGCGTTGGGCACGAGGCGCTTGTCGCGGCTCAGGAGCTTTGCCTCGGCGTCCAGCTCACGCTGGATGCCTGCGACGATTTCCACTGGGTGCACGTACCCCTTGAAGGCACGTGCAAACACCTTGCCGACGGCGGATTCGATCCGCTTCTCGGCTTTGTCAAAGACCCCCATGTGCCTCCTTCCCACGCGTCAGACTAGTCAATAACCATCCGAAGTCTACCTGCAGGCCGGACTCCGGCGCGTCCCGCTGCGGTAGGAACCCGGGTGCTCGACGGTCGCGCTCAACCCTGATCTGACGCCCAGGGGAGCGTGGCGACCGAGCCCGCGAAGGTGCGCAGGATCTCCTGAGCGCCCTCCAGTGCGGACAGCGACTCGTCGGCGAGTTGGGCCTCGACCCGCTCCGCCGTCGCGCGCACCTCCGGCGAGGTACGCAGCGCCTCCATGAGCTCGTCGCGCACCATGTTCCAGAGCCAGTCGCGCTGCTGGTCGAGGCGTCGGGCCGCCAGCGTTCCCGACTCCTCGAGCTCGGCGCGGTGCTTCGTGACGGCGTCCCACACCTCGTCGAGCCCCGCGCCGGTGTACGACGAACAAGTCAGCACGGGCGCGCGGCGCTTCGAGTTGTCGCTGGTGATCAGCTTCATCGCGATGCTCAGTTCGCGGGCCGCGACCCGGGCGGCCTGCTCGTTGTCGCCGTCGGCCTTGGTGATGGCGATCACGTCGGCGAGCTCGAGGATGCCCCGCTTGATGCCCTGGAGCTGGTCGCCGGTGCGTGCCACCTGCAGCATCAGGAAGGTGTCGACCATGCCCGAGACGGCGACCTCGGACTGGCCGACGCCCACCGTCTCGACGAGGATCACGTCGTACCCCGCTGCCTCGAGCACGAGCATCGACTCGCGGGTGGCGCGGGCGACGCCGCCGAGGTGCCCGCCGGAGGGCGAGGGGCGGATGAAGGCGTCCTCACGTTGGGCGAGCTCGCCCATGCGGGTGCGGTCGCCGAGGATGGAGCCGCCGGTGCGCGACGAGGAGGGGTCGACGGCGAGGACGGCGACCTTGTGTTTCCGCTCGTCGATCAGCTTCATGCCCATGGCGTTGATGAAGGTCGACTTGCCAGCGCCGGGGACACCGGAGATGCCGACGCGGAACGCCCGGCCCGTCCTCGGCGCGATCAGCTTCAGCAGCTCGTGGGCCTCCGCGCGGTGCTGCGGTCTTGTCGACTCGACAAGGGTGATGGCGCGGGCGATGGCCGCCCGCGATCCGTTCCCGATGCCGTCGGCCAGTTCCTCGACATTCACCTTCCGCATGTCTTCGACCCTACCGTCATGGCTGTCGCGGACGACGGTGCCCCCACCGTCGGGTGGGGAATCGGTCCCGCAAAGCCCGAGGGCGGGTGCTCTCACCGCACGGTTCGCAACACCGCACCGGCGGCTGCTTCGGCGTGGCGGCGGTGTGGGGCCGGTTCCGGAGCGCGGGTCGCCCGCTGATAGCCTCGCAAGGTTCCAAGAAGACCGACCCGACGGAGGCCGCCGCCATGACCGACCTGCTCACCGACACCATCTCCGCCATCGAGGCGCCGTCGCCGGAGGCGCTTCAGCTGGCGCAGCAGCGGCAGGCGATCCTCACCAAGCCTGCGGGCAGCCTCGGGCTGTTGGAGAGGATCGGGGCCCAGCTCGCCGCAATCGCGGGCTCCTGCCCGCCGCCGGTGCCGGAGCGAGGCGTCGTCGGTGTCTTCGCGGGCGACCACGGCGTCTGCGCGCAGGGCGTCACGCCGTGGCCGCAGGAGGTCACCGTCTCGATGCTGCTCAACATGGCCGCGGGAGGGGCCGCGGTCAACGTGCTGAGCAGGCAGGCGGGCGCCTCGGTCGTGCTCACCGACGTGGGCGTCGCCTCCGACTATCCGGCGACCGACGGCGTCCGCGACCGCAACGTCGCCCGCGGCACCCGCGACATGTCGGTCGGCCCGGCGATGAGCCGTGACGAGGCGCTCCGCGCGCTCACCGTAGGGATCGAGACGGCCGATGAGGCGGTGGCAGCCGGGGCGGACATCCTGCTGACCGGGGAGATGGGGATCGGCAACACGACCGCCTCCAGCGCCCTGATCTCGGTCTTCACCGGCGTCGGCGTGGCCACCGTTACCGGCCGGGGAACGGGGATCGATGACGACGTGCTCGCCCGCAAGGTTGACGTGATCGAGGCGGCGATCGCGCTCAACGCCCCGGATGCCTCCGACCCCGTCCAGGCCCTCGCCGCGGTCGGCGGGCTCGAGCAGGCGGCGCTTGCGGGCTTCATCCTCGGCGCGGCGCGCAACCGGGTGCCAATCATCCTCGACGGCGTCATCGCCTGCGCTGCCGCCTGCCTCGCCGTCGCACTGGCCCCGGAGGCGGCGGGTTACCTGATCGCCGGGCACGCCGGTGCCGAGCCAGGCATCACCGAGGCGCTGCGCCACCTCGGGCTCGACCCGCTGGTCGACCTGGGGCTCCGCCTCGGGGAGGGGAGCGGGGCCGTGCTCGCGCTGCCGATGGTGCAGGCCTCCGCTCGGATCCTCTCTGAGATGGCGACGTTCGAGGACGCCGGGATCGACGCGGGCTAGCGCGGGGCTGATCCGGACGGTTCTGCCACAGACCCGGCGAGGAGGGCTAGCGTTGGGTGCATGTCTGATTCCGAACAACCGCAGGAGGAACGCCTCGATCCGAAGGAGGCGATGCGCCAGGCCCTCGAGCGCAAGAAGCAGAAGGAACACTTCTCGGCTTCGCACGGCGTCGACGCCGAGCGCGGCGAGGTGCACGCCCATGGGCAGGTCGGCGGGAAGCGAGAATTCCGCCGCAAGTCGGGGTAGTCCGAAGACCGTCACAGGGGCCGTCCGGAAGGGCGGCCCCTTCACCGTGTAGCGGTGGCCTCAGGCGCTCTCGCGCCACAGGGGAAGGGGGGTGACGGTGACGTGCTCGGAAGGCTCGGCCGTCCCGTCAAGGACCCGCTCGATCAGATCAGTGACCGCCTCGGCGAGGCCGCAGTGGATCACATCGAGACTCGACAGCGGCGGGACGGTCAACGACCCGAGCGAGAGGCCGTCGGTGCCGACGATCCGCACGTCCCCGGGCACGGCGAGCCCGTCGGCGTGGGCGGCCGACAGCGCGCCCATCGCCATCAGGTCGGTGAAGGCGACCACGGTGTCGGTCTCCGGGTGCTCCCGCATCAACTGCCGGAACCCGACCGCCCCCGCGTCGATGGAGCGCAGATCCATGTCGCACACGACGATCGCCTCGCGCGAGTCGGGCCCGGCGTGCCGCTCGTAGGCTCGGCGCCGGTCGGAGTGGCGGTAGTCGCGGGTGACCAGGTTCGTCTCGAGCAGGCCGAACCGCTTCGATCCGCGCTGCCGCAGGCCCTCGAGCAGGGTCTCGACCCCCGTGCCGAAGTCGATCGAGACCGAGTGGAGGCCCGGTAGCTGCGGGGCCTCGCCGATCAGGATCACCGGGATGCCCTGCGTCGCCGTGACGAGCTCGAGCGGGTCGCTGTCGAAGTAGCCGACCACGACGTCGACCTCCCCGGCAAGGCGCCGCGGCAGCTCGAGTGGCGAGGCGACCTCCTGCGAGGAGACGTTCATCTGCCACCCGCGGGCCGCGGTGAGACTCAGCAGTTCCGCGGTGAACTCGCTGTAGTAGGGGTTGCGGAACGACTCGACCACGAACCCGATGGCCCTCGTCTTGGTGTTGCTTGCCAGGTTCTTCGCGAATCGACTCGGCTGGTAGCCGAGCCGCCTGCTGGCCTCGAGCACCCTCTCGCGGGTCTGGGGGCTGATCCGCGGCATGCCGTTCATGGCGCGCGTGACCGTCTGCCTCGACACCCCCACCTCGGCGGCGATGTCCTCGATCGTCACCCGTCGCTTCACTGGACCACCTTCCGTCGTAGGCGATCATTGCACGACCGGCGCGGGATCAGCCCGCTCCCCACCCCCACCGCGCATCGCGCGCGACCGTTCGGAGCGACAGGTCTCCTCAGGCCGGGTCGGAACGGGCCGTCAGCCGCCGAAGACCCGCACAAGATCGGAACAGGGCGGCTCGTCGCCGAGGGCCTTGATGATGGCCTGGTCGTCGATCTGGGTGAAGGGATAGTCGAGCCGCGGAGCGTCGGCGCCGGACTCCATGACGGAGCGCATCACGTCGAGCGACTCGTTGATGATCTGGTCGTTGTTCGCGGTGAGTTCCTCGGGGAAGTCCCCGAACTCGGCCATCCACTCGTCGATCACGCCGATCCGCTCGTCGTAGTGGTCGGTGACACAGCGCGACGGCCGCCTCGCCGTCCTTGACGGCCGGGACGTTGGCGGCCGCGTCGTCACGGGCGGCGACCAGCAGCGCCTTGTAGTCCCCGACGGCCTTCGTGACCTGTGCCTTCTGCTCCTCGCCGGTTCCGGAGAGCGCGAGGAAGATGTCACCGAGGGCGCCGTCGGGCTCCTGCCATGCGGCCCATCCTGTGCAGGTGGCCCTGGCGACGCGGCGGGCTCGAC
>RRZU010715809.1_pt1 | contig 15543 bp, 11 predicted proteins | sample 2165561 | NCBI WGS metagenome assembly RRZU01 (sample SAMN10456909, study PRJNA506462) | wastewater metagenome | isolation source: wastewater sludge | place: USA: Moscow, Idaho
CGCCCCCAGGTGTAGTCAATGATCTGATGCGGGATGACCAGATCCCCGGGTTTGAGATCGGCGCGGATGCTACCCACGGACTCGACCGAAACGATCGCCTTGACGCCACTCTTGGCCAGGGCCCAGATGTTGGCACGGTAATTGACTTCGTGCGGCGGAATCGTGTGTCCGTAGCCGTGCCGGGCCAGGAAGGCGACCGGACGCCCGCACAGCAGACCGAAGGTCACTGCCCCCGAAGGGTCGCCGTAGGGCGTGCGCAGCACTTCGCGCCGGGTCACGCTGAGGTTGGCCAATTGGGTCAGGCCCGTGCCGCCGATCACCGCAAGCATATCGATTCCAAAATGGAGTTTCGCCGAAAACGAAAGAAGCGGCGGACGGACGGCAAAGCCGCCCGCCGGTGAGAAGATGAGGCGCTTAGCCTTCTTCCTTCATGGCGTAGATCGCCGGCAGGTTGCGCCAGGTGCCGCGCACGTCCATACCGTAGCCGAAGACGAAACGGTCCGGAACGGTCAGGGCGACGAAATCGGCCTTGATCGGCTTCACCTTGCCGTTGAGCTTGTCGGTCGCCACCGCGGTGTAGCAGGCCTTGGCACCGAGTTGCTTCATGCGCTCGACGATCGCCGCCAGGGTAACCCCCTCGTCGAGGATGTCGTCGAGGATCAGGACGGTGCGGTCCTTGACCGAAGTCCAAGGCGCTGCGCGCCAGGACAAGGCCCCACCGGAGGTTTCCTGGCCGTAGCGCGTCACGTGCATATAGTCGAACTCGAGCGGGAAATGCAGCTGCGTCATCAGCTGGCCGGCAAAAGGCACGCCGCCGCTCATCACGCACAGCAGGAGCGGATTGGTGTCCCCCAGCTTCTCGGTGATTTCAGCTGCGACGCGGGTCACCGCCGCTGCCACCGTCTCGGCGGAATGAATCACTTCCGCGCCGGCAAGGAGATCCTTGGCCTCTTTAATGTCCATCATGCTAGTTCCAGAGTCTTCAGATAAGTGTTAAACGCCGCCCCAACTTCCGGGTGGCGCCGGGCGAATTCGATGGTGGCCTGCAAGTAGCCGATCTTGCTGCCGCAATCAAAACGCGTCCCGCGGTAACGATAGGCCAATACCCGTTCCTCGGCGAGCAACGCGGCAATGGCATCGGTCAATTGGATCTCGCCGCCCGAACCCGGACGAACGTTCTCCAGATGATAGAAAATGCGCGGCGTAAGGATGTAGCGTCCGACGACCGCCAAGGTCGAAGGCGCTTTCTCCGGCGCGGGTTTTTCAACGATCCGCTCGATCCGCTCAAGGCGATCGTCGAGCGCCGTGCTGCCGACGATTCCGTAGCTGGCGGTCTCCGCCAGCGGCACGTTCATTCCCGCCAGCAGCGAGCACTGCTCTTGGGCGAAGACGTCGGTCATCTGTTGCATCACCGGCGGTTCGCCGTCCAGCAGGTCGTCGGCCAGAAGCACGGCAAACGGTTCATCGCCGATTGCCGGCCGCGCGCACAGCACGGCATGCCCGAGCCCAAGGGCCTCGGGTTGACGGATGTAGATGCACTTGATCGACTTGGGCAGAAGGTTGCGAACCTCTTCGAGCAAGGCGGTCTTGTTTTTCAGCGCCAGCTCGTTTTCCAGTTCGTATGCCTTGTCGAAATGATCTTCGATCGCGCGCTTGCTGCGCCCGGTGATGAAGATCATCTCTTCGATCCCAGCCGCAACAGCTTCCTCGACGGCATACTGGATCAAGGGCTTGTCGACGATCGGCAGCATTTCCTTGGGGCTCGCCTTGGTCGCCGGCAAAAAGCGGGTTCCCAAGCCGGCCACCGGAAAAACGGCCTTTTTCACCTTGCTCATGGGGTCGTATCACCCTCGGGAAGATTCAGAAGAATCCGTAATTGTGCCTCATCAATGATCGGGACCGCCAGTTCCTGTGCTTTTGCAAGCTTGGAGCCAGCCTCGCTGCCTGCCACGACATAATGCGTCTTGCGCGAGACCGAACCGCTGACCTTTCCGCCTGCCGCCTCGATCAAGGCCTTGGCCTCGTCGCGCGCAAGCTGCGGCAGCGTTCCGGTCAGCACCAGCGTTTTCCCGGCCAAGGGACCGAGTTCCGCCGCCTCCCCCTCACCTTCGGGAAAGACGATCCCGGCTGCACGTAATTGTTCGATGACTTCGCGGTTGTGCGGCTCGGCGAGGAACTGCAGGAGGCACTGAGCGACGATGGGGCCGACGTCCGGCACCGCAAGGAGCGCCGCTTCATCGGCTTCGAGCAAGGCGTCAAGGGCGCCGAAATGGCGTGCCAGGTCGCGCGCGGTACTTTCGCCGACATTGCGAATGCCGAGTGCAAAGATGAAGCGTGCCAGGGTCGTTGTCTTGCTGCGCTCGATCGCTTCGAGCAGGTTGCTTGCCGATTTTTCGGCCATCCGTTCCAAATTGGCGAGCGCAAGCAGACCCAGTCGGTAAAGGTCGGCCGGAGTCCGCACGATGTCCGCATCGACCAGTTGCTCGACGAGTTTCTCTCCCAGTCCCTCGATGTCCATCGCCCGCCGGGCTGCGAAATGCAACAAGGCCTGTTTGCGCTGCGCCGGGCAGAAAAGCCCGCCGCTGCAGCGTGCTACGGCCTCGTCGGCGCCACGAACGACATGCGAACCGCACACCGGGCAGGTTTTCGGCAGCACGAATTCGGGCGCCATGATCGGCCGACGCTCGGGCAGCATGCGCACGACCTCCGGAATCACGTCGCCGGCCCGGCGGACGACGACCGTGTCGCCGACGCGAACGTCCTTGCGCCGCACCTCGTCTTCGTTGTGCAGGGTGGCATTGGTGACCGTCACTCCGCCGACGAATACCGGCGCCAGCCGGGCCACCGGAGTCAGCGCCCCGGTACGCCCCACTTGGATGTCAATCCCCAAGACTTCGGTACACGCTTCCTCGGCGGGATACTTGTGCGCCACGGCCCAGCGCGGCTCGCGCGAGACATAGCCGAGCTCGGCCTGAAGATCGAGACGATTGACCTTGTAGACCACCCCATCGATGTCGAACGGCAAGTCGCCGCGCCGGGCACCGATCCGGGCATGAAAATCGGCCAGTGCCTGAGGCCCCTGCAGCACGGCGCGCTCGGCGCAGACGGGCAGACCGAAACAGGCCAGAGCATCGAGCACGCCAGCGTGGGTTTCCGGAATCGACCAGCCTTCGTATTCGCCCAGACCGTAGGCGAAGAACGCCAGCGGCCGCGTCGCCGCGATTTTCGAGTCGAGCTGGCGGATGCTGCCGGCGGCAGCATTGCGGGGATTGACCAAAGTTTTCTCCCCGCGCGCTTCTGCTTCGAGGTTGAAACGAAGGAAATCCGCCCGGCGCATGTAAATCTCGCCGCGCACCTCGAGCACCTTGGGCAAAGCGCTGGCCTCCTCGCCGCGCAGGCGCAGCGGAATGTCGCCGACGGTACGCACGTTGGCGGTGACGTCCTCGCCGTTCTCGCCGTCGCCACGGGTGGCGGCACGCACCAACAGCCCGTCTTCGTAACGCAGGCTGATCGCCAGCCCGTCGAATTTAAGTTCGGCGCTGTATTCGATCGGAGGGTCGAGCTCAGTCAGCCGCAGCTCGCGGCGGATGCGGGCATCAAAGGCAAAAGCGCCGCTGGCCTCGACATCGGTCTCGGTTCGGATCGAAAGCATCGGCACCGTATGACGGACCGGCGCAAACGCCGCCAACACCGCTCCACCGACGCGCAAAGTCGGCGAATCCGGCGTCTGCAGCTCAGGATGCACCGCCTCGAGGGCCTGAAGCTCGCGAAAGAGGCGGTCGTACTCAGCGTCGGGAACGAGCGGCGCGTCGAGAACGTAGTAATGGTGGTCGTAACGCGCAATCTCGGCGCGCAAATGCTGCGCGCGTTCTACGTTATTCATCGCGGCGCCGAATCAGGAGAAGAGCCGGCGCGTCAGTTCGCTCCCGGCCGGCAGGTGACTCGAGGCGAGCAGCGTCTGGTAATGGCCGATCTGCTTGCGGATCGGATCGAGCGCGCTTTCCGAAAGCGGCCGGCGGTTGTCATCGACAACCGTGCCGCGCAGAACGTCGGCGAAACGCTTGGCCAGATCGACCATCTGGTTGAAGACGCGGTCGCCGTGCGCAACGCGCGGCACATCGAGCAGGAAGGTCAGCGCATGCGTGTTCAGCACCCGCATCGTCTCGGGCGCAAAAGGCTGCGCCTCCTGGTTCACCAGCACGTACAACACGTTGCCGTCTTCATCGCAGCGAACAAAACGGCCTTCGATGTCCATCGTCATTCCGGCGGCCTCGGCCAGCGCCCGCAACTTCGTTCCCGGGAAAGGCTGTGCCTGGCTGACGACGTTGATCCCGATCTGGATGTCGACACCGGCGCAGAAGGCGTCGAGGTCCGCGGCAGCCTTCATCGCCTGCCCCCGCTGGGGCAGATCGACAATGGACAGGGTCGCGTCGGCGAGGTCCTGCATGGCCACGCAAAATACCGACAGGTCGGTTTCGCTGGCTGGCCCCTGGCGGTCGACGAGTTGCAGCCCGAAACGGAAGCGCCGGTATTCACCCTGACCACCTTCGTGGGCGACGTCGATCTTCTCCCACTCGTGGCTCGTTTCGTTAAAGCCGATGCACTGCACGTATTTCTTCACGCGCCCGAGCGCTTCGCGCGGCAGCTCGAGGATACGCGCGCCAGACGTCGGTTCGACCGCTTCGAAAGAAGCCACGTAATCGATCAGGGGCGACAGGGTAATCCCCACACCGCCCTCGCGACGAACATCGCCCTTCGCTTCGTGATGCGTTTCGGCAGCCGGCTCGGCACGCTCCATCGGCGACGTCCGGCTGGGCGCGGAAGCCGTCATGACGGGCTCCGCCGCCGGCATGCGCGGCAACTCCGGCGCGGGCACCTCGTGTTCGAACGTCGCTGCGGGCACCTGAGGTTCGGGCGAGGGTTCAAGGTGCGACGCGGCCGTCCAGCCCGGTTCAAGCCGCCCAGCCGGCTCGGCTTCGGAACCGCCGAGCACCGGCTCGATGCGGTCTTTGCCCTGCCCTTCGGTCACGGGGGCAACAGGCTCGTGATCGCTCTCGGCGGATTTGGATCGCCCGAAAGAAAAACGCTCAGCCAAGCGGCTGACCGGCCCCGGACGCTCACTGGTCGAGGGCGCATCGAAATCGTCGTCCGCGGCATCGGCACGGGCCACCGTCAAGCCGGGCTCAGCGAAAAAGGCTTCACGTTCGGCCTGCGGCGCCTGAGGCGGCGCGGCCTCCGCACGGGCGGTGTCAAGCAGCACGTCCTGATGCGCTGAGCCGAGCACCTGTTCGGCCAGTGCACGATGCCGGCGTTCCTGCCACTTGTTGTAAATCAGGACGCCGCAAACCGCGAACACCCCCAAAACGATAAGGCCCAACTGCAGTTCGGTCATCGAGAACCCCTAAACGATCTGCTCGCGCATGCGCAGCGCTTCTTCCATGTCGACCTCGACGATACGCGAAACGCCGGATTCCTGCATCGTCACGCCGACCAACTGCTGCGCCATTTCCATGGCGATCTTGTTGTGGCTGATGAACAGGAACTGCGTCTTCGCCGACATGCGCTGCACCATGGCGCAAAAGCGCTCGGTGTTGGTGTCGTCCAGCGGTGCGTCGACCTCGTCGAGCAGGCAGAACGGCGCCGGATTGAGCTGGAACATCGAAAACACCAGCGCAATCGCGGTCAACGCCTTCTCGCCGCCCGAAAGCAGATGGATGGTTGAGTTTTTCTTGCCCGGCGGCTGGGCCATGACCTGAACACCGGCATCGAGGATCTCCTCGCCGGTCATGATCAGCTTGGCCTCACCACCGCCGAAGAGGATGGGGAACAGTTCCCCGAAATTCTTGTTGACCGTGTCGTAGGTCGTCTGGAGCAGTTCGCGCGTCTCACGGTCGATGCGACGGATCGCGTTCTCCAGGGTTTCCATGGCTTGCGCCAGGTCTTCCGACTGGGCATCGAGGAAGCCTTTGCGTTCACGCGCCGACTCAAGTTCGTCGAGCGCCGCGAGGTTGACCGCACCCAGCGCCTCGATGGCGCGCTGCAAGCCGCCGATCGCGCTCTGCAAGGCGCCCGGCTTGGCGCCCGGTACGGCGTCGGCCAGAGCGGCCTCGTCGGCGCCGGCCTCGACCAGCTGCGCCGCGAGCTGCTCGAAGTTGAGTGCGGCCGCCTGCTCCTTGAGGCGCAGGTCGCCGATCCGGTCGCGCAGCGGCTCCAGACCCTGCTCCGACTTCATGCGTTGCTCCTCAAGAGCGCGCAGACCGGCCGTCGCCGCCTCCAGCGCATCGCGTGCCGCGGCCAAAGCCTGTTCGCTCACCAGGCGTTGTTCCAGCGCGGCCTGCAGCTTGGGCTCGAGGTCCTCGGCCTGCATTGCTTCCGCATTTTCGGTGCAACGCGCCAGTTCGTCGACGATGCGCTCGATCTGCTTGCGCGCCAGTTCGCGGCTACGCACGATGTCGTCGATCTTGGTGCGGCATTCGCGCTGGGAAAATTGCGCGTCGCGCAGTTCGCGCTCGACCTGGCTCACCTGCTCGCGCTCATCGCGCAAGGCCCGGTCGGCCTGTTCGAACGCGGCCTGCGCCGCGTCGAGTTCGTGCTGCAACAGGCGAATCGTCTCGCGCTGCTCTTCGACCGCCTGCTCGGCGACGAACAGGCGCTCGTTCTCGCTCTCTTCCTCGGCGCGCATTTCGGCAAGACTCTCGTCGATCTGCGCCTGCCGTTCGCGGAAGCGCTCCAGCGCCTGCGCCAGCTTGAGCGTCTCGACCTGGATGGCGTGCGCGCGTTCCTGCAGATCGTCCAGACGCAGGCGAGCGTCCTGGACTTCATCCTGCGCGTCCTGCAACTGTTGCTCGAGGGCGGCTAGGCGAGCCTGTTCTTCTTCGACGCGCGCCTCGAGCGCACCGATCTGCTCACCGAGCGTCTCGATCTCGCGCTGGCGCTCGAGCAGCCCGTGTTCAGCGGCGCTTGGGGCGAAGAGCGTGATGCTCAAACGATCGACGATGTCCCCCTGCGCGGTGACACAGCATTCGCCAGGCCCCAGGTCGCCCCGTCGAGCCAAGGCCGCAGCAAGGTCGGACGCCGTGTGCACGCGCCCCAGCCATTCGCCGATCGCCGTGGCGAGACGGGCATCCGTGCAACGAACGTGCGCCAATAGCCGGCCTTCCGGCGGCGGCAAGGCACCGGCCAGTTGCTGTGCATCGGGCATCACCAGGGCCAGCTTGCCGCCCGGACGGTCGTGGTCCCACTCCGGCGAGAAGGTCTCGCTCGCCAGGGCGCCGACGCGTTCACGCAGCACGGCCTCGACGGCGTCTTCCCAGCCCGCCTCGACGTGCATTGCCTTCCACAAGGGCAGATGCCGATCAAGTCCGTGCCGTTGCAGCCATTCGCCCAGTTTGCCTTCACCCTGAACGCGTTTCTGCAACTGTTCCAGCGTCGCGCGGCGGGCATTGGCTTCAGCACGCTCTTTCTGCGCCTGCTGCAACTGCGCCAGCACACCGCGCCGCGCCTGTTCGAGGCGCGGAATTTCCTGCTGTCGGTCGGAAAGCGACTCTTGCGCGTCGACGATCCGTTCGCGCAACTCGGCCAGCTCCTCCTGCTTAGTTTCGTATTCTTCACTGTCCGGCTCGGGCAGCGCCTCACGCTCCTGCACCAGACGATCGCGGCGCGCGGCAATGATCTGCAAGGAACGCTGCGCATGGCCGCGATGGGTCAACTCGACCTGCAGGCGCTGGTCGGCCTGCGCCATCGCCGCCCGCTGCCGGCTGACCGCCTCCTGTGCTGCCGCTTGCCGATCTTCGGCCAAAGGCAGGCGCTCCTGCTGCGCCGAAAGACGCATCTCGCCTTGCTCGACGCGGTCGTCCGACAAGGCCGCGAGCTCGGTCCAGCGCTCGTAGTCTTCCGCCAGGCGCTCAAGGTCTTGCTGCCAGAGCGTATGGTCGTTGTTCAGTTGGGCGACGCGCGACTCGTATTCCTGCTGCGATTCGCGCCGATGCCGGATTTCGGCCTCAAGGCGCGTCACCTCGGCGTTGGCTTCGAACAAGCCAGCCTGGGCGGCATGCACCCCGTCGCTGCGGGTGAAATGGGCCTCGCGCGCCTCCTCGATGCGTGCTTCGGTCTCGCGCAAACCGGCATTCTGGGCTTCGAGGTCGACCACCGCGCGGTCCACCTCGCGCAATAAACGTTCGCGCTCGGCCTGCGCGTCGTTGCGCCGGATCAGCCAGAGCAGGTGCTGCTTGCGCGTCAGATCATCGTTGTACTCACGGTACTGACGGGCAACCGCGGCCTGCGCTTCGAGGCGCTCCATCTGGTGCCCCAATTCGCCGCGGATGTCCTCGACCCGGGCCAGGTTGTCGCGCGTGTCGGCCAGGCGGCTCTCGGTTTCCTTGCGTCGCTCCTTGTACTTGGTGACGCCGGCCGCTTCTTCGAGGAAGACGCGCAGCTCGTCGGGCTTGGCCTCGATGATGCGCGAAATGGTGCCCTGACCGATGATGGCGTAGGCACGCGGCCCCAGGCCTGTCCCGAGAAAGAGGTCGGTGATGTCCTTGCGGCGGACCTGCTGGTTGTTGATGAAATACTCGGACTGGCCGTTGCGGGTCAACACCCGCTTGACCGAAAGCTCGGTGTACTGCGACCACTGCCCGGCAATGCGGCCCAGCGAATTGTCGAAGACCAGCTCGACGGCGGCGCGCGAAACCGGCTTGCGCCCGCCGGAGCCGTTGAAGATCACGTCCTGCATCGACTCGCCGCGCAATTCGGAAGCCTTCGATTCGCCGAGCACCCAGCGCACGGCATCCATCACGTTCGACTTGCCGCAACCGTTCGGCCCGACGACGCCAACCAGCTGACCCGGCAGGGAAATCGTCGTCGGATCCACGAAGGATTTGAAGCCAGCGAGTTTGAGTTTTGTCAGGCGCATGAATAAGAACGCAGCCTGTCGGCTGCGCGATACGATTTCTGATGGGCGAAAACGGAGCGCTCAGCCTTTACGGCACGCGAATGCTCATGGGCATATAATATCACCTTGCCTTTCTTTTTCGTTTCCGCACGACCATGAGCACCCAACCCAGCAAGACCCTCGAAACCTTCCCCAACCCCGCAACGCAGCGTGATTTCCACATCCACATGGAAATTCCGGAATTCACCTGCCTGTGCCCGAAAACCGGCCAGCCGGATTTCGCCACCATCCTGCTCGATTACATTCCCGAAACGAAATGCGTCGAATTGAAGAGCCTCAAGCTCTATATCTGGTCGTTCCGTAACGAGGGCTGTTTCCACGAGGCCGTCACCAACCGCATCCTCGACGACCTCGTCGCCGAACTGCAACCGCGCTTCATGCGCGTCACCGCCAAATTCTTCGTGCGCGGCGGCATCTTCACCAACGTCGTCGCCGAGCATCGTGCGCCGAGCTGGCAGCCCGCTGCGCGCGTCGACCTCACCCAATTCGACAGCCAATCCACCACGCGGGGGTAAGACCATGAGCGAGCGCCAGGAAGCGACCAACCACGTCCTCGCGGACGAGGATCTCGACCGTCTCGAAAGCCTGCTCGACGATTCCGAGCTGCCCGAGGCGATGCGCCTCGACGAAGTTCAGGGCTACCTCTGCGCCGTGCTCAGCGGGCCGCAACCGCTGCCCGAGGACGTCTGGCTGGCCGACGTTCTGGGCAACGAAGAAGCGCTGGCGAGCGCTCCGGGACGGGATGCCGCCGAACTGCTGCGCGCCTTTGCGCGCGAGCTTGAGGCCGGCCTCGCCGCGGGCGAGCCGCCGGTGCTCTACCTCTATGGCCGTGACGACGACGAAAACGGCCCGAGCGACTACCAGCCCTGGTGTCAGGCCTATCTGGCCGGCGTCGACGCGGCCGAAGAAGACTGGTTCGAAGCCCTCGGCGACGAGGACGAGGACCTCGACGAAGAAAGCGCTGACGAGATCGAATACCTCGACGAACGCCTCTTCCCGCTGATGGTGTTGACCGGGGAGGCCGAAGCCGCCGCGCGCGAGCACGGCGAGGAATGGCCCGAAGGCGAGGAGCGCGCCGAACTGCTGGCCGACAGCGCGGAAGATTTGCCGCAAGCCGTGACCGACATTTACCGTTTCTGGCACATCAAGCGCAGCGCCGGAACGCAGCGTCGCAACGGCCCCAAGGTCGGCCGCAACGACCCTTGCCCCTGCGGTAGCGGCAAGAAATTCAAGCAGTGTTGCGGCGCCGCCTGAGGCGAGCCAAACCTTCCTTCACGACGGGCGCTCCAAGCGCCCGTCGCCATGTTCAACCCTTCCCCCTCCTTCTTCCCGTGAACAACCAACGCAAGCTCTGGCCGGAGTTCCTCAAAGCCGTCAAGCACGAGATCGCCCCCGCACTTGGCTGCACTGAGCCAATTTCGCTCGCCCTCGCCTCGGCCATCGCGGCCCGCCACCTGGGCGGAGCGCCCGAACGCATTGAGGCCAAGGTCTCGGCCAACCTGATGAAGAACGGAATGGGCGTCACCGTCCCCGGCACCGGCATGCTCGGCCTGCCGATCGCGGCTGCGGTCGGCGCGCTGGGTGGCAATCCCGACGGCGGACTGGAAGTGCTCAAAGGACTCAGCCCGGAATCGGTCGCCGCCGGCAAAGCCCTGCTCGCCGCCAGAAAGGTTACGGTGGGCATTGCCGACGTGCCGCACATCCTCTATTCGGAAGCGCGCCTGAGCCGCGGCGAGGACTGGGTACGGGTGTGCATCGCCGATGCCCACACCAACGTCATCCTGATCGAGAAAAACGGCGAAACGCTGTTCAAGGCCGACCCCTGCTTCGGTGAGCGCGGCGAGAGTTATAGCCTGTGCGAAGCCACGGCGCAGGGCGTCTACGACTTCGCAACCTCGGCGCCGTTTGCCGACATTGCCTTCATCCTCGAAGCTGCCCGCCTCAACTCGCAACTGTCGCAAGAAGGCATCGGCGGCGACTACGGCCTGCACATCGGCGCCACGCTCAAACGGCAGGTCGAACGCGGCTTGCTGTCCGACGACCTGCAGACGCGCATCCTGGTGCGCACCTCGGCGGCTTCCGACGCCCGCATGGGCGGCGCCACCCTGCCCGCGATGAGCAACTCCGGCTCGGGCAATCAGGGGATCATGGCCACCATGCCGGTCGTCGTCGTCGCCGAGCACGTCAAGGCCGACGACGAGACGCTGGCGCGCGCGCTGATGCTCTCGCACCTGATGGCCATCTACATCCACAGCAAGCTGCCCAAGCTCTCGGCCCTCTGCGCCGTCACCACGGCCGCCATGGGCGCGGCCGCGGGCATGGCCTGGTTGCTGCGCGGCGGCTACGGCGCGGCGAGCATGGCCATTTGCAGCATGATCGGCGACGTTGCCGGGATGATCTGCGACGGCGCTTCGAACAGTTGCGCGATGAAGGTCTCGACCTCGGCCGCCGCCGCTTACAAAGCGGTGCTGATGGCGCTCGACAACTCGCGCGTCAGCGGTCAGGAGGGCATCGTTGACGACAGCGTCGATGCCTCGATCGCCAACCTCTGCGCGCTGGCCTGCGACAGCATGCAGGAGACCGACCGCCAGATCCTCGAAATCATGGTCGGCAAGAACGTCTAGCCAACCCGGCCGCACAGCCCTCCGACCGCCATGCTCTTCGTCCTCAAGCTCTGCCTGACGCCGCTGCTGATCGGCGGCGTCGCGCTGGCCGGGCGACGCTGGGGGCCGCTGGTGAGCGGCCTCCTGATCGGCCTGCCGCTTACCACCGGGCCGGTGTCATTCTTCCTGGCCGTCGAGCAAGGGACCGCGTTCGCGACACAAGCGGCCGTCGGCGGCCTGCTTGGCCAGGTGTCGATCTGCCTGTTCTGCCTCGCCTACAGCCGCAGCGCGCCGCGCCTCAGCTGGCCGCTCAGCACCCTGTGCGCGAGCCTCGCCTTTCTGTTGTCGACCGCGCTCCTCAACCTCGGGCACTGGACCATCTGGGCGGCGCTCGCACTCTTGCTGCTGGCCATCGGCAGCATCCTGCGCATCATGCCCAAGGGCATGCCGAGCGCCATCGCGCTCAAGCCACCGCGCTGGGACCTTCCGGCGCGCATGCTGGTCGCCACCGGTTTCGTGCTCGTCATCACCGCGGTGGCGAACCAACTCGGCCCGCAACTGAGCGGGCTGATCGCCCCCTTTCCGGTCTTCGGTCTGGTCTTCGCGGCCTTCGCGCACGCCCAGCAAGGCAGCGAGGCCTGTGCCGTGGTGCTGCGCGGAATCGTGCTCGGTTCGGGGGCATACACGGCCTTCTTCGCCATCGTCGGCTTTGGTCTGCCAGTGCTGGGCATCGCGCTCACCTACCCCCTCGCCGCGCTCGCCGCGATCGGCATCAGTGGCCTGTTCTACCACCTGAGCCGGCGCCCTCGCCGCACCTAGCCTTAGTCAGGCGATCGCGCGGACACTCTGACGCGGATTCGCCAGCACTCAGCGGATCAGCGAATCCAACCACTGGCAAAATCCTCGACCGCCCGCGCCAGTTTGCGCGGATCGTGTCGGATGTAGTCGGTGTCGCTGGTGAAATCGCGCTCGACGATCTTGATCCCGCGCTCGATCAGTGTTTCACGCCGCTTGAGCCGCACCGGCGCCTTGCCTTCGAGCTGATATTTCCCCAACAGATCGCCGCGCAACTCACCGTTATTGACCAGCACGTAATCGAGGCAATCCTCGCCGACGTGCTGCTCCAGCACGCGCACGAAATCCTCGAGACAGAAGCCGTCGGTCTCGCCGTGCTTGGTCATGATGCTGCCCACGTAGACAATGCGCGCCTGCGTCTCGCGCAAAGCCTCGCGCATCCCTTCGCACAAAAGATTCGGAATGATGCTGGTGTAGAGGTCGCCGGGGCCGATGATCACAAAATCGGAGTTGAGGATCGCCTCGCGTGCCCGCGGGTTGAGGCGCCCGCCGCCAATCAAGAAGGCGTCGCGGATGGGCACGTTGGCGTCGTGCCGTGGCACATCGATTTCGCTCTCGCCGACGATGCGCTCGCCGTTCTCCAGCGTCACCCCCAGATGCACATTGTCGAGCGTCACCGGGATCACCTTGCCGCGCACGTCGAACATCGTGCAGAGTTCCTCGATACCGCGCTCAAAGTCGCCCATGATGTCGGAAAGCGCCGTCAATAGGAGGTTGCCGACGGTGTGGCCGGCGATGCGCTTGCCTTCCTTGAAGCGATACTCGAAGAGGCGGCGCACCACCTCGGTGTCCTCGGCTAGCGCCACGATTGCCCGACGCACGTCGCCGGGCGGAAGAATGCCGAACTCGTCGCGCAGTTCGCCGGTCGAACCGCCGGAATCTGCCGCCGTGACGATCGCCGCAAGGTTCAGATCGCTTTTCCGGCTCAGCCCGGAAAGGACGTTGAAGGTTCCCGTTCCGCCGCCGATGGTCGTGATGTTGGTTTTGCCGGTGTGCATGCGCAACCCCGTTCATCCGTGAAGCGGGCATGATAACCGAATGCCCTCGCTGCACGCAGCGACATGAACGTGCTGCTCCGTAAACCCCGGCCGCCGCCGCCCGTCTTTCCGCCGTGACAGGATGCCTCGTATAATCGGGCGCTTCCCGTGTTGATCCGCCTTCTGACCGCTCGCTACCGATACCGTGAATCCCAACCTCGCCAAACTGCACCCCTACCCGTTCGAGAAACTCCGCCAGCTCTTTGCCGGCGTCACGCCGAACCCGAACCTGCGTGAAATTCGCCTGTCGATCGGCGAACCGCAACACGAGACGCCACCCTTCATCAAGGAGGCGCTGACCGCGGGGTTGTCCGGGCTGGCCAACTACCCTACTACGCTGGGTCTCCCAGCCCTGCGCCAGGCCATCGCGGCATGGCTGCAGCGGCGTTACGCTCTGGACGGCGTCGATCCCGAGCGCGAGATCATCCCGGTCAACGGTTCGCGCGAGGCGCTGTTCGCCTTCACCCAGGCGCTCATCGACCCCACGGCCAAGGCCCTGCAGGGCGAAGCGCCGCTGGTCGTCAGCCCGAACCCCTTCTACCAGATCTACGAAGGCGCGACCTACCTCGCCGGGGCCGACCTGCGCTTCCTCAATACCCTGCCGGAAAACGACTACGCCTTCGATTTCGACAGCCTGAGCGACGCCGAATGGCGGCGCGTGCAGCTGATGTTCGTCTGCTCGCCGGGCAACCCGACCGGCAAGGTGCTGAACCTCGAAGACTGGAAGCGGCTCTTTGCGCTCTCCGATAAATACGGTTTTGTCATCGCCTCGGACGAGTGCTATTCCGAAATCTTCTTCGACGAGGCCAAGCCCCCGCTCGGCGGCCTGCAGGCCGCGCGCCAGTTGGGCCGCAGCTTCGAGCGCCTGGTGATGTTCTCCAGCCTCTCCAAGCGCTCCAACGTGCCCGGCATGCGTTCTGGCTTCGTCGCGGGCGACGCCGCCATCCTCAAGGACTTTCTCCTCTACCGCACCTACCACGGCGGCGCCATGAGCCCGGCGGTGCAGATGGCCAGCGTCGCGGCATGGAACGACGAGGCGCATGTGATCGACAACCGCCGCCAGTACCGCGAGAAATTCGAAGCCGTCACGCCGCTGCTCGCCGGGCCGCTCGGGGCACGGATGCCGGATGCCAGCTTCTATCACTGGGTGCGCACTCCGGTCTCCGACACCGAGTTCGCCCGTGCCCTGTACGCCGATTATAATGTCGTCGTCCTGCCGGGCAGCTTCATCGCCCGCGCCAGCCATGGCGTCAATCCCGGCGCCGGCTGCGTGCGCATCGCCCTGGTCGCGCCGCTCGAAGAATGCCTCGAAGCCGCCGGCCGTATCCAACAATTTGTGTCCCAACTCTAGGAAAGAACCATGCAGCAATTCCAGTCCATCATCGAAGACGCCTGGGAAAACCGCGCTTCCCTGCAACCCGGAACCGCCCCCGCCCGGATCGGTGAAGCGGTCGCCGCCGTCCTCGCCGAGCTCGACGCCGGGCGCCTGCGCGTTGCCGAAAAGATCGACGGCGACTGGGTCACGCACCAGTGGATCAAGAAGGCCGTGCTGCTCTCCTTCCGCCTCGAGGACAACGTCGTCATGGACGGCGGCGCGCTGCGCTTTTTTGACAAGGTGCCGAGCAAGTTCGCCAAGTATTCGCGCGAAGACTTCACCCGCGGCGGCTTCCGTGTCGTTCCGCCGGCCACTGCGCGCCGCGGCTCCTTCATCGGCCGCAATGTGGTGCTGATGCCCTCGTACGTGAACATCGGCGCCTACGTCGATGAAGGCACGATGGTCGACACCTGGGCCACGGTCGGCTCCTGCGCCCAGATCGGCAAGAACGTGCACCTCTCGGGCGGCGTCGGCATCGGCGGCGTGCTTGAGCCCCTGCAGGCCAACCCCACGATCATCGAAGACAACTGCTTCATCGGCGCGCGTTCCGAAGTCGTCGAAGGCGTGATCGTCGGCGAAGGTTCGGTGATCTCGATGGGCGTCTATATCGGCCAGTCGACCAAGATCCTCGACCGTGAGACCGGCGAAGTCAGCTACGGCCGCATCCCGCCCGGCTCGGTCGTCGTCTCCGGCAACCTGCCGTCCAAGGACGGCTCGCACAGC
>RRZU011403959.1_pt1 | contig 15542 bp, 15 predicted proteins | sample 2165561 | NCBI WGS metagenome assembly RRZU01 (sample SAMN10456909, study PRJNA506462) | wastewater metagenome | isolation source: wastewater sludge | place: USA: Moscow, Idaho
CAGCAAATGCACCATACGGAACAGCGTCGGTCGATGGCTGCGATAGAAACGCCACAGCAGCGGGAAGTAGTTGTCGCCACTGAACGCGTTGATCGCGTCGCAGTCATCCTGTAGGGCCTTGGTGCCGCCCCGGGTCGCCAAAAGGGAGCGAATGGTTTTCCCGGCCACCTCGTCTGCTGATTGGGTTTCCAGAACCTGGATGACATCCGCCAGGGTAGCGACGAGATGTTCGGTCTTCTGGCGGAATTTTATGCGTAGGCGCTCCAGTTCGTCCTTGCCGCGCCGGTGAATGTGGTTCATCCGTTTGATGAACATCTCCGCCAAATCGTCACGGGCCTGCACACGGGCCCGGTGAATCAGGCTCAGTATCAAGACATAGCGCTTGGGCGGCGCAAATTTCTTGAGTTCTGCGGCATCCAGTGCCTTGGCTTCGGCAGCAAAATGCTTGATCTTGGCGAACGGAATACCTGACAGATGGTGATCCGCACCTACCGTATCGGAGAGTTTGACGATATGGTCCAACAGATCCTGCAAATGCTCCAGTGAAGAGCGCTTCGGTAACTGCTTGAGAGCGAAGAACAGTGTTTTTTTCTGGGGACTGTTGCCGATCTCCAGCAAAGCGTCGAGTTGTTCGCGCTCGGTCTGGGATAAACGCTCCATCACCGCCGCAAAAAAGCGCCCATTGACCAGTGTGCGAATGCGCCGCGACATCCGGTCAAAGGTGCTGAATGCCGGCAACTCGATACGTTGGCGGACCAGTTCTTCAATAGCGACGTTGATAAGATCAGCCGGGTTGTCCATGACTTCGGCGGCCGTCGACATAGCCTCGCTGGCTGCGTGTAATCCATCTTCGCTCCACGCCGTGACTGCCAAGCGATCCCGAATTGCCTGGTGGTGCCGATACAAGGTCCGCAACTCCGCATAGACTGGCGAAACTTCGCTATCGATTCCGCTCACGCTCCGCACATGCTGGACGATGGTCAGCGGAATATCTTCCATCGCCGGAAAATAGCCGAGACGCTGGAAGGATTTGAGCAACAGCAGAAGGCCGAACCGCGACTGAGCCTTGCGTGCCAAAGCCTTGGCAAAACTCAGCTCATCGTCGGTCGGGGTGTACAGCGCATCCAGTTCTTTGGCGAGCGGATTCCGTTTGAAGCGTGGGTAGGCAGTGCGTTCAATAGATGCCATCGGTGCACGGCCTTACTCGTTCCGGCCGGTCGACTCGATACGAATGTCGTCGAAATATACAACGCTGTCGGCCTTGGACCACAGGCCGATACGCCCCGAGACCGGTTCGGACAAGGCGTGTTCCAGATACAACTTCCCGTCCAGATACCCCTTGATGTTCTTGCCCCGCACGACCAGTTTCAGATCGTGCCATTGCTTCGACGGCGTCGGCGTGTTGCGCACCCACTCGACCGAGGTGCGCGATCCCTTCTCGTACTTGAACAGCACCAGGTTGTCTTCGAGACAGTTGGCGCGCAGGACCAGGTAATCGCCGTTGGGCTTCAGCTTGAAGATGATTCCCGCCGCCTGGTCGATGCGCCCCGCCATGCATTTGAAGCGCAGCGCGATCTCGCCGGCTCGGAAGTCCTCGACGCCCCGCGCCACTGCGAGGGGAAAGTAGGCGTATGCCTGTACGTTGTCGAGGAACTCGGCGTAGCGTTCGCCGTAGAGGGCGCGCGCCTTGTCGGCAAGTCCGGCCGATGCCTGCCCGCGTCCCCAGCCACGGCCATCGACCACCAGCACGCGCTGCGTGCCGTCCACGCCCGCGAACCAGTGGCCGACGGCGGGAACGACGCTGCTCGGTTCCGCGCCCGCCGTTTCGGTCTCGAAATCGAAGCGCAGACCGCCGTCCGGCGCGCGCTGCGGCTCGATCGGCGCCGCCGCCGCGGGTGCCACGGATGCCGCGGCCGGCAGGTATTCCGGCTGTGCAGGCGGCGCTTCGCCGATCAGGAAGCGGAAGGCCGCCCAGGCGCACGCCCCGGCCAGGAGCAGTACGGCGGCGGCGAGCAGAAATCGCCGTGCGGAGCGCGACATGCGCCTTACTCCTTCCGCTGTGCCGGTTCGACGCGGAAATCGTCGAAATACACCACGCTGTCGGCCTTGGACCACAGGCCGACGCGGCCCGCCACGGGACGGCCCAGATCGTGGCTCAGGACAGACTTGCCGTTCAGCCAGCCCTCGACCTTGCTGCCCGCGACGACCAGCTTCAGCTCGTGCCACTGCCCGCTCGGCGTCGGCGTGTTGCGCACCCACTTGATCGAGGAACGTCTGCCCTTCTCGTATTTCCACAGCACCAGGTTGTCTTCGAGGGCGTTGGCGCGCAAGGCCAGGTAGTCGCCGTTGGGCTTGACGTCGAACAGGATGCCGGCCGCCTGATCGATGCGCCCGGCCACGCCTTTGAAGCGCACGGTGATCGTGCCCTCGCGAAAATCCGCCACCTCGTTCATCACCGCGATCGGGAAGTAGGCGTAGGCCTGGACGTTGTCGAGGAACTCGGCATAGCGCTCGCCGTAGAGGGCGCGCGCCTTGTCGGCCAGCCCCGCCGAGCTTTGCCCGCTTGACCATTTCGCGCCGTTGACCGACAGCCGCTTGTTACCGCTGTCATCGACGACCACCCAGTTGCCCACGGCGGCGGCGAAGGATTTGGGCTCGGCGCCGACGGTTTCCGCGTCGAAACCCTGCACCGCCGCCGGCGCGGCAAACGCCTGGGGCGCCGCCAGGGCGGCGAGCATGAGGGCCAGGATGGTTTGCTTCAGGACAGTTTGCTTCATGAGGTTTCTCCTTGGATCGAACGAAGATGGGGCGGCAGGCGGCCGCTGCGGGCCCGCAGCCAGCCGGCCAGCAGGATCAGGGCGGGCAGCACGAGGTAGAACCAGACTTCCGCCCGGCGCGCATCGGCGACCAGCGGGTAGCCGGGATACGGCGCAAGCTCGGCCGGCGTCACCCGGATGCCGGCCAGCTCGTGCAGCAGCGGCAGGATTTCGCGCGGGCTGTTGGAGCGGCTCTCGGCGTGCCGCCCGGCGTAGTCGTAGGCGATGATGCCGTAGCCCTCGTCCTGGGCGGCGCCGAACGGCCCCGCCTGGCCCGTCGGCGCCCAGCGCACCGTCAGGCCGGGCACGAGGCGCTTGAGCTTGGCCAGCACATTGGCGGTGAATTCGCGCGCCCGGCTATCCTCGGGCGTGAGGTGCAGCGTAATGGCCAGCCCCCGGTCCATGCGGGCTAGCGCCGCCTCGTCGGCCGGGTTGAAGCTGTTGCGGCGATCCTCGGCAAGGTCGAAGGCGAGCGGCGTCATGGCGCTGGCCGCCAGCAACGCAAGCAGCAGCCCGGTGCTGATGAGGCCGCGCTTGAGCCGTGCGCGGACGGCAATTCCCGGCGGCAGGATCAGCGCCGACAGCGCCGCGAGCCCCAGCCCCAGGGCGGCCAGGCCGACGGCCTGCCCCATCGGGAACAGCCCGCGCTCGAAGGCCTTGAGCGCCTGGGTCGGCGAGAGGGCGCCGAGCAGCTTCAGCCACTCGGGGCCGGTGGCGGCAGCAAAATCCAGCACCCAGAAGCCCAGCGTGAAGGCCAGGGTGACGATGGCGGCGGTGGCCGCCGATTCAGCCAGCGCCGCCGCGAAAAAGGCGATGCCGGCCACCGCCAGCGCGTAGAGGGCATGGCCGAGGAAGAGATTGGCCGTTTCGGCAAGGGCCAGATGACCGCCGGATATCTGCCAGAAGACCACGGCCGACAGCGGCACGGCCAAGCTGATGAACCAGGCGGCGCCCACGGCGGCGAGCTTCACCGCGACCAGCGCGCCGGCGGACACGGGCCACTGCAAGGCGAGCTTGACGGCGCCACTTTCCCGATCCTGGCCGAGCGCGCGGATGGCGACGAAGGGGAACAGCAGCGTCGTACCGAGATAGAAGGCGCCCAACGTGGGCACCAGGATGCCGTCCAGCGGCGTCATGCCGCGCGCCATCTCCGGAAATTGCAGGGCGGTGCGGCTGGCTTCGCCGAACAGGCGCACCGCTTCCACATAACCATAGCCGGCCAGCGGCGCCAGGATCAGCAGCAGCGCCCAGAAGGCGCGCCCGGCGAGCAGCCGGCGCAGTTCGAGGGCGAATAGTGCACGCAGGCGCCGTCCCGCCAGCGCCGATTTATGCAGTGAGTCCAAGGAACACCTCCTCCAGGTCGTGTTTGTCGGCTCCCGCCTGCGCCGCCAGCTCGGCCAGCGTTCCGAAGCCCAGGCGGCGGCCCCCGTCGAGCAGCAGCAGGCGGTCGCAGATGCGCTCGGCATCCTTCAGTTGATGGATGGAAAGGATCAGCGCCCGTTCCGCCGCCACCTCGCGCAGCAGCGCCATCACGTGCAGGGTCTGGCGCAGATCGAAGCCGTCGAAGGGTTCGTCGAGGATCAGGATGGGCTGCGGCGTGAGCAGCGCCAGGGCCAGCAGCAGGCGCCGGCGGTAGCCCTTGGACAGTTCTGTCACCCGCTTGCCGAGTACGGGCACCAGTTCGAGCCGGCGAATGACGGTTGCCTCGTGTTGCGGGGGCAGTCCGTGCAGTTCGCGGAAAAGGCCGGTGGCGCGCCACACCGGCTGGTCGCTCCAGGGCGTAATCCCGTCGGGCAGGTAGAACATGGCGTCCCGCCGCCGCTCGCGCGGCAGGAGCGCGCCAGCCAGCCGCACCTCCCCCGCGTCGGCGGGCAGAAGCCCCGTCAGGCACTCCATGAGCGTCGTCTTGCCGGCGCCGTTGGGGCCGATGATGCCGAGAATATCGCCCGGCGAAAGGTCGAAGTCCACGCCGGCGAGCACCGTCGCCTCGCCGTAGCGTTTGGCGAGCCCGCGCACGCCCAGCAGCGGTATCGGCCCGTTCATTGCGCGCTCACCTTGTGTCGCTCATCGAACAAAAGGAGTCCCCGCTGGGTGTCCTTGGGCAGGACACGCAGACGATGCCCCTTGTCCTCGGACACCAGGATGCGCGACAGGCTGTCGTCGAAATCCACGTCCAGCGGCTGGTTGAAGCGGGACTCGGCCACCGGCCCGTCCGCGAAGCCCGCCTCGCCGGTGCCGGCGAGGGTGGTGACCGAGCCGTCCGGCGTCACGAGCCGCAGGCGGTTGTTGTTGCGGTCGGCGACCACGGCGGCGCCGTTGGGCAGCGGCGCGACCCCGGTGGGGTTGTTGAATTGCGCGGCGGCAGCCAGGCTGTCCGCGTACCCCGCCTTGCCGGAACCGGCGACTGTCGTCACTTCGCCTGCGGGCATCACTCGACGCACGGCGTGGTTCAACTGGTCGGGCACCCACAGACGCCCTTGGTCATCCACACGCACGTTGTAGGGCTGATTGAAGCGGGCGGCATCTCCCTTGCCATCGGCAAAACCCGCCGTGCCATTGCCGGCGAGTGTGTTCACCCGCTCCAGCACGAGATCGATCCGGCGGATGGTGTGATTCAGGTAGTCCGCCACGTAGAGCGAGGTTTGCGTGGCGTCGAGCGCGACACCGTAGGGCTGGTTGAACCGCGCCGCCTTCAAGGCGCCGTCGGCATAGCCGGCCTGCCCATCGCCGGCGAGGGTGACGACCATGCCGTCGGGCGTGATTTTGCGGACGCGGTGGTTGTTGCGGTCGGCTACGTAGATGGTACCGGTGCGTTCCACCGCGACGGCGATGGGTTCGTTGAACTGGGCCGCATGGGCGGGGCCGTCGGCGAAACCCGCCTTGCCCGTTCCGGCGAGCGTCGCCACCGTGCCGTCGGGGCGCAGCACGCGCACCTGGTGATTGCCCCGGTCCGCGAAATACAGGCTGCCGTCCTTGCCGTAAGCCAGGCCGTGGGGACGGTTCACGCGAGCCGGTGCGCTGTCGGCCGCGCCCGGCTGTCCATCACCGGCCAGGGTCCGGACATGGGGGAACGGCAAGGTCTTGGGGAAAGACTCGGGTTCGGCGGCGATCGCCGCACCGCCGACCGTAAACACAGCCGCGATGATCGCAATGAGGGGTTTCATGAGGTGGCTCCTTCTGGATGAGAATTGTTTTCTTCACGAGGCAAGGCGATGCGAAACACACTGCCCTGGCCCGGCGCGCTCTGCGCCTCGATGTGTCCGCTGTGGGCCTCCACCGCCCAGCGAGCGATGGCCAGACCGAGGCCGAAGCCGCCGCCGCTGCTTCCGGCGTTGCGGCTGCGGGCGGCATCGACGCGGTAGAAGCGGTCGAAGATGTGCGGCAACTGTTCGGCCGGAATGCCCTCGCCCTGGTCGCCGACGGTGATTTCCGCATGCGCGTGGTGAGCGTGGCAGGCGAGCGTCACCACGGAACCCGGCGGGCTGTGCTTGATGGCGTTGTCGAGCAGGTTGACGAGGGCCTGGCGCAGCATGGTCCAGTCACCGGCGATGGGGACAGGCGCATCGGGCAGGTCGAGGCCGATGCGCACGCCGGCTTCCTCGGCCAGGACGCCGATGAAGCTGGCCGCATCGCGGACGAGGTCGCGCAGATCGAAGGTCTCGCACTTCATTGCCGTCCGCCCACCCTCGGCGCGGGTGAGTTCGAGCAACATCGTGGTGAGCAGCGTCAGCCGGTCCACCTCCTCCAGCATGGTGCCGAGGATGTTGCGGTATTCGGTTTCGGAGTGCGGCTCGCGCAGGGCCACCTCGCCCACGCTGCGGATCACCGTGAGCGGGGTGCGCAATTCATGGGATGCGTCGGCGGTGAAGCGCTGGAGTTCGCCAAAGGCGGCCTCCAGCCGCGCCAGCAAGGCGTTGAAGGCAATGGCCAGACGCCCCGGCTCGTCGTGGGGGTTGTCGACGGGCAGCCGGGCATCCAGCCGCCCGGCATGGATGCCTTCGGCCTCCGCGGCCATGTCGCGGATGGGCTTGAGGCCCCGCCCCGCCAGCCAGTAGGCGCCGACGGCGGAGAGCAGCAGCGCGAACGGCAGGCCGCCGGCCATCACCCAGAGCACGACGGTGAGACCACGGGCGAAATCGTCCTCGCGCAGGGCGGCGCGCAGTATCAGGGCTTCGCCGGCCAAGTGGACACGGCGCTGGATGAGCCGCAGGTGCACGTCGCCGGGCAGTTCCAGCGAGCGCAGGCCGGTCCATGTGGCGTCCAGGGGGAGGCCCGGCGTCTGGCCAGATTCCGCCGCCGCATCCTGCCGGCGTAGCGCGAGCCCCCCGTCGGCCTGCCAGACGTCGAGCCAGGATACGTTGCGCTGCCGCTCGATCGGCGCATACCCCGGCTCATGTGAGTGATGCCAGACGAGCCGGCCATCGGCGTCGCGGCCGATGCTGCGCTCGGCGATCTCGATTTCCTGGTCCAGGCGGTGGTCCAGTTCGGCAGCAAAGCGGTCGCGGATCAGCAGATAGACGGCCAGGGAATAGGCCACCAGCATGGCGCCGAAGACCAGCGCGAAGGTGGCGGTCAGCCGTGCGCGCAAACTGATCCGCTGCCAGCGGGCAATCACGGCGCCTGCTCCTGGAGCACGAAGCCGACACCGCGCAGGGTGTGGATCAGCGGACGCTCGTGACCGTTGTCCACCTTGCGACGCAGCCGGGCGATGTGCACGTCGATGACGTTGTCCAGCGGCGTGGCGCGGGCCGTCTCACGCCACACGTCGCGGGCCAGCATCTCGCGCGACACCACGCGGCCCTGGTGCAGCATCAGGTAATCGAGCAGCTCGTATTCGCGTGCCGTGAGTTCGACGGCCTCGCCGGCGCGGGTGACGCGGCGCGTGACCCGGTCCACCTCCAGGTCGGCGACGGCGAAGCGCAGCAAGTCCTGGCCGCGCCCGCGCCGCAGCAGCGCCCGGATGCGGGCCAGCAGCTCCTCGAAGGCGAAGGGCTTGACCAGATAATCGTCGGCGCCGAGGTCGAGACCGCGAATCCTGTCTTCCACCGTGTCGCGCGCCGAGAGGATGATCACTGGCGTGGCCAGGCCCCGGCTGCGCAGGGTGCGCAGGATTTCCAGGCCGTCGCGGCCCGGCAGCATCAGGTCAAGGATGAGCAGGTCGAAGACCTGGGACGAGACCAGAAAGAAGCCTTCCTCGCCGGTCGCTGCCACGGTCACGTCGAAACGCTCGGTTTCGAGCCCGTGCCGGATGGATTCGGCGACTTTCTGCTGGTCTTCGATGACGAGAATGCGCATGGCGGCAGGCCTGATGTCGATGCCGGCAGTCTACGGGCCGGTTTGCGCCGGACCTACTGAAGTGTTTCTGACTTTCCTGTCAGAAAACCCTTCAGGCCGGCGCACCGGACCGGCACCAGGCATACAGGGCGTCATAGATCACCATGCCCTGGGCGAGCAGTTCGTGGTCGTCCCGGAAGTTGTGGTTGAGCCCCCAGGAGATGGCCACGAGCCCTGCCGATTCGGCGGCGAGCTCCGGCGCATCGGTGTCGGCGCTGCGCACGATCAGGGCCAGTCTGGCGAGCGCAGGATCCGCATCGAGCCGGTATTTGTCGATGAAGGCGTCGAAGCTGCACCGGTTGCCGTGGTGGCCCAACTCGACGCCCTTGACGTCGTAGGGGATGGCGCCGCTCTCCTGCGCCACGCGCAGCACATCGCCGCCGGGCACGTAGAGGAACTCGGGGTCCTTGTCGATGAAGCGTGCCACCAGCCAGGGGCAGGCGATGCGGTCGATCTTTGGGCGTTCGCGGGTAATCCACTTCATGGTTTCACCTCATTTGATGGGTTTAGTTCGATGGGCGTCAAGGTTCCTGAAAATGCCTCGTAGCCATCTAGGAATATCCGGACCTCACGCCAGCGTTGGCGGACTTCGTAGCATTCTTCGTTACTCTCGGGTTTGATCCAGGTCCAGCACAGTTCGCGACCCGCCACTTTCCAGGTGCCGCGGGCCGGCTTGCCCATGTTCATGCCGGTCAGGCGCCCGTCGCGATAAAATTGATTGGCGAAATGCACGCCGTCGCCCAGTTCCTGGTTAGCAAACAAAGCCTGTAGTTCGCTGCCACGGACGGCACGCCAAGTGTTTTCCGAACCGGCAGCGCTGGACACGCCAGCGAATGGGATGCACGATAACAGTAGCCAAAAAACTCGCATCACAATATCTTTCTCCTGGGCCGGCTAGCGCGCCGGCTCCGTGAACCGCAGCACCGGGCGCTCGTCAGCATTTTCGATTGGTGGGTATCTTTGGGTATCACCTCCATTCATCTTCCCCATCGCCATTGATCCGTCTGGCGTTTCATTTCGTGCTCCTCCTCTTCGATGGTGGGTGCCGTAGAATCAGGCGGACACCCCTCGGGTGGCGGGGGACGATGCTTCCGTGGTGCTGCCTTGAGAGAGGAGGAGCCGTCCCATACAAACGGGTTTTTGAAAGGCTCAGGCTCCGGCAAGCAATCCAGTTGATAGCTGGGCGGCCAGCCCGTCTCATAAGAGAGGAAGGAGATGGTATGGTCGAAGACAAGTGGCTTTCCCGTCGGCGTAGGCGGCATGGGTGGCATGTTCTGGATCACCGTCCTGGCGAGCTTTGAGGCCGTGTCCGAGGTCGACCAAAGTTCTTTCACATTGGAGATCGTTCCATCGGGCGCGACTTCGATCCGGAATCGAACTTGCCCTTGACCGGGGCCTTCTACCGCCGTTCCCATCATGCTGCGAACCTGCTGCCCCCAGGCGTAGCGATAACGCTTGCTGTTCCTAAGCGTGTAGGTTGAAGCCAATTGCCATTCCTCGGCCGTCGGCGCGGGTGGTGCCGGCATGCATGCTGGCACCTTTTCCTGTGGAGGAGTCGCCGGAGCATCAGGCTCGGCCTGCAGCCTGACTGGCTTGGGTGGCTTGGCCTTCTGCAGTTCAGGTGGAAACGCCAGCACCTCGGGCTCGGCCATGAGGCGTATCTGCAAGGGTTCTTCGGGCGCAGGCGACATTGGCCTTTCGCCCAGCCATGACTGCAACAGACTGGCATGCAACGCTAGCGATAAGATGAAGGGAATGAGAAAGCCTCGCCTTGACCAGAACATCGTCTCCGTCAGCCCCAGTCCCAACGACACAATCTACCGTTGCGCCAATTCAATACGACGGGCAACAACGTCCCACTGAATGTTCGCAAAGAAGGCATCGATGTATTTGGCCGCCGCCGCCCCGAAATCCATCTGGTAGGAATGCTCGTACATGTCCATCACCAGGATCGGAAGGGTGGCCGCCGGACCATGAGCATGATCAGCCAGCCAGTAGTTCTCCAGTTGCCGGGTATGGGTGTTGAAGCCGAGCACCACCCAGCCCGAGCCACCGCCGAGACCTGCGCCGATGCGGCGGAACTCGGTTTCCCAGATATCGAAGCTGCCGAAGGCTTCGGTGATGACCCTGCGTTCATTCGCGCCGGCCTTCCCGTCGCCGCCCAGGTTGTCGAAATAATATTCGTGGAATACCACCGACCCCGTGCGCAGCAGATGCTCGCGCTTGAGTTCGTTGTAGATGAACGGTGGCGTGTCCTTGTTGGCCAACGCCTCGGCAAGATGCTTCTTGACTACGGCGAGTGCCTTGACCGAACCGCCGTAATTGTTTTCCCAATGCGAGCGGATCAGGCGCTCTGACAAGCCACTTAGCTTTGCGGGATCGAAAGAGAGGGGTTTGAGCACCGTTTGGCTCTCGAAGGCGGTTAGTGATGACATGGCGGTTTTCTCCAAAAGGGGGAATCAATTCAAAGAATGATTTTGATGGTGAGACCAACCACTGCGCACGCCACGATGACGCGGATCACGCTCTGTTTGAAGCGAAAGAGTGCAACTGCCGCCGCCAGTGCGATGACAGCCGAAATCCAATCGAAGGTGCCGACGAATCCCTTGGGCCACAGCACGTGGTAGCCGAAGAACAGAGCTAGATTCAGGATCACGCCGACCACGGCTGCGGTGATGGCAGTGAGCGGCCCGGTGAACTTGAGGTCGTTATGCGTCGTCTCGATCAACGGCCCACAGGCCAGGATGAAAATGAAGGACGGCAGGAAGGTGAACCAGGTCACCAGCGTGGCCGCCACCGCCCCGGCCAGGAAAAGACTGTCCGGGCCGAAGACAGCCTTGACGTAACCGCCGACAAAACCGACGAAAGTCACGACCATGATCAGCGGCCCTGGCGTCGTTTCGCCCAACGCCAACCCGTCGATCATCTGGGTGGGCGTTAGCCAGCCGTACTGCCCGACGGCACCCTGATAGACGTAGGGCAACACGGCGTAGGCACCACCGAAAGTGAGCAGTGCCGCCTTGGTAAAGAACCAACCCATCTGGGTCAACGTGTGCTCCCAGCCGTAGGTCGTAGTCAGCAGGCCCATGGGGATCAGCCACAGCAGGCTGCCGATGAGGGCGACCTTCAGCAGGCGTGGCCATTTGAACAAGGCGTGCTCAGGCGTTGGGGTATCGTCGTCGATCAGCGCCCGGCCGAAGGATTTGTCGGCCTTGCCATGGCCGCCGCCAGCTTTGAATTTCTCGGGCGCAACGCGGCCGCCGATATAGCCGATCAGGGCGGCCGCCGCGACGATGGCCGGGAATGGCACGTCCAGTGCGAAGATGGCAACGAAGGCTGCCGCCGCCACCGCCCACAGCACGTTGTTCTTCAGTGCACGGGAACCGATGCGATGGGTCGCCTGAACGACGATGGCCGTGACCGCCGGCTTGATGCCGTAGAACAGTCCGGCGACCAGCGGCATTTCGCCGAAGGCGATATAGACCCACGACAACGCAATCAGGATGAAGAGAGAAGGCAGTACGAACAGCGCACCGGCGACCATGCCGCCCCGCGTGCGATGCATCAGCCAGCCGATGTAGGTGGCCAGTTGCTGTGCTTCGGGTCCGGGCAGCACCATGCAGTAGTTAAGTGCATGTAGAAAACGCCCCTCGGAAATCCAGCGCCGGTTCTCGACCAGTTCCTGGTGCATGATGGAAATTTGGCCGGCCGGGCCGCCGAAACTGATGAAGCCGAGTTTGAGCCAGAAAGAAAAGGCCTCCCAAAAGCTGACCGGAGACGGCGGTGTATCAAGGTTTTCGGCGTCGTTGACCGCAAGGGTTTTGTTCATGATTTCGCGCCTTTCTCGAAGGATGCCAGCAAGCCATCAAATACTGCACCTGCGAGGGTCAGAAGTTGATCGTCGTCGGAAATGGTTTCCCGCAGGCCGGCCAAGGCACTTTCAATGCCGGCCGATTCAGGGGGCTGCACACCGCCGACATCGAGGAAGTGAACCAACGCACCAAGGCGCTGCAAGGCCGGAGTTTCCAGGCTAAAACTTGCCAACATAACCTCGAAGGTGACGCGGGCACCAACGTGGCTAAAGGTTGCGCCATCGAAATCGAAGCCAAGCGCCTCAGACGGACAGTGGCTCGGTGAGTCCAGCCAGAGCAGACGGGCCTCGGGGTCAATGAAGCGGTAGATCAGCCAGGCGCTGGCGAGCCGGTCAACCCAGGGGCGACGACGAGTCGCCCAAGTCCGGCGCCGATACGTGGAGATTTCAAGGTGGGAAATTGCGCTCTCGACGGGATGCGGTTCATCCGGCGACAGTGCCCGACCGGCCATCAATTCCAGTTCCTGCAATGCAGCCTCAGCCTGCCGACGCGCTTCGCCTGGGAAGAAGTCGATCTCTACCAAACTTGCGAGGGTTTTGCGCAACTTACGGGCCTGTTTGAGCGCGTCGGTGGCCGTGTCGGCATCAAGCCCTACCCGAGACTTCGCTATCTCAGCCAAGAGAGTTGCGTAATCCTCGCTCCGGTTGAACAGGTCCGGAAACGTAGCTCCATCCGGCTCCTCGATACGTAATACCAAGGCAGAGCCACCGGCCGCGAGAACATCCGCAGCCACCGTGTCGAGGGTGAGGCGGCAGGCGTCCCGTTCCGGCATGAGATAGACGCCGTCGCGTAGAACGGCGGCTCCCGAGGCTTTGAGGCTACGCCAAGCCCGCATCCGGGCAGTGGCGTTCTCGGTCGGGAGACTGGTAATGAGGGTTATCCATTTAATCATGATGTTTACTCTACATAGTAGTAGAACTATTTACAAATTATTTCTAGCGTAGCGCCATGAGTGCGCGCCCGTTATCCTGAACAGATCGAACGGATGAGAACAAAGAGATGGATCGGGAAAGGGTATTTCTAAACCCTGGCGTAACAGCAGCCCTCGGTGCCGCGCTGCTCTTCGGGGCTGGTACGCCGCTGGCGAAGATGCTGCTACGGGACATCGGCCCCTGGATGCTGGCAGGCTTGTTCTATCTGGGATCGGGAATCGGCCTGACGGCATTCCGGGCGCTCCGCAGGGCGGAACCGGTCCGCTTAGCGACGGGTGAGGCGGCATGGCTTTCTGGCGCCGTTTTGGCGGGCGGGGTCGCCGGCCCCGTCCTGCTGATGTTCGGACTTTCCGGCATGCCTGCTTCGGGAGCTTCGCTACTTCTCAATGCAGAGGGGGTTTTCACGGCGCTGCTGGCCTGGATGGTTTTTCGGGAAAACTTCGATCGACGGATCGCCTCTGGCATGGCGGCCATCGCACTCGGCGCGGTCGTCTTAAGTTGGCCGGAAGAGCCCGGATTTTCCGGGCTGTGGCCTGCGCTGGCTGTACTTGGAGCTTGTCTCGCATGGGGAATTGACAACAACCTGACGCGCAAGGTCTCGCTCAACGACGCCACGTGGATCGCGGCGGTCAAGGGCACGGCTGCCGGTTGCATCAACCTCCTGCTTGCTTTCCTTCTCGGTGATCGCTTACCGGATATGTTCTCACTGTCGGCGGCGATGTTCGTGGGATTCCTCGCCTACGGGGTCAGTCTGGCGCTATTCGTGGTTGGCTTGCGGCATTTGGGAACAGCCAGGACGGGCGCTTACTTTTCAGTAGCACCGTTCTTCGGGGCCATCATCGCACTGGGGATTGGGGAGTCGGTTACGCTGCGGATCGCAATGGCCGGAATTCTGATGGCGACAGGCATTTGGCTGCATCTGATGGAACGCCATGAGCATCGACACGTCCACGAGAACATTGAACATGACCATGAACATCTTCATGACGAACACCATCAGCATGACCACGAGCCTCTCGTGGCTGCAGGAGTAAGTCATACGCATCGCCATCGACACGAACCCTTGGTGCATTCGCACACGCATTTCCCGGATGCCCATCATCGTGGGCACGACCATTAGTCGTTGGCCTTGATTGCATCAGGCGTCTTCCCGCCTGTCGTTTCTGCGTGACGCCGGTCATCTTCGGCATGCAAGTAGATTGCCGTCGTCTCAATCGAGGCATGTCGCAGGTTTTTCTGGATGTACCGAATGTCGTTACCCGCATCGGCCTGATGAGTGGCCGAGGTATGGCGCAGCCAGTGAGTAGAGGCGCGGCGCAATGTCGCAGCACCAGACGGATCGCTCGTCTCGATGAAGGCGGCAGCACGGAGGAAGACCTCCTTGACGACGAGATACACCGCTGTCGGCGTGAGGAATTTGTCTATCCGACCGACGACCGACATGACGAGTGGTGTATTTTCCAGTGCTGAAGGCATGGCAGATAGGCCATGAAACCGCCGATAGCGCGCCAGATCACCGATCAATTGCTCACTTATGGGCACATTGCCTTCGGTGCCCCCCTTGCCGACCACCAGCAACCACCATTTTCCTCGTCGCTGCGTGAGGTCGCTGGACTTTGCTTGAGCCACCTCTGAAACCCGCAATGAGGCCCCATAGAGTAGCCGGAACAGCCAACGCACTCGTTCGTAATGCTGACATTCCCTATTGGTTTTCTGGGGCAGCGTCTCAATAAAGTCGAGCACGGATTGCCATAGCGGGTGTTCAAGGTAGCGCTCAACCGTTGCACGACGGCTGTTCCTAACCCCGCCACGCCGACGACGTAGCGCCAGCGGGTTGCCTGCCAGATAGCCAGCTTGGACTAGATAACCGAACAGTCCTGACAGGATGCCCATGGCCTGGCGCACACTCGACGAGGACAGAGGTCCATCAAGAAGTCGCCGCCCACCACCTCGGCGCGGTAGAACCGGGGCGATCCAATCGGCGGATGGGTGCGTAAGAAAGGCCTCGTAGGAGAGCAAATCTTCGCGGTTGAGGCTTGACATGGGTTTTCCCTGGACTTGGGTTGCCCAGAACAGCAATCTCACGGCCTCTTTACGATAGCTGCGAAGGGTGTGCGGTGAACCGGCGTATTCCGACAACCATAACCGGATCGCTTCTACATCGGTATCAGCCGCAGTTTGACGAACAACTCCCCATGCACGGTTCGATCCCTCGCTGCCATCTAGTGTTGGTGGCAGGGTTGTGACCTGCATGTTTTCGATGGGAAGAATGGCCGCTGACATGGTTTTGGCATCTGCTGATTTTCAAAATTGGTTTTCCATAGAATACACCTCAGAAAATTTTGATTATCGGTGTTATCGTAAATTTTCAGTCTTAATGATTACATATATTACGTTATACGATAATATATTATTCAATTACACCCCGGGTCGGGGTTGGTCGTCCACTTCAGCAGGAGCCTGCCCATGAGCCGTGTCAGCGATACCCGTTTGCGTACCCGAGAAGCAGCCGCACGCCTCGTTGCCGCCGGGCGCAGGCCCCACGATCTGACCGTGGATCTGATTTACGCCGAAATCAAGCAAGGCAG
>RRZU011577653.1_pt1 | contig 15542 bp, 12 predicted proteins | sample 2165561 | NCBI WGS metagenome assembly RRZU01 (sample SAMN10456909, study PRJNA506462) | wastewater metagenome | isolation source: wastewater sludge | place: USA: Moscow, Idaho
GCAGGCGGCCCGGGAGGCCTTCACCGAGACCGGTGACGCCAACGGCACCACCATCCGCGTGATCGCCGAGCGCGGCGGCATCAGCGAGGGCGTGATCTACCGCCACTTCGAGAGCAAGGACCAGCTGTTCTTCGAGGCGGTGGTCGAACCGCTGCGCGAGGCGGTGGACTCGCTGGTGGCGGCCACCGAGATCGTCGACCGCGACGAGCCCCTCACCCCCGAGCGCCAGCGCGAGGCCATGCAGGGCCTCTACCGCCAGCTCACCTCCACCCTGGAGGAGCTGCTCCCGCTGCTCGGTCTGGTGCTCTTCGGCGATCCCGCCACGGCCCAGCGCTTCTACCGCGAGAGCTTCGCCACCGCGATGGACCGCCTCGGCGAAGCCTGGAAGGCGGTCGAGGACCGCTACGGCTACGAGTTCGAGTCGCCCGACATCTCCGCACGCGCCGTGATGGGGGTCGCCCTCATCACCGCCCTCGAGAGCCACCACAACGCCCGCTTCGACCGCGACCGCACGCTGGGGATCCTCAGCGACGGGACCATCAACGGCTTCTTCCCCACCCTGGAGCCCCAGCGCAAGCGCTCGTGACCGCACCCGACGGCGGCCACGGCGGCCGCACCGGCCACGAGGGCCTCGCCCTCGTCGAGGAGATGGGCCGGCGCTTCGCCGCCGGCGACGTCGACGGCGCCTTCGCCCTGCTGCACGACGAGTTCCGCATCCAACAGCCCGGCTCGCTCCCCCACGGCGGCTGGCACGAGGGACGCGACGGCATGGTCGCCATGGGCGCCGAGTTCGCCCGCCACTGGGAACGCACGATCTCGCCGCCCACGGTCGACGCCTGGGGCGACGGCGTGGTGCAGGTCACCACCCAGACGTGGACGGGCAAGGCCACCGGGCGCTCGGCCGCCGTCGACGTGGTCGAGCTGTTCCGGGTGGCCGACGGCCACATCGCCGAGATCCGGGTCTTCCAGCAGGACACCCACCTCCTCCTCGCCACCCTCGACGGAACGTGACCGCCCCATGAGCACGCTGCACCCCGACCTCCTGCCCGTCGCCCGGTTCGTCCCCCGCGGCACGCTGACCGCCCGGCGCCTGGGGGTGGTCCGCTGGTTGACCCGCCTGCGGAAGGCGCCGAGGCTGCCGGCGCTCGACGACGTCACGGTGGAGGACCACGCCGCCCCCGCCCCCGAGGGCGGTCGCCCCGTGCCCGTGCGGGTGTACCGGCCCGCTGGGGCCGATGGGCCAGTGCCCGCGCTGCTCTGGCTCCACGGCGGCGGCTACGTCCTCGGCGACGCCTACCAGGACGAGAAGGCCAACCTCGCACTGGTGCGCGAGCTCGGGATCGCGATCGCCTCGGTCGACTACCGCCTCGCCCCGGAGGACCCGTTCCCCGCCGCCGTCGACGACGGCTACGCCGCGCTGCGCTGGCTGCACGCGTCGGCCGACGAGCTCGGCGTCCGCGCCGATCGCCTCGCCGTCGGCGGGGCGAGCGCCGGCGGCGGACTGGCGGCGGGGGTCGTGCTCATGGCCCACGACGAGGACGAGGTGCCCGTCGCCTTCCAGCTCCTGATCTACCCCATGCTCGATGACCGCACGGCAGTGCGCACCGACCTCGACGACCGCGCCTGTCGGATGTGGACCGCCCGGAGCAACCAGTTCGGGTGGGGCGCCTACCTCGGCGCCGAACCGGGCGTGGGCGAGGTGAGCCCGTACGCCGCGCCGGCCCGCCGCGAAGGCCTCGCCGGGCTCCCGCCGGCATGGCTCGGGGTCGGGTCCTGCGACCTCTTCCACGACGAGAACGTCGACTACGCCGGTCGTCTCGTCGCTGCGGGCGTGGCCTGCGAGGTGCACGTGACGCCCGGCGGGTACCACGCCTTCGACATGCTCCAGGCGAAGGCCGGCGTGTCCAAGGCCTTCCGCGCCAGCTACGTCAACGCCCTGCGGTCGGCCCTGATCGGGACCGAGGGCGACTAGCGCAGGGCCCCCGTTCTGGCGCCCGATGCACTGGCCAGAGGCAGTTGATCAGGCGCCAGTACGAGCGAGGTCGGCATCCTCGAAGCGGCCGAGGCCGTAGTCGCCGGCGATGGTGGTGCGGTGCATGCAGCGGCCGTGCTCGGGCGGCGAGCCCGAGACCGAGTGCAGCACCCGCCAGTTGTCCCAGATGACCATGTCGGTCGGTTTCCACTCGTGGTGGTAGCAGAGCCCCTCGGCGGCGACCACGAGCTCGTCGCACACGGCGGCGAGGAGCGCCTCGCCCTCGGCGTCCTCGTGGCCTTCGAGGCCCTTGGCCATCCAGGGCGAGACGTGCAGCACCTTCTCGCCCGTGTCCCGGGTCCACACGGCCGGGTGCAGGGCGCGGGGCCGCCCCTCGTACTCGGTCATCACCCCGATGGCGCCGGGTGAGGCCTCGACCTCCTCGAAGCCCTCGGGCCGGCCGTAGTGCAGGTTGTCGAGGATGACGTCCATCGCGTACAGCACGGTCTCGCCCTCGATGCGCCCGCGCAGCTCGGGAGACAGCGCCTCGTAGAGGGCGATGCCGTCCACGAAGCGGGTCCGCCCCCCTTCGGGCGGCGCCTCCACCGAGCGCAGCACGCCGGCCCGGTTGAGCTGGTCGTTGTAGCAGTGGTCGAAGTGCCAGGGCAGCCACTGCGAGAGGAGCCGGCCGTCGACGCGGACGACCCCGCCCTCACCCGGTCGGTGGCGGATCTCGATGACGCCGAGCAGCTCGCCGTCGCCGACGCGGGGCGTGGCCTTGCTGGGGTGGTCCTTCAGCGGGCCGAACACGGTGCTGAGGGCCACCTGCATCTCGGGCGTCGGTTCGACGTCCTCGAACACGAGGAGCCCCCGTTCCTCGAAGAGGGCATTGAGCTCGGCCCGCACCTCGGGGTCGGCGAGGCGGTCCTGGGTGAGGCCGCCGACGCGGGCCCCGAAGGGCGGGTCGTCGAGGATGGGGCGCACGTCGAGGGTGCTCACGAGGGGGTCCTCCTGGTCGAGCTGGCGGGGTCGGAGAAGGCGGTCACGTCGCCGATGGTGCGGTCGGCCCACTCGACGAGCTGCGGGACGAGCAACGGCCAGCGCACGAACAGCGAACCGGTCTCCTCGACCGCGGCCCGACGCTCGTTCCACTCGTCGTCGCCCCACGGCGGCTCGACCAGCTCGGCACCGGGCAGGCCCGCGCCGAGGGCCTCGGAGGTGGCCCGGGTGTGCGACATGTCCGAGGTGCCGCTGCGGAACACGAGGATGGGGGCCGAGAGGCGATCGACGTCGGCGTCGTCGAGCCCGGGCACGAGCGAGTCCTCGCACGGGCAGTAGGCCAACGCCCACCGGTCCATGACGTCGAGGAACTCCTGGCGGTCCATGGCCAGGATGCGATCGCGGTTGGCCGGGTTCGAAGCCTGCACCTCCTGCCACTGGTCGAGGGCGGCGACGGCTTCCATGCCTCCGTGCCAGGCGGCGTCCAGGGACGGCATGCAGTAGTAGCCGGCCAGCTGGAGCAGCCCCGGCACGCCACCGCTGATCCACCACATGGCCAGGCCGGCCGTGATGTCGGGGTTGCGGGCGGCGGTGAGCAGCGAGACCCGGGCGCCGCCGGACCCGCCGGCGATCACGGTGGGACCGAGGTCGAGGTGGCGGATGAGGGCGGCGAGGGCCTCGGCCTGCACCTCGGACTCGGAGCGCCCCCGGAACACGACCGACGAGGCGCCGCAGTTGGGCCGGTCCCAGGTGAGCACCCGACGGCCCTGGTCGGCGAGGGCGCGGGCCATCTCGGGCAGGCCGCCGACCTCCTTGGTGAAGCGGCCCCCGGGCGTGAGCGCCCACGGCTGGCCCTCGCCCACGAGCTCGAAGGCGATCTCGATCCCATCCAGTGCGTCCAGCGTCACCACCGGCATGCTCGACTCCCCCTCTGACCGAGCCTCGACGAGACCGGTGGTCCCGGCGCGCCGCGTCCCTACGAGTCAACCACCTGACCACGGGACGCGCCTCGCCCGATCGACGCCCGCCACGTTCACCCTTCGCCTCGACCTGCGCTCGTGGCCGACCCGAGGACGAGCCGCACGGACTCGGCCGCCCGCACACCGAAGCTGAAGGTCAGGTCGGCATCCCGAGCCAGGGAGTACTCGGGGATCCGTTCGTGCCAGACCTCGAGGGCGATGCGCAACTCGACCCGGGCGAGGTGCGAACCCAAGCAGCGGTGGATCCCGCCACCGAAGGCGAGGTGGCGGTTGACGTCCCGATCGAAGCAAACCCCCGGTGAAGCTGCGACGTCGCCGTCGAGGTTGGCGGCCCCGAGCAGGGCCAGCACCGCCGTGCCGGGCGCGATCGGGCACCCCCCGAGCACGGCATCTCGGGTGGCCACCCGGGGCACGAGCATCACGGGTGTCTCCCACCGCAACAGCTCCTCGACGACCGACGGGATCGTCGACGGGTCGTCGACGATCCGGCGGCGACGTTCGGGATGCTCGGCCAGATGGACGAAGAAGCACTCGAGCGATGCCGCCACCGTGTCGAGGCCCGCGATCAGCAGGAGGAAGCACACATCGAGGACGTCCTCGTGGCTCAAGCGATCGGCGTCGACCTCGGCGTCGAGCAAGTGGCTGAGCACGTCGTCTCGTCGCTCGGCCCCTCGGTCGTCGATGTGGGCCTCGAAGTAGGCGTAGATGCGCCGGGCCGTCTGCTCTTGATGGGCCGTGACCTCGGGATGCCGGAGCGGCTTGCCCACGACCACGTGCGGCCGGATGATGCCTTCCTTCAGCTCGAGCAGGGTCTCCAGGTCGTCGAGGGGCAGACCGAGCATGGTCAGGAAGACCTGCGAGGGGAACGGCAGCGAGAACTGGGACACGAGGTCGACCTCGTCGTGGTGAGCGAAGCCATCGATGAGCTCGTGCGCCAATGCCGTGATCGAGGGTTCGAGCCGCTTGACCTGGTGCGGAGCGAAGAGGGGGTCGAGCAGCTTGCGGTACTTCTTCTGGTCGGGAGGATCGACCTGGAGTGGGATGAGCGGCCGGTCGGCACTGAGGTCACCGACGGTCAGGGCCGACGAGTACACCTCTGGGTGACGGAGGACCTCGTCGACCTCGCGCCGGGCCACGACCACGACACCGTCGGTCCCGCTGGGCAGGACGGGTCCCCACTCGAGCAACTGCTGGTAGGTCGGCTGCGGTGCCCGCGTCGCAGACGGTGCCGTCCAGGCCATCGGATCCGGCCTCACTGGTTCGTCGTCGGCCATCGGATCCCCCGGACGCGTGTGGCGTCGATCTGCTCGTCGTCCCCCATCACTTCATCAGATCGGCGCGACGTCTGGCCGCGGGGCCACTCACCGCTCTGATCGGAGCTGGCGGACGACGCCGGCGACGAGCAGGGCGTCGACGTCGTCGTCAGCGACGCCGAGCTCGGTGAGGACCGCGGTCGAGTGCTCACCGATGCTGGGCAGCTCGAGGTCCGGGCCGGCGCCGGCCGCCGGGCCGAGGCGCAGGAGGGGGCCGATCTGCTCGAAGTGACCCCAGTCGTCGGTGGCGTAGGCCACCGAACGGTGGAGCCCATGGTTCACCGGGTCGTCGAGGATGCCACGACGGAAGGCGTCCCGGTCCACCGCCGCGATGGGCTCGGCCCGCACCCCGATCGGGTTCAGCCGCGCCACCCAGTCAACCGGCGGCGCCGTGGCGAAGGCGGCCGCGAGGACGGCCTCGGCGGCGCGGGCAGCGTCGTCGTGGGCGCCGCCGCGGACGGGCGCGTAGGTCGCGGGTAGGCCGTCCACCTCGGGCAGCGCCGCGAGCGCCGACCACGCCGCCTCGTCGGGGATCACCACGGCGAACCAGGTGCCGTCCGACCCCGCGTAGATCCGGTAGCCCGGGCCGTAGCCCGTCTGCTCGCCGTCGAGCTGCGGACCGTGGACGAGCTCGCCGTCGCGGAGGTGCACCCCGCTCTGCAGCAGCATCCCTGCGCCGAGCAGGCTGGTGGCCACCTGCTGGCCGGCGCCGCCGGCGGTGGTCCGGGCGTAGAGCCCGGCGAGCATGCCGACCGCCGCCACCCAGCCGCCGGCCATGTCGAGGGGGATCCACGTGCCGGCGATGGGGTCGTTGCCGGCGCCCCCGACGGCCCGCTCGAAGCCGGTGACGGCCTGCATCAGCGCGTCGTTGCCCGGCAGCGTGGCCCGCGGGCCGGTGGTGCCGAAGGCACTGGCGTGGCAGTACACGGCGCGGGGGTTGAGGCGGGCGACGGTGGCCTCGTCGATGCCGAGGCGCTCGGACACACCGACCCGGAAGTTGTGCAGCACCACGTCGGCCCAGCGGACGAGGGCCTCGACCACGGGCCGCGCCTCGGGAGCGTTGATGTCCATGGCGAGGCTGCGCTTGCCCCGCTGGCACGCGGCGACCGCGTAGGCGGCCGCCCGCATGGCTTCGCCCCCGGGCGGCTCGACCTTGATGACCTGGGCCCCGAGGTCGGCCAGCACCTGGGCACCCAGGGGCCCGGCCACGAAGGCGGAGAAGTCGAGCACCTTGACCCCGTCGAGCGGCCCCCGGCCGGCGCCGGCGGTCTCCGCCCTGCGGTCCGCGCCGCCGGTGGCAGGCTCGCCTTCGGCGGCGGTCAGGGTGCCGGACCCGGCCGGGTCGGTCGACACGCCCGGGGCGGCACCGCTCGCGAAGGTGGTGCCGGCACCGTCGGCCACCCCAACCCCGGGGGCTCTGGCGTGGTCCCGGGTCTCGCCGACAGGCACCACTCCCTCGGAGGAGCCACCGACATCGGACGCCGCCGGGTCGAGAGGCGCCACGGTCAAAGGGGCCCCGAGGACGACCTCTTCGTGGCCGTCGCTCTCCCGGCGCACGGCCAGACCGATGGCGGCGAGGTGGGGGTCGGCCAGGGCCTCGCCCGGCGCGAACACCGGCTCGCAGGCGACCCCGACGGCGCGCAGGCGCTCGATCCAGACGTCGCGGGGCTGGGTGACGAAGAAGTCCCGCCAGCGCCGGGCCCGCTCGCCGAGGCGGCCTGCGGTCTGGTCGGCGTAGTAGCCCTCGACGCTGGGCTCGTCGCCCAGCACCTCGAGGAGCTTGGCGTACATGCCCTTGCCGCCGAACCACACCTGGATGAGCTCGCCGTCGGCGCAGCGGTAGAGGAAGTTGGGAAAGGTCGAGCCCTCCCGCCAATACCCCTCGACGGGCTCGGGGGCTCGCTCGGAACGCCCGATCATGCAGCCCAAGGTGGCGAGCATCCCGTCGTAGAGCGACGTCTCGGCCCACCCGCCGGCACCCGTCTCGGCCCGGCGGCAGAGCAGCGCCAGCGCCGAGGCCAGCAGGAGGAACGACGTCCCTGCGCCCGTGGCCCGCACGTCCACGAAGATCGGGCCCCGCCGGTGGCCGTCGAGCTGGGTGCAGAACCCCGACTGCGCCTCGACCAGCAGGCCGAAGTCCGGGGCCTCGCCGGCGGCGGTGCGGCTCGGCCCGCAGCGGACGTGGACCAGCGCGGGATGGACGGCGCACAGCGCGTCGGCACCGAGGCCTCGCCCCTCGACCAATGCCTCCGGCCCGTAGACCAAGGCGACGTCGGCGCCGGCCAGCAGCGCCCGGATCTGGTCGGCGTCGTCGGTGGCGACCACCTGCTTGTCGCGGTGCCACACGTGGCCCCAGGGGACGTCGGCGTCCAGGGCGACGGGAGCGGTCCCCACCACCCGGGTCACGGCGGCGCCCAGGTCGGCCAGCACCCGACCCGGCACGCCGCCGGCAAGGCCCAGGCCGAGGTCGCTCACCCCGACCGCCACCTCGACCACCCGCACGCCGGCCAGCGGCCCGGCTGCGCTCTCCGTCACGACGGCGCCCACGGAGGGACCCGAACCTCACGGAGCGTGCCGGTCCTCCCCCCGTCTCCCCGTTCTCGACGCAATAGCTGTCGATTTCCGACGGCCATTGCGTCGAGTTCGGCGGGGTTCGGGCGCGCGGCCACGGTAGGTGACGTCGGGCTCACGGTGCGCCGCCCGCCGCGGGGAGGGTGAGCTGAGGCAGGACCTCCTCGGCCGCCAGACGGACGATGCCGAGCGTGTCCTCGGGCGCCGCCGGCGAGATGACCAGGTGGCGGACGCCGGCGTCGACGTAGGCCTGGAGGGCGGCGGCGACCTCGTCGGGCGTGCCCGCCGGCACCACCCGCGCCAGCACTGCGGGGTCCGAGCCATACGCCCCGCCCAGGAAAGCGGCGACGTCGTCACGGGCCCGGTCGCCGTCGGCCCGCACCGAGCAGTAGCAGTAGAGGGCCCACTCGAAGCCTTCGGCGTCGAGGTCCCGGCCAGCCTCGCCGGCCTCCTCGCGGATGGTGGCCACCGACCGGGCGTAGGCGCCGGCCGAGTAGAGGTACGGCAGCCAACCGTCGCCGAGGTGGGCGGCGCGGCGCATGGCGGCACCCTTGCGTCCGGACACGAGCAGGGGTGGCCCGCCCGCCTGGCCGGACGCGGCACCGGCACCGGTCGGTGCCACGGCGCGGAGGGTGACGTCGTCGAGGTCGAAGAAGCGGCCGTGATGCGTCACGGCCTCGCCCGACCAGAGGGCCCGCAGCAGGCCCATGGCCTCGTCGGCCCGGGCCCCGCGCTCGGCCAACGCCACACCGAGAGCGGCGAACTCCTCGGGGAACTCGCCGCCCACGCCGACGCCGACCGAGAGGCGGCCGCCCGACCACGCGTCGAGGTCGGCGAGTTGCTTCGCCACCAGGACCGGCGGGTAGAGCGGCAGCACGAGGATGCCGGCGCCGACGCGCACCCGCTCGGTCCACGCGGTCATGAGCGACAACCGGGTGATGGCCTCGCCGGTGGGCTGGCGGGGCAGCACGTGGCCGCCCTGCCAGATCGAGTCGACGGGCAGCGCCTCGACCGCGGCCAGCCACGCCCGGTCGGGCTCGGGCAGGGCGGCGGCCCCAAGGGTGATCCGGTCAGCAGGCAGGTCGGTCTCCGTGGTGCAGTGGCGGTGACAGCGCGGTCCGCTGGGAGAAGCTAGCAAGTGCTCACTTCGTTGGACGGGAGAGGAGGGACCGTGGCCGGTCCACTCGCAGGCTGCAGGATCATCGAGCTCGCCGGCATCGGCCCCGGGCCCTTCGCGGCCATGCTCCTGTCGGACATGGGCGCAGAGGTCCTGCGCGTCGACCGCGCCGCGGCCGTCGGCGCCGAGGGCGCTCCCCTCTGGGACGTCAACGCCCGCGGCCGGCGCTCGGTCGGCGTCGACCTCAAGCACCCCGAGGGCCGGGACCTCGTGCTGCGCCTGGTGGAGCAGGCCGACGGCCTCATCGAGGGCTTCCGGCCCGGCGTGGCCGAGCGCCTCGGCCTCGGTCCCGCCGACTGCCTCCCCCACCGCCCGTCGCTGATCTACGGGCGCATGACCGGCTGGGGCCAGACCGGCCCCTACGCGCAGGCCGCGGGCCGGGACATCAACTACATCGCCCTGTCCGGCACCCTCGCCATGATCGGGCGGGCCGGTGAGGCCCCGGTGCCGCCCCTCAACCTCGTCGGCGACTTCGGCGGCGGCGGGCTGCTCTTGGCCTTCGGCATGGTGTGCGCCCTGTTCGAGGCGGCACGGTCCGGCCAGGGCCAGGTCGTCGACGCCGCCATGGTCGACGGCGCCGCCCTGCTCGCCGGCATGATCCACGGCCTGCGCGCCGACGGGCAGTGGGGCGAGCGGGGCACGAACCTGCTCGACTCCGGCGCCTGGTTCTACGAGGTGTACGCCACCGCCGACGGCCGCTACGTGTCGGTGGGCGCCATCGACGACCGGTCCCGGGCCGAGCTCCTCGCCGCCACGGGCCTGGCCGACGACGTCGACGGCGGCGGACCGATCCCCGACGCCGACGACCGCAGCACCTGGCCGGCCATGAAGGCGCGGCTGGCCGCACGCTTCGCCACCAAGACGCGTGACGAGTGGTGCGCGCTGCTCGAAGGGCGCGACGCCTGCTTCGCCCCGGTGCTCGACCCGGACGAGGCACCCGACCACCCCCAGCTGCGCGAGCGCGGCACCTTCACCGAGGTGAGCGGCGTCGTGCAGCCGGCGCCGGCGCCCCGCCTCAGCCGCACGCCCGCCGCCGTCCAGGGCCCGCCGCCGGCGCCCGGCGAGCACACCGACGCGGCCCTGGCCGACTGGGGCGTGGCGCCCGACGAGCTCGCCGCCCTGCACGCCGCCGGCGTCATCGCCTGAGAGCCGCCAGCGGAAGAAGTAGGTGAGTGAGTGTTCACCAAGCACGCGAATTGTGCTAGTACGTGCCCATGCACGTTGGGCTCGGACTTCAGTTCAACAACCTCGACGGCAAGACCAGCGACGCCGACGTCTACAAGCGGGAGCTGGCCCTGGCCGCTCGCGCCGAGGACGCCGGCTTCGACTCCGTCTGGGCCTCGGAGCACCACTTCTCCGACTACCAGCTGACCGCGTCGACCCCGATGTTCCTGTCCTGGGTGGCGGGGCAGACCACGCGGGTGAAGCTCGGCGCCATGGTCACGGTGCTGCCGTGGCACGACCCCGTTCGGGTGGTCGAGAGCTACTCGGTACTCGACCACCTCTCCGACGGCCGGGCCATCATGGGCATCGGCCGTGGACTCGGCGCCGTCGAGTTCAACGGCTTCCGCGTCGACATGGGCGAGTCCCGCCGGCGCTTCAAGGAGTACAGCGAGGCCATCCTCGAGGCCCTCGAGACCGGCCACCTGGAGTACGACGGCGACCTCTACCAGCAGCCCCCGCTCGACATCCGACCTGCTCCCCTGCAGAGCTTCAAGGGCCGCACCTTCGCCTCCGCGGTCTCGCCCGAGTCGATGGAGATCATGGCCCGCATGGGCGTCGGCCTCATGGTCATCGCCCAGAAGCCCTGGGAGACGGCCGAGGCCGAGCTCGACGCCTACCGCGCCCGCTTCCTCGAGCTGAACGGCACGGAGGCGCCCAAGCCCATCCTCGTGGTGGTGGCCGGCGTCCACGAGGACCCCGACAAGGCCCAGTACATGCGCGACGTCTACCTCCAGCGTTGGGCCCGGTCCACGGTCGAGCACTACGAGTTCGACAACGAGGGCTTCGCCGACATCGAGGGCTACGAGTACTACGCCGCCCTCGCCGCCAACATCAACAAGCACGGCATGGAGCGCTTCAACAGCTTCCTCGCCGACCTCCAGGTCTGGGGCACGCCCGATCAGGTCACCGAGAAGCTGCTCGACTACGCGAAGCGCACCGACGCCAGCGGCCTGGTCGTCCCCCTCTGCTTCGGCGGGATGAACGCCGAGGAGTCCGAGGCGGCCTTCGAGCTCTTCGCCGCCGAGGTGCTCCCCGAGCTGAAGCGCCACGACGTGGGCGGCGACATCGGCGTGACGTACGCCAGCGATCCGGTGGCCGAGCCGGCGCCGGCCGCGGCCCTCTGAGCCCCACCACGGGTCAGGCTGTGCCCTCCCCCGCCGGCGGCGCTCTCACACTGATCCCGCCGACGTTCCGGGACCACGCGGCTGTGCTCCACGACACCAGAGTGGACCCGGAGTGAGGCAGTCGTGAGCGAGCGCGGCGGGATGTGCGCCGGGCGCACCTGTGCCATCACCGGCGCCGGCCAGGGCATCGGACGCGCCCACGCCGAGGCCCTCGCCGCCGAGGGCGCCCGCGTCGTGGTCAACGACGTGGACGCCGACGCGGTCGCCGAGGTGGTCGCGGCGCTGACCGCCGCCGGCGGCGAGGCCGTCGGGCACACCGGCGACGTCTCCACCGCGGACGGGGCCGCCACGCTGGTCTTCACGGCCCTCGACGCCTGGGAGCGCCTCGACGCCGTGGTCAACAACGCCGGCATCGCCCGCGACCGGATGCTCGTCAACCTCACCGAGGCCGACTGGGACGCGGTGCTCCGCGTGCACCTCAAGAGCACGTTCCTCGTCACCCAGCACGCCGCAAAGCACTGGCGCGAGCGCTCGAAGGCCGGCGACGACCTCGACGTGCGCGTCGTCAACACGGTCTCGTCGGTGGGGCTCTACGGCCACGTCGGCCAGGCCAACTACGCCGCCGCGAAGGGCGCCATCGCCTCGTTCACGCTGGTGGCCGCCATGGAGCTCGGCCGCTACGGCGCCACCGTCAACGCGCTGTGCCCCACCGCGCTGACGCCCATGACCGAGGCCGTCGGGCTGGGCGAGTCCGAGATGGCCCGGGACGGCGGGCTCGACCCGGCCTGGGTGTCGCCGGCATTGGTGTGGCTCGTGTCTCCACAGTCGAGCGACGTCACCGGACGCGTCATCGTCGCCTCGGGCCAACGCCTCGCCATCGCCGAGGGGTGGCACCGGGGGCCCACCGCGGCGCCCGTGGCGACCGCTGCCGAGGTCGACGCCGCCATCCGCCCCCTGCTGGCTGCGGCGGCGCCCAACGCCGACGTCCAGGGCGACCTGCCTCCCGCTACCGGAGGATGACCGCCGCCGGACAGGGGCTTCCGGGAAGGGTCCGGCCGACCGCTCGTTCTCGGAAGGGTCACGCCGCCTGGAGCGGCACCCACGTGCCCGGAACCAGCGGTGGCGCGCCCGCCCACCGGTGCAGCCGGCCCCTCCGGCCCCTCCGACACGTCCGACGGGGGAAGATGGCGCCCGGGCAGGGTCGAGATCCGAGAGGGGGCCCGTGGACGCGACCGTAGGGATTCCCCCAGCCGTCACCGAGGAGGCCGAGGGGTTCTGGGCCGCCGCCGGCGAGGGACGCCTCCTCGTCGAGCGCTGCGACGACTGCGGCGCCGAGTCGTTCCCGCCGCGCGGCATCTGCCGTGCCTGCCGCAGCCGGTCCATCGGGCCGGTCGAGATCGCCGGCCCCGGCATCGTGCACAGCTTCACCGTCAACCACCAGCGCTGGTTGCCGGACCTCGAGGTCCCCTACGCGGTCGTGCTCATCGAGTTCCCCGACCACCCCGGTGTGCGGGTCGCCGGCCGTCTGCGGGGTTGCGCCCCAGACGAGGTCGCCATCGACCAAGTCGTCGACGTCGGCTTCGAACCCGGCCCCGGCGGCGTGGCCATCCCGAGCTTCGTGGCCGCCCCCGACCGCGAGCCCCCCACCCCGCGTTCTCGAGGCAATAGCCCCCGGCGCTTCTCCAACGACAGGCCGGGGGCCATTGTCTCGAGTTCAGGCTCGCGGCGCACCTCGACCGAGCGGCTCGAGGACCGGGTCGTGATCTCGGGCGTCGGCCAGTCGGCCATCGGCCGCCAGCTCGACCGGTCCGGCCTGCAGCTCACGCTCGACGCCATCCTCGCCGCCGTCGCCGACGCCGGCCTGACCGTCGACGACCTCGACGGCCTCGCCATGTTTCCCGGCGGCGGCGCCGCCAACCTGCCCGGATACGCCAACGGCAACCTCTACGAGGTGCAGGACGCCCTGGGCCTCATCACGACCTGGCGCCAGGGCCAGGTCGAGGGCATGGCCCTCCCGTTCCACGGGCCCGCCCTCGCGGTCGCCACGGGCCAGGCCCGCCACGCCGTCATCTGGCGCACGGTGAAGGAGGGCAGCGCCGCCCGCAACGCCGGGGGCCGCCCCGCTTACGGATCGACCAAGCCGCTCGCCGAGGGCCCGAACGCCTGGTTGCTGCCGGTGGGGATGCTCTCCCCGGTCTGCCAGATCGCCCCCTACGCCACCCGCTACCTGCACGAGACCGGGACGACCCGCGAGCAGCTCGGCGGGATCGCCGTCGCCCAGCGCGCCCACGCCGCCCGCAACCCCGATGCTGTGTACCGCGACCCGCTCACCATCGAGGTCTACCTCTCGGCGCGGATGATCTCGTCCCCGCTGTGCCTGTTCGACTGCGACGTGCCCGTCGACGGCGCCACCGCCATCGTCGTGTCGGCCATCGAGACCGCGGCCGACCTGCGGGCGCCCGTTCGGGTTCAGGCCATGGCCGGGGTGGTCGAGGGGCGGCCCCTGTGGGAGCAGTGGGAGGACCTCACCCGCGTGGGCCACGGCGCCGCCGCAGCGATGTGGGCGCGCACGGACCTGCGCCCCGACGACGTCGACCTGGCCCAGCTCTACGACGGCTTCAGCATCGAGCTGCTCTGGTGGCTCGAGGCCATGGGCTTCTGCGGTCACGGCGAGGGCGGCGCTTTCGTGGAGGGCGGCCACCGCCTCGCCCTCGACGGCGACCTGCCCACCAACACCTGGGGCGGCCAGCTCTCGGGCGGGCGCCTGCACGCCGCCTTCGGCCACACCGCCGAGGCCGTCCGCCAGCTCCGGGGCGAGGCCGGCGAGCGCCAGGTGGCCGGCGCCGAGGTGGCCGCGGTCACCAACGTCGGCGGCATCGAGGCCGGGGCGGCGCTGCTCACCCGCTGGTGAACATTGCGCTCGACATCGCCACCGCCGCCCGCGCCCTCGCCGCCGTCGGCGGCAGGAACGATCGAACCACCGAGAGGAGCACGACATGACGGGTGAGGCTGCGCAGCGAAACGGAGCAGCGGGGACCGACGAACCGGATCCCGAAGGGGCACCGACGAAGGACGCGCGAGGCAGACTCGCGGGGAAGGTCGCCATCGTGACGGGGGCGGGGTCGACGCCCGGCCCCGGCGTGGGGACGGGCAGGGCCACCGCCATCGTCATGGCCCGCGAGGGGGCGAGGGTCGTGTGCGTCGACCTGCACCCTGAGCGCGCCGAGGAGACCAAGGCGGTGATCGAGGGCGAGGGCGGCACTGCGCTCGTCGTGGCCGCCGACTGCACGTCGTCGGGCGACTGCGAGGCCATGGTCGCCGCCGCGGTCGACGCCTTCGGCACGGTCGACGTGCTCGTCAACAACATCGGCCTCGCCGCCCTCGGCACCGTGGTCGACACCACCGAGGAGGCGTGGGACCGCGCCCTCGACATCAACCTGCGCACCGCTTTCCTCGCCTCCAAGCACGTCGTCCCCGTGATGGCGGCCCAGGGCTCAGGTTCGATCGTGATGATCTCGTCCATCTCGGCGCTGCGGGGCGACGGCACCGTCGCCTACTCGGCGGCGAAGGGAGCCCTGCTCGCCATGACCGTCGACATGGCCTATTCGCACGGCCGCGACGGCATCCGGGTCAACGCCATCGCACCGGGCCACATCACCACGCCGATGGTCCACTCGGTGTCCCAGCCGGGTCCGGCGGCGGCCTTCATGGACCAGATGCGCTCGGAGGCGGGACTGCTCGGCACCCCGGGCACGGGGTGGGACGTGGGCTGGGCCGCCGCCTTCCTGGCCAGCGACGAGGCCCGCTGGATCACCGGGGCGACGCTGCCCGTCGAGTCCGGCGTGCTCTCCGTGACCCCGCTGCTGATGGCCGGCCACCTGCGCGCCGTCCCGGCGCCCGAGTGACGGGTCCCTTGCGCCGCCGCCGGGGCCAGCCCTAAGGTAAGTGAGCGAACACTCGCAAACTCTGACTGCCGCCGCCCTCGAGGAGCACGTCCATGGCCGACCTTGACGCCCCCTCGGCGCCCCTCTGTGAGCGCTTCGCGGTGGCCGACGTCGACTCGCACATCATCGAGCCGGCCGACCTCTGGACCTCGCGCCTCGACCCCAAGTGGGGCGACCTCATCCCCCACGTGCGCTTCCACGAGCGCCGCCAGGAGGACTACTGGTACGTCGGCGACCA
>RRZU012622770.1_pt1 | contig 15541 bp, 13 predicted proteins | sample 2165561 | NCBI WGS metagenome assembly RRZU01 (sample SAMN10456909, study PRJNA506462) | wastewater metagenome | isolation source: wastewater sludge | place: USA: Moscow, Idaho
TCATTTTTTCTACCTTTTTGGAAAGCATTTGTTATTAAAGTAGCAAGGATAATAAAAGGATATGTAACTTGCAGCAGACCATAATAGGCAATGAACTGCCCCCTAAAAGCCCTTATTTGCCGGATAAATATGCTGTGTTTAAGCGCTTTTTAATTTTGTTCTTACTGCTGACTTTAGTTATATCTGCAGTGAGCTTGCCTATTTATAATCAATACCAAAAAAGCCTACAAAAACAACTGCTTGCGCAAGAAGAAATTTCTGTTGTATCAGCTATACAGATGTTTCAAAAAGAGATGTATGAACAGCTGCATATGTTAGATTTAATTGTCAAATCAGATGCTTTAAATGAGTACCTAGCGCAAGGCACTCCTGAGCAAAAAACACGCCTTGAAAACATCTTTAAAAATATTTCTACCTCCTTTCATCGCTATGATCAAATACGTTTGCTTGATAACGCAGGACAAGAACAAATCAGGGTTAATTTAGTTGATCAACAAGCAGTTTTGATTCCGCAGCACGAGCTACAAAATAAAGCGCAGCGCTACTACTTCACAGCCACACAAAAAATGCCACCGGGCCAGCTGTATATTTCAGCAATGGACCTGAATATTGAGCACGACGTTTTAGAGTTGCCGCATAAACCGATCTTACGCTTTTCCACCGCCTTGCAAGATGCACAAGGTCAACCCGCGGGTGTACTAGTGATTAACTACCTTGCTAAAGGCATGCTCGTACGTTTTCGTGAACTGATGACGCAGCGCATTGACCAGCAAGGTATGTTGCTTAACAACCAAGGTTATTGGCTCAGCAACCATGAGCGCGACAACGAGTGGGGCGCGGACTTAAATCGTCCTGATCATAATTTTAGTCAGTTCTTCCCCAATGTATGGCCTATAATTTCCGCACATCAATCAGGCATTTTAGAAACAAAAACAGGTATTTTTCGTTACGAAAGTGTTGATCCGTTAAACTTTCTTGACAGTCAACCGGCTCATTTCAGTATGCAGCACCACCCTGTTATTTCACCTGAGTCTTACGACAATACCGATTGGAAATTGGTTATTTTCCTACCCAATAAAGTGCTGTATGCGCATTCTTTTTTACACCAACCTTTAGGGCGTACTTTACTGGGCTTGCTGGTTTTAATGATTGCCTGCTTGGCATGGCTGAGCGCTTATTTAACCGTACAAAAGAAGCTGAATTACCAACACGAGCAACTGACACGTGCGATGTTAGAGCGACAAGCCAATGTCGATACTCTGACCGGGATTAGCAACCGCAGGCACTTTTATGCCCAAGGCGAAGCTGAACTGGAACGTGCACTGCAACAAGACACCCCATTAGCCGTACTCATGCTGGACGCCGATCGTTTTAAAAAGGTTAACGACACCTACGGCCATGCAATTGGTGATTTGGTTTTACAAGAGTTAGCTAATACAGCAATTACTGCATTGCGTGACACCGATATACTCGGGCGTATTGGCGGTGAAGAATTTGCCGTACTGCTGCCCGATACTTCATTCGCGCAAGCCCAAGAAATGGCTGAGCGCTTAAGAAGCAAGATTGCCCAATGCCAAGTTCCTATCAGTGCACATGACAAGATCAACTTCACCGTATCAATTGGTTTAGTGATGCTCGGTGCTACAGACACACAATTAACGCATCTTTTGCAAAAAGCTGACTTAGCACTGTATCAAGCTAAACAGCAAGGCCGTAACCGCGTGGTCAGCTACAGTGAAAAGATGTCGAACTAACCATTAACTGCGAAATTTCCCCCTGCTCAGGCACTCCATAGCCCTTAAATCACATGCACGACTTAAGGACTGTCAGAGCATCGCATCAGCACACAACAGCCCTAGGTAATCCAATTTGTTCTGTCGCTTGATCCGCGAGCCCAAAAAATAACTTAAAATGGACACGCACCCAGCACCTTAAGCGCCATACTCTGGAGTTCTGCATGATCAACACCTGTCACACCCTAGTTCTAGGCGGTATACGCTCTGGTAAAACAGCCTTGGCCGAAGCACAAGCGGCACACCAAACAGCGCCGGTGGTGTATGTCGCCACCGCCACTGCGGGTGATGATGAAATGGCCAAGCGCATCAGTCGCCACCAAGCCATTCGCCCACAGGATTGGGGTTTAGTGGAGGAGCAGTTGGATTTGGGCAAGGTGTTACAGCAGCATGCACAATTAACTCCCGCGCCCTGCCTGCTGATTGACTGCATGAGCTTATGGCTGAGCAATCTTTTGTACGCGGGCGGCGAGCAATTGCAGATCCAACGCGACGCTTTTTTAGCACAGATAGAAGCGTATCCAGGCCCTTTAGTGATTGTCAGTAACGAAACCGGATTGGGCATCATCGGCATGGACCCTCTCACTCGGCAGTTTTGTGACGAACTCGGCTGGCTCAATCAAGCCTTAGCGCAACGCTGTCAGCGCGTTGTCATGGCTATCGCTGGCTTGGCATTAACCTTAAAAGATACGCCTGGCAGCAATACGCTCTAACTACCGCAGTGGAGCGACTGAAAATATAGACCACAGACGGGTAAAAGAGCGGCAAAGCATACTCCAGCATCTCGCAATCAGGTACGCTGGCCGCCATTATGAAAACCTCTGTGATATTAGGAACCTGCGGTGTCGCTATTTGCTCCTTTTCTTGTCTGTCTACTCGCCTTGCTACTGGATCGCCTACTGGGTGAACCCAAACGCTGGCATCCCTTAGTTGGCTTTGGCAACCTCGTTAGCCGCATAGAAAAAAGATGGAATACCCAGCCGCACCGCCCTGCGCGCAGCCTAATGGCTGGCTCAGTTGCTTTGCTATTGGCGACTCTACCAATCTTGGCATTAGCGCTATGGATTTCTAATGTGCTGGATGGCATCTGGCTGATTGCGGCACAAGCTATAGCCCTATGGTTAGCGATTTCACTGCGTGGGCTGACAGAACACGGTTTGGCTGTGGCTTATCCACTGCAGCTGGGTCAGTTAGACAATGCCCGCGCGCAGGTCAGTCGTATTGTCAGCCGCCAAGCCAGCGCTCTCGATGAGCAAAGCGTCGCCGCTGCGGCCACTGAGTCGATGCTGGAAAACGGTGCCGATGCAGTGTTTGCCAGCCTATTTTGGCTACTGATTGCTGGTATTCCCGGCGTGGTGCTGCACCGTATGATCAATACTTTAGATGCGATGTGGGGCTATCGCAGCCCGCAGTTTCTGTATTTTGGCCGCCCCGCTGCACGTTTAGACGATATTTTAGGTTGGCTACCGGCCCGCCTCACTGCTCTCACTTATATGCTACTGGGCAAACGCAGTATTGCCCTACAGTGTTGGCGCACCCAAGCACCGCAATGGGACAGCCCCAATGCAGGTCCGGTGATGGCCGCTGGTGCTGGCGCTTTAAATGTACGCCTTGGTGGACCCTCGCCCTATCCAAGTGGTATCAAGCAACGCCCGATTCTCGGTGGTACAGAGCCCGCCAGCGCAGCAAGCATTGAGGCCGCCATTACTTTGGTGCGCCATGGCACTTGGTTGTGGTTAGCAGTGATATTCACGCTGACCGCCCTACTCGTTCTGCTGGGACTTTAAGCATGCAACCCATCCATGGCGGACGCCTGAATGAAGCGGTTAAGCGCTGGAAAATTCCCCATGCGCAATGGTTAGACCTCTCAACTGGCATCAATCCCAACGGTTGGCCAGTACCGCCTATCCCCGCACATATTTGGCAACGACTCCCCGAGGCGGATGACGGCCTCAAGGCTGTGATTCGCGAGTGGTCCGGTATACCTCAGCAGGCCGATTGCGAGCCGGTGGCTGGCAGCCAAGCCGCTATTATGGTTTTGCCACGTTTGCGTGCGCTCTGTCGCGTAGGTATACCCAGCGTTGGTTATCGTGAGCACGAATACAGTTGGCGACAGGCTGGGCACCAAATAGTGGCTATCACATCGGCACAGACCAGTAGCAACGACGACAGCTGGTTGGATGAGCTCGATGTGTTGGTCTGGATCAACCCCAACAATCCCACCGGCGAACTGATCGCGCCTGCGACCTTGTTACGCTGGCAGCAGCGCCTGCAACAGCGCGGTGGCTGGTTGATCGTCGATGAAGCCTTTATGGATGCCACGCCCGAATTAAGCCTATGCGCCTATGCTGGTCGACCCGGCTTAATTATTCTGCGCTCACTGGGTAAGTTTTATGGTTTAGCGGGCGTGCGCGCCGGTGTGGTGTGCAGCACGCCGAGCATGATTGAGTCTGTGCGTCAGCTACTGGGGCCTTGGTCATTAAGTGGCCCAACCCGTTATGTGATGGCGCAGGCATTGCAAGATCACGCTTGGCATCGGCAAACCCGCTTACGCTTGCAGCACGATACACAGCGACTGGCACATATTTTACAAACGGCAGGGCTAAAATCACTAGGCGGTACAGTGCTGTTTCAGACGATACAAACTGATACTCCCATTGAGCTAGCCGAACAATTGGCAGCACAAGGAATTCTGGTGAGAACCTTTGAACAACCCGGCATGCTGCGCTTTGGTTTAGCCGCCGATGAGCAGCAATGGCAACGCTTAGTAGAGGCCTTAGCTCGTTCTGCTCAGTGATTATTGATTGACCGAACCCAAGCAGCTTGCTAGCCTGCGTCCGCGTTTTCAGGTGTTGTTATGGCTGTATGATCGCCATAACAGTGAAACGGGAAGCTGGTTAGAATCCAGCGCTGCCCCCGCAACGGTAAGTGAGAGAACGGCCAAGTAAAAAACCACTGTGCATCGGCATGGCAAGGTCTAGGTCGTTCAGCAGTCTACGCTCACAAGCCCGGAGACCGGCCTGTCAACACACCAAACGCTGCGGAGGGCAGTTGCGCTGGGAAAAAACCTGCTTGTTTTACGGCATTTCCCCACCTATTTATAACGCTCTACTCTAGCTTTTAGTTGGAGTCTTCCTCTTGTGCAGCACCTTTATAAATAGCCATACGGGTGAGTGTGGTTTGTTTGCAAGTGAGTTTTATGAACGTTTTTCGCCTGACCACAACACGCTGCCTGCTGCCCTTTTTATGCTGCCCATTATCCATCGCCGTTGCGCAGGATAATCCGCATGCACAACTTGATCCTATGGTCGTCACTGGTACCTATGGCCCGCAAACCGTTGGCGAGAGCCTAGCGTCCATCACTGTGCTTGATGAAGAAGCTATTCGCTCTAAAGCCCCCGCTGATTTTTCTGAGCTGTTGCGTGGTCAGCCCGGCATTAACGTGACAGGCAATGGCTCCTTCGGTAAAACCACCAATGTGAGTATTCGTGGTATTCAAAATGCCGGTACGGTGTTCTTACTGGATGGGATCAAACTGCACTCAGCGACCAGCGGTGGCGCACCTTGGCGCTTTATGCCAACTGAGCTGATTCAGCGTGTGGAAATTGTTCGTGGCCCGCGCAGTTCACTCTATGGTGCTGATGCCATGGGCGGTGTAGTGCAAGCCTTTTCGCTGGACCCAAAACAAGGGCAACGCGGCTGGATCGAAGCTGGCGCGGGCAACTTTGACACCCAAAAAACCAGTGCAGGTATCTCAGGTACCTCTGGCGGCACACGCTTTAGCCTCAGCGGGCTGCACAAAGAGTCTGACGGTACCGCTATTGTGCAAAAAGGTGATGATCGCGGCTTTCGTAACACAGCAGGACTGGGCCGCATTGCTCATGAATTTGAGAACGGCGCTGAAGCCAACCTGCTGCTGTTGCAGTCGCAAGGTAATACTGAGCACGAAGGTGGCAATACAGATTACACCGTTCGCACTCTAGGTTTTGGCTTAACCCTTCCAGTGACTGATGACTGGACTAGCAAAATCCAACTGGCTGAATCGCGCGATGATGAAAAAACGTTCTCAAAAGACTCTAAATCTTTTTACAATACACGCCTGCGCCAAGCCCGCTGGGAGAACACCTTCTCCTATAGCAATTACGAGTTGGTTGCTGGTACCGAGTTCCAGCAAGACGAAGTTAACAGCTCGCAAACCTATGCTAAAACCAGCAGAACCAACAAAGCAGTCTTTACCCAACTCAGAATGAACTTTGATGCATTAGATGCGCAATTGAGTCTACGCAGTGATGACAACCAAGCCTACGGCACTAAACACACTGGCGGCCTAGCATTAGGTTATAGATTAGACAGTTTTCACCGCATTCGTGCCAGCTACGGTACTGCGTTTCGCGCCCCCACTTTTAATAACTTATATGGCGCAACTACAGCTAGTTTTCAAAGTAATCCAGACATAAAACCCGAGCAATCCGAAACCTTTGAACTGGGTGCAAGCGGTCATTATGCACAATGGTTCTGGGACTTAGCGGTCTATCAAATGGACGTTGAAGATCTGATCATCAATCAAGAAACCAACAAAATCCTTATTCCTGAAAACGTTGAACAAGCACGCATGCGCGGTGCAGAGTTAGCAGGCGGTTATGAGCACAATGGCTGGCGCACTGCGGTGGCCTTAACCTATATGGACCCTGAAGACCGTAAAACAGGTAAGCAACTTCGTCGTCTCACCAAGCAAACTGCACGCCTGGATCTAGATAAAACTATTAGCCAGTTCACGCTGGGCGCTTCGATGATTACTGAAGATCATCGCTATGATGATGCCAAAAACAAAAACCAACTGCCTGGTTTTACAACTTTTGATCTACGTGCTGGCTGGAAAATTACTCCCAACTGGAGCACGCGCCTGACAGTCGCTAACGTATTGGATAAAGAATATTCAACAGGAATAAAGTCCAAGGACGTCAACTATATCGCTGCAGGCCGTACCAGCATGCTCACCCTGCGCTATGATCTCTAATCCAGCGTTAAGACGGGAGTGCCAAGGTGAAAGCTAAATGGCTAAGTTTAAAAATGACTCTGAGCTTACTGCTTGCGGCTGTACTGCCTCAAGCAGCAGCCACTGAAGCACAACGTTGTGTCGCAGACGATGCTTTGCGCACGCTGTGCATCGCCACACCTGCTCAGCGCATTGCCACGCTATCACCGGGTGCTACCGAACTGACCTTTGCTGCCGGTGCCGGTGAGCAGGTCATCGCAGGGGTGAATTACAGTGATTATCCGCCTGCTGCATTAAAGCTGCCTTTAGTGGGTAATCACACGCGCATTGATGTGGAAGCCTTGCTGGCACTCAAGCCTGATCTGATTGTGACCTGGGTCAGCGGCAACCCTCCTGCACAAATGGAATTGTTACAGGAATTAGATTTGCCGATATTTGCCATCGAGCCGCGCACTTTCGAGGGTGTATCAAGCGCCATTGAGCGGCTTTCAATCTTAGCCGGCACTGAAGAAGCAGGCTTTGCTGAAGCTGAACGATTTCGCATGGGTATCGCAGCCATCGCTGAACAATACCGCGAGGCGAAACCTATCTCGGTGTTCTATCAAGTGTGGGAAACACCACTCATGACCATTAACAACACACACTTGATCGGTAAAGTGCTGCAACTGTGTGGTGGAACCAATGTGTTTGCTAATATGCCGCGCTTGGTGCCCCGCATCAGCCCTGAAGTTGTCTTAGAAGCAGACCCCGAAGTGATTCTGACCGGTCGCCGCACTGTAGATAATCATGATCAACAGCTGGATCACTGGAAAAAATATCCTAAGATGCGCGCAGTAGCCAATAACAACTTATTTTTTATCCCTGCCTCACCTATTTCACGACCGACTCCTCGACTGTTAGAAGCGAGTCGCGCTGTCTGTGAAAAACTGGATATTGCCCGTGGTCGTTGATGCTCTAAGCAAAAATTTGCCCGTGATTTTCCAATGATGCGCTCGTTACTGGTGCTGAGCATTGTTGCTGTACTGGCGATGGTACTGGCTTTAGCCATTGGCAGTGTCACCATCGCACCGGCTCAATTATGGGCCGTACTACAAGGTGAAGGCAGCGCTTTACATAGCACTTTGTTATGGGATCTGCGCCTACCGCGCACGCTGGCAGCCTTTGCTACTGGTGGTTTACTGGCGGTAGCAGGTGCGTTGATGCAAGTGCTGCTGCGCAATCCCTTGGCTGATCCCTATGTGCTGGGCTTATCCGGTGGCGCGGCAGTGGGCGCACTCTTAGCTATGCTCACAGGCATGGGCACATTTATCATCTCTGGCTCTGCCTTTGCGGGTGCCATGCTGGCCACTGTTTTGGTATTTGGCTTAGCCCAGGGTACCGGCAGCTGGACCGCATCGCGCCTGTTATTAACCGGCGTAGTGGTGGCCGCAGGTTGGGGGGCATTAATTACACTGATGCTCGCCCTAACGCCATCTTATGAACTGCCAGGTATGTTGTACTGGCTGATGGGTGATGTGTCTTACGCTCGCACACCTTGGCCGGCATTGTTGGTATTAGTTTTTGCGATCATGGTGATTATGCCGTTAGCGCGTAATCTCAATGTGCTAGCGCGCGGTTCGATGCAGGCAGCGGCTCTAGGCGTATCAGTACGACCGCTGGAATGGACGATTTACCTGATTGCCAGCCTACTCACCGCCGCTGCAGTGACCACGGCGGGCAGCATCGGTTTTGTCGGGTTAATTGTGCCGCATATGTTGCGCTTGGTTTTAGGTAACGATCAGCGGGTTATTTTACCTGCCAGCGCATTAGCCGGCGGTACCCTACTGGTACTGGCTGATACGCTAGCGCGTACTATTATCGCCCCCGAACAATTGCCGGTTGGCGTGATTACAGCGCTACTGGGTGTACCGACCTTTCTGTATTTACTGCACCGGAGTCGTTGATGAGCACTTTGCAGACCCGCGATCTGATCATCAACGTACCCAATCGCGCCGATGGCTTCGCGCTGAATATGTGTATTGAGCCCGGTCAAGTCTGGGGGGTACTGGGCCCCAATGGCGCGGGTAAAACCACTCTACTGCATACCTTAGCGGGCTTACTACCAGCGCGCAGTGGCCAAGTACTGTTAAATCAATCCGCACTGACAGACTTAAAACGTCGCGATATTGCCCAGCAATTAGGCTTGGTGTTTCAAGAGCGCCAAGACAGCTTCCCGGCCACAGTGCTAGAAACTGCATTGATCGGTCGGCACCCGTGGTTATCGCCATGGGAAAGTGAAAAAAGTACTGACTTGCAACGGGCACAACAGGCCTTAGCGGCCATGGATGTCGATCATTTATCTGCACGCCTACTCAGCACTTTATCGGGCGGAGAGCGCCAGCGCGTGGCTATTGCCACACTGATGACGCAAGACCCTAATATTTGGCTGCTGGATGAACCCACCAACCACTTGGACTTGCATCATCAGGTTAAAGTGATGAGTTTGCTACGCGATCAAGCCGCCTTAAAGAAAACCGTATTTATGTGCTTGCATGACCTTAACCTTGCTGCCCGCTGGTGCAGCCATGTTTTACTGCTGTACACCAATGGCGATGCCTGCTGGGGCCCGGCCAGTACAATGTTAAAACCCTCTGCACTTGAGCAACTGTATAACCAAAAACTGATCACTGTAGAGGCCGATGGCGCGCCAGTATTTGTCCCTGTGTGCGCCAGCTAATCATGATGAAAGATGGTGACACTATGAACAGATCTGTACCGGCAGTAATGATTACCGCCCCCGCCTCTGGGCAGGGCAAATCAATGGTGACCGCAGCTTTAGCACGCTTACACCGTAACGCTGGCCGTAAAGTGCGCGTATTTAAACATGGTCCCGACTATCTTGACCCTATGGTGCTGGAAATTGCTTCTGGCCATCCAGTCTATCAATTGCATCCATGGATGACTGGCGAAGACGAGTGTCGCTGGCGCTTGGCTGAAGCTGCGCAAGACGCTGATTTGATTTTAATTGAAGGCTCAATGGGCTTGTTTGATGGCGATCCATCCAGTGCTGATTTAGCCAAATTGATGGGCATCCCAGCTTTGCCAGTGATTGATGCTGGCGGTATGGCGCAGACCTTTGGCGCTCTAGTCTTAGGGCTGGCCAGTTATGATCCACAACTGCCAGTCTATGATGTGATTGCCAATAAAATCGGCAGTCCACGTCATGCCGAGATGCTCAAAGAAGGCCTGCCTGCCGGTATTCGTCTGTTAGGTGCCATCCCCAGACATGCAGCAATGCATATCCCAGATCGACACTTAGGCCTGATGCAGCCATCAGAACTCGACAATCTCGAGCAACAACTCAATGATGCAGCTCAAGTTCTGCAAGATGCAGGGTTGGATGCCTTACCTACAGCAGTCACTATCGCCGCCGCGGCACCCGCAGTTGCGCCAGGCCAGTTACTGACTGGGGTGCGTATTGCGATCGCACGTGACGCTGCTTTTAGCTTTATTTATCGTGCCAATACCGAGTTACTGCTGGCGATGGGCGCTGAGTTGCATTACTTTTCTCCATTATCAGATACAGAACTACCAGCAGCAGATGCGCTGTGGTTACCCGGTGGTTATGCAGAACTGCACGCCAGCACCCTAGCGGCCAACACCCCGATGCTGGAAGCGATTCGAGCCTTTTATCAAGCAGGTCAACCGATACTCGCAGAAGGTGGCGGCTTGATGGCCTGCGCTGAAGAATTAGTCGATAACGAAGGTACCGCCTATGCAGTGCTTGGGTTGATTCCGGGGCGCGCAGCTATAGTCAAACGCCTACAAGGTATAGGCTTACACAGCCTAGAGACCCTAGACGGTCAGATCAAAGGCCACACCTTTCACCGCTCCACATTAGAAACTCCATGGCAGCCAACAACCCATACCCGCAAGCAAGCGGGTACTGGCGCTGAAGCTGTTTTCTGCGATAAAGGTTTAATGGCCAGTTTCTTTTACAGCTACTTTCCCTCTGCCCCAGCGCTGATTGCTGCTATTTTCAAAGGCCAGTCGCTGCGCTTGAATCACCCACAGGAGAACACCCATGCGTGAACACGCTAAAGACCCCGAACGCCACGCCAAACGTATGGCCGCCAAACAAAAAATCATGCAAGAGCGCATTGCTAATGCCAATAAAGAGCAAGGCATTTTGCTGGTCCTCACTGGTCCCGGTAAAGGTAAAAGCAGCTCCGGTTTTGGCATGGTCGCCCGCGCGCTGGGGCACGGTATGAAAGTCGGCATAGTGCAGTTTATTAAAGGTGCCTTTAGTACTGGCGAGCAGGCGTTTTTTAGCAAGTTACCCAATGTGGATTATCACGTGATGGGCCAAGGCTACACTTGGGAGACTCAGGATCGTGAGCAGGATGTTGCAGCTGCCAACGCCGCTTGGGATATTGTTGCTGCCATGCTCAAAGACCCCAGCTATGATCTGATTTTGCTGGATGAACTGAATATCGCGCTGAAGTACGACTACATTGATCTGGACCGGGTCTTAGATGATTTGCAAGCACGCCCAGAGATGCAGCACGTAGTAGTGACTGGCCGCAATGCCCCGCAGGAATTGATCGATATCGCCGATACGGTAACCGATATGCGCGCAGTGAAACACGCGTTCAAAGATCAGGGCATCAAGGCACAAAAAGGTATTGAACTGTAAATGATCACTCTGATGGTGCAAGGCACCACTTCCGACGCCGGTAAAACCACAGTGGTGGCTGCGCTCTGTCGCTGGCTGGCACGGCAAGGTGTCTCGGTGGCACCTTTTAAACCGCAGAATATGGCACTCAACAGTGCGATCACTGTGGACGGTGGAGAGATCGGGCGCTCGACTGCCCTGCACGCTTTAGCCTGTGGGATTGAACCGCATAGCGATATGAATCCGGTGCTACTGAAGCCGCAAAGTGACTGTGGCGCGCAGGTGATTCTGCGCGGTCAGGTTTACGGCAACATGGATGCGCTGGATTATCACGCCTATAAAGCCGAGGCCATGCAGTCGGTGCTGGCGGCGTGGCGCGATTTAAGTCAGCGCTACGATGTGATTATTGCCGAAGGCGCTGGCAGTCCCGCAGAGATTAATCTGCGCGCCAACGATATCGCCAATATGGGCTTTGCTGAAGCCGCCGACTGCCCCGTGTTGTTGGTGGGTGATATCGAACGTGGTGGCGTATTTGCCCAGCTGGTCGGTACCTTAGAGCTGATCTCCGCGAGCGAACAAGCCCGCACCCAAGGCTTTATTATCAACCGTTTTCGCGGTGATATTGGCTTGTTAGAGCCCGGCTTAGACTGGCTCACTGAGCACACGGGCAAACCGGTGATCGGTGTGCTGCCCTATTTGCATGGCCTGATTATTGATTCCGAAGATAGCATCGGCATCAGCGGCTCCAGCACTGCTGGCGCGCTGAACGTGATAGTGCCGGTCTTGCCACGCATCACCAATCACAATGATTTTGACCCGCTACGTTTACACCCTAAGGTTAATCTGCAGTTTATTGGCCCCGATCAAGCCATTCCGCCAGCTGATCTGATTATTCTGCCCGGCAGCAAAAGCATAAAGGCTGATTTGGCTTGGTTGCAGGCACAAGGTTGGCCGCAAGCCACCGCCAAGCACCTGCGCTACGGCGGCAAAGTATTAGGTATCAGTGGCGGCTTACAACTGCTTGGCGAACGTATTGATGATCCAAGCGGCAGCGAAGGTGCGTCAGCTAGCTGCGCAGCACTAGGGCTTTTACCGATAACCACCAGTGTGAATCCAGAGCAAGAATTACGCGACGTTCAGGGCAGTCTTAATTTATCAACAGATAACTCAGGGATCAGTGCCGAGTTTACTGGCTATATTATGCACAGCATTGCCATCCACAGTGCCAAGCCATTGCGACCACTGACCTGTATCAACGGCCAAAACGAAGGCGTGATCAGTGCTGATAACCAAATTGCCGGCACTGCGGTACACGGCATCTTTGATCAGCCCGCCGCTTGCGATGCACTATTGCACTGGGCTGGGCTGACTGAGCTCGGCGCGGCTGTTGATTACCCAGCACACCGCCTCGTGCAGTTGGATCGTTTGGCTGATCAAGTCGAAGACTATCTGGATACCGACTGGTTACGCAGTGTGCTCAAACTGGATAGCGCAAAGACTCAATCGGGAGCAGACTCACCAGCATGACCGACCACAACCGACCCTTCAGCGATGATGAACGCGCTGGCCTCTATCGCGCCATTTACGAACGCCGCGATGTACGCTCACAGTTTTTGCCCGACCCGATTCCGCGCCCAGTTTTAGCGCGCTTACTGAAAGCCGCACATCACGCACCATCAGTAGGCTTTATGCAGCCGTGGGATTTTATTCTGATCGACAGTTTAGAAATCCGTAAGCAAGTACTGGCCAGCTACGATGAAGAAAACGCCAAAGCCGCAGACAACTACAGCGGTGAACGCCAAGACACCTACCGCAGCCTGAAACTGCAAGGCATCATCGAAAGCCCGCTGAATCTGTGCATCACCTGCGACCGCAGCCGTGGTGGCACGCATGTTTTGGGGCGCAACTCGATAGTCGAGATGGATCTGTTTAGCACCTGTTTAGCCGTGCAAAATCTATGGCTGGCCGCACGTGCAGAAGGGATTGGTGTGGGTTGGGTCAGCATTCTTGACCAAGACAAGTTAGCCGGCATTCTTAATCTGCCAGATAACGTCTATCCGCTGGCCTACTTATGCATCGGCTATGTCAGTGAGTTTTTTGACCAGCCCGAGCTGCAAACTAAAGGCTGGCGTTCGCGTTTGCCGCTAGAAGAATTAGTGCACAGTAATGGTTGGGGAGCTGAATTAGATGATAAAGAGCTACTAGAGCAGTTGTTGCAGCAGAGCTAAACATCAAAATTTCTACTGCTATTTACCCTACCAATATTCATCATTGCAGTGGTTTTCAGACGCTCAGCCGCACTTAAATTGACAAATTGCACCTGTATTAACTGGCAATTGCAGGCCCTTTAACTCAAGCCTCCAAGCCCATGGCCGATAGCATCGGCTCAGCCTGGAGACTTTGTTATGGCGCTACCTATTTCATCTGCACCTATGATGCTGCGACCTATAGTGCGCACAGCTGCAGCATCTGAAATATCACCCATGCCAACCGCTGCCACAGCACAAGAAGAACACGCCCCTTCGGTCAGCGAGATCTTAAGCAAGCGCATGAAAACCATGCGTCAAGCATCACGTGACATGCTCAGTAAACTCAATACCGTTAGCGAATCGCGTAAAGCCGCAGCACGCCAGAAGTTAGAGCTCGCAAAAGAGCGCATCAAAATGCTAAAAATGCTGGTTGCTTCTGGGTTCGCACCCAAAGGGGTATTGCGCGAGATACGCGCATTAGCGCAAGAACTTGGTCAAGCAGCCAAGGAGCTCAGTGGCGACTCTCCACCAACACATTCCGGTGAGAGTGCTGACTCTTCTCAAACAGTTCAAGAGAGTGATGCACCTCAGGCTAGCGTTGAGGGAGAAGTATTTGCCAACAGTAACATGCCTACCGACATAGAGCTTGAGAGCGAACCTGAGGACGCATTGCAAGCAGACACAATCACTGAAACCGAGTTAAAAAAAGAGTCCGCTCGTCATACTGAAGTTCAAGAGCAAGTCCGATCCGCACAGCGCGAAGTCGGCTCTCTAGGTGCTTATCTGAACAATCAAAACAATACCAACGCGAACCAGAAGCGCCACGATGCAGAATCGATCAAGGAAGTTTTAAGCTTGTTAAAGTCATTGGTTAATATGGTGAAAAGTATCGGTTTGAATGACCCTGAGTCGCGTAAAGAACTCGAAAAAATCAACAGCATGCTCAGCAAAACAGAGAGCATTGCAACCGAGATGAGCGGTGGTCTACTTGGCGGTCTGACAATCGGCAATATTGTTTCGGTCACTGTCTGATTGTCGAAATATGTATATGACGCACTCGGCGGGATTCTAAGCCACGACTACCTGCAGAGGGCGAAAGTTGTAGCTTAAATCACTACTTACAGCGGTATTCATATGTGTGTATACTGCAGCACGTTACACCCGTAGCTCAGCTGGATAGAATGCCGCCCTCCGAAGGCAACACTCATAGCAAAACTGGGCACACAGGGCAGCAATCAAGAAGTAGTAAAGTTTCATATACGCACCAGTAGCTCAGCTGGATAGAGTGTCGCCCTCCGAAGGCGAAGGCCGTGGGTTCGAATCCCGCCTGGTGCGCCATTTTTCGTTTAAAATCAATAGTTTAAGCCTTTCTCTCTTAGCCGCTCATTTTGCAGCTGAGCGCTTTTTCCAACAATAATATTCATTTTGTGCCAGCTTTCGGATAGCACTCATGAGTACTGCCCTACATCTCAAGAAATCAGTCAAAAAACCTCTGTGCCTTACCTGTGCCTTAATCGTGCCATAGAGATTTTTTGCACTTTCAAAATAGTCTGATTTTGATATCAGCCCTAGCTTGGGCACAACCTATGAATAAGTTGATTTTGAGCTCAAATTTATTGCCTGCTAGCATTGAGCAAATATAAAAATAACAAGATCTACCTTTGTGCTCGTTGGTCTGCGGCTACCGCTAGAATTCCCTGTCTGGCATATGGACTTCCCACAGTTTCATAGACACTCTATTGCCTCGTTGAGGCGCTCTTTTTCTTCATAATCTGCCGGTGATAACTGGCCTAAATGACTGTGTCTTCTCTGACGATTATAAAAGACCTCAATGTAATCAAAAATATCA
>RRZU011230869.1_pt1 | contig 15540 bp, 9 predicted proteins | sample 2165561 | NCBI WGS metagenome assembly RRZU01 (sample SAMN10456909, study PRJNA506462) | wastewater metagenome | isolation source: wastewater sludge | place: USA: Moscow, Idaho
ACGTATGCCCGCGGAGAGAATCCAGCGCCTCCAGAAACTGCGAGGGGGCATTGATCTCAGGCACATGTTCACTGTAGCGGGCCGGTCCGGCTCATTTCCGGCGGCGCGCCGGGTAGTCTAGGGCGCATGACCGTTAGCAGACTTGTGCAGCTTACTGACGCCAGATACCTCTCGGAAGCCGAAGCCACCGGAATCGACCTTCCCCTCGAGCAGACTCCGGACTGGGATCGCTTCGATCGCGCCGTCCCGGGCCGCGAGCCGTGGAAAAAACTGGCCTGGCAGACCGACGGCAAAACTCGCGCGCTGATCGCCCTGACAAAGCTGGAAGGGCGCGGCTTCCACTACCTGTGGGCCAAGCACGGCCCGATGTGGGCTGGCGTGGCTCCAACGCCGCAGGAAGAAGCGGCGCTGCGCGATGATTTGCGCAGGCTTGTGCGTGGATCTGATCGGAGCATTGCGTTCGTGCGTCTGCACGCCTTCGCACCTGCTGAGGACCTACATGACCTGCTCCAGTCCGTCACCTTTGACCGCACCATCATCCTCGACCTCACCAAGGACGAGGACCAACTGCTCGCCGAGATGAAGAAGCGCGGGCGCCGCGACGTACGCAAGGCACTGCGCGACACCACGATGGCTGCGGCGGACGAGACATCGCGAGCACTGGAGGTGTTCCCGGAGCTGTACGAGCTGCTGGTGGAGACCGGCCAGCGAGACGAGTTCGGTATCTCGCCGCGGGCCACCTATGAGCGCATGATTGAGTCGCTCGGCCCTGAGAACTGCAGCCTGTTCACTGTGCGCCGCGAGGGCCGCCCGCTGTGCTGGGGAATTGTGACGACGACGGCGACGCAGGCCACCTACTACTACGCCGCCTCCAGTGCCGAAGGGCGCAAGGCTGGCGCACCGGATCTGCTTGTCTGGTCCATGACCTGCATGCTGCGCTCGCGGGGGATCCGGACGTTCGACATGATGGGTATTGACTCCGATCGTGCGCCACAGTTGGCTGGTGTGCGCGGCTTCAAGACGAAGTTCACCGAGGAGATCGCGGAGGTCGCGGGCGCCTGGGACGTGCCGGTGCGTCCTTTGTATTACCGAGGGCTGACCGAGGCGCTCAAGGCGAAGCGTGTTGGGGTGGCGCAGGCACGGGCGCTGGTGGCAAAGGTGAAATCGCTGCGCTCCGGGGGTTCGGCGGAAGCCTGAGTAGACGTTGAGACGTTCGGGAAAATTGTTGGCGGTGAGAGCGGGGTGAGCGCCAATAGTGGCACACAGGCCGCTCTCACCGCCAGTTAGTTACGACGGCTGGTCTACGACTGGGCGGCTGGCCTACGGGGAGGGGTAGCGCTGCTAAGCAGGGCTACCACCACCGTCCGTAGGCGTCAGAACCGCAACGCCGGGTTCTGCGAAGTGGATGTTGAGAACGCCGGGGCGGGTGCGCTGAATAGCAGGTTCGCCCCAGGCGAGTGCGGCAGCGAGGCCGGAGGCTGCTATGCCCGACATGCTGTCGCAGGATGTAGCTGTAGAAGCCGTGGCTCCATCGTCCGGTATGGGAATCGCCACCCTGCTGTTCTCCTCAAAGGAGAAGGCCACGTAGCTGTCACCTCTGCGCAGATAGCCTGAACCTCCGAGCCGTACGATCTCGGTGCCAGCGAGGTCACCGCATGCAAAGTCGGCAACATGCTTCCGCAGCGTGATGAGTTGTTTCGTGAACTCAAAGAAGTGGGCGTACTCCTCGTGCTCCAGCTCCGACCAGTCGAGCTTCGAAGCAACGAATGTTTTCTCGTCCTGCGGGTTGGGAACGGTGACAGAATCCCCGCCGTACACCGCAAGCCAGTCCCATCCAGCAAACTCTTCCTGCCGCCCGTTCGCCACAGCCTCGCCGAGATCCCCGGCGTGGTCGGTGAAGAATTGGAAGGGCTGGCGGGTGCCCCACTCTTGGCCCATGAAGAGCATCGGCGTGAAGGGGGAAGCCAGCAGCAACGCGAGCTGCGCCGCCACCTGCCCCGGCAGCAATTTGGCTGACGGGCGATCACCGATCGCCCGGTTGCCCACCTGATCGTGGTCCTCTGTACACGCCACGAAAGCCAGTCCGTCCGTACCTTCCGGCACTGGCGCTCCCCAGTACTCTTCGCGGAACGCCGAGTAGTTGCCGTCGTGTGCGAAGGCGTGCCGGAACACCTTTTCCAGCGCGCCGGGTTTGGCAAAGTCCTCGTAGTACGCGAACGTCTCTCCGGTGGCGGTCACGTGCAGGGCATGGTGGACGTCGTCGTTCCACTGGCAATCCATACCGAGCCCGCCCTTGGAGGTGGGGGTGACCATCTGTGGATCGTTGAGATCCGACTCGGCAATCAGCCCAATATGACGCCCGGACGCCGCGGCGAACGCGTGCACCTCGTCCGCGAGTTCGGCGAGAATGTGCCGTTCGGAATCATCGACCAAGTGCGCTACCGCGTCCAGCCGCAGCGCGTCCACGTGGTAGTCGCGCACCCACTGGAGGGCGTTGTCGATGATGAAGCGGCGCACCGGCCCGCTGTTCTCACCGTCGAGATTGACGGCGTCACCCCAGGGAGTCATGTGGGTATCGGTGAAGTAGGGACCGAAGATGGATAGGTAGTTACCGTCCGGGCCGAGGTGGTTGTAAACCACGTCGAGGCACACACCCAGCCCGAGCCCATGCGCGGCGTCCACGAAGGCTGCGAAACCCTCGGGACCACCATAGTTCTCAGTGACCGCGTACAGCTCCACTCCGTCGTAGCCCCAGTTGCGGGTGCCTGGCACCGGGAAGATGGGCATCACCTCGACGAGGTCTACACCCAACTCCACCAGGTGGGGGAGCTTCTCGATGGCGGCGGCAAACGTGCCCTCGGGAGTGAACGTTCCCACGTGTAGCTCGTAGGTGATCGCGCCACGCGCCGGAACCCCAGTCCACCCCGCGTCCGTCCAGGAAAAGGCAGCGAGGTCAACGATCTCGGAAGGGCCATGAACGCCGTCGGGTTGGCGGCGGGTGCGTGGGTCGGGGAAGGGCGGGTTGTCGTCTACCGCGAGTAGGTAGCGGGTGCCGGGGGTCAGAGGCTCTGGGCTCACCCACCACCCGTCTACCCCGCTTCCATGCGCAGACCTATCACTGTTTGCCAAGGTGTCGGCTCCGGCTCCGGCTCCGGCTCCGGCGCCATCGGCCATCGTGGCCAGCGGCACCATGGGCACCTCGCGCTTGTCGTCCGTCAGATGCAAGGTGAGGTGTCCGGCGTGAGGCGCCCACACGCGAAGATTCTCAGGCATTAATCTCTCCTAGGCGATTGATTTCGTGAACCCACCGTGGAGCTCACGAAAATCCATCCCCGGAATCCCGCACCTCGTGTACCCATGACACACAGGGTGTGAGATTACGGAGATACTTTTCGGAAGTCTTCGTATCAAGCGGATCGGACGAGGACGGCCACGGGAAGCTGGCCGAAAAGTTCGGCAAGCAGCGCTGACCCACCCTCGACAACCGCGCCGGTCAACGTGTCCCTCCATGTTCCTTCGGGAAGAACCACGCTGTGGTTGCCGAAACCGCCGAGATCCGCCAGTGCGCGCGGCAGACGCTGAACCAGCACCACCACGTCAGGCTGATTGTCGAGGGTACGGGTGAAGGCGTAGGCATGTCCGGTGGTCACGGGTAGTGGCTCGAACCCCGCACGCGTCGAGGCGAAGGTGGCCGGGCGCTCGCGGCGTAGCCGCAGAATCCGTGAGGTGACCCAGAGTTTCTCCTGATCGAGACTGGCTTGCGAGGGCAGCGACTCGCGCGAGTCGAGATCGTCGAGCATCGTCGTGAGTGTCCGGTAATCGACAGGGCGGCGATTGTCCGGATCCACGAGTGAGTTCTGAACAACCTCCTGACCCTGATAGTTGTCCGCAACCCCGAGCAACGTCAGCCCCAAGACCTTCTGCGACAGTGTAGCGACGCGGCGCGAGGCAGCGGTGCGCTGGTAGGCCTCCGCGAAGTCCGCGAGCGTATCCGGGTGGGAGAGAATGGTCCGCGCGTAGTTGTACAGCGCCTCTTCGGCCTCCTCATTCGGATTCGTCCACGTGGTCCATGACTTCTGCTCGCGCGCCGCCTTCTGCAGGTAAGCGACGAGCCGCTCGTGTTCAATCGCCCCTTCCTCCGTCCAGGTTCCGACGATTGTCTGCCACAGCAGGTTTTCGATCTGCCCGTCGAGATCCCATGGCCGATCCGATGCATGCCGCGAGCGCAGCTTCGTCATGAGGCTGCGCCATTCGGTGGCCCACTCGGCAAGTACGCTGATGGCGGCTCGCACGTCCTCGCCGCGCTTGGCGTCGTGTGTGCTCAGGCAGGACATTGTCACCGGCCAGAGGCTTGAGATTCGCTGTGTCCAGCCGGTTAGCTCGTCTGAGGTGAGGGAGGCGCGCTGCGGATTGCTGCCCACCTCGGTAGCACTCGTCAGGACCGTGTAACGATAGAACGTGGTGTCCTCAACACCCTTGGCCATGACGGCTCCGCACACCTGCTGGAAGCGGATGATCGCCTCGGCACGCGCGTCTTCGTGCGTACGTCCGGCTGATCCCACTTCGTGTCCGAGAAGAATATCGACGACGACGTCCAGCGAGTCCCGCACGTCATCATCGAGTCCCTGCGCGGCCCGCGCTTTCGCATCGAGAAGGGCTTGCTCAGCGACGTGACTGGGGCGCTCGCGCGGAATCACATAGGCGCGATAACGGTCCATCTCCACAATGAGTGCTGAAAGAGCCTCGCGCAGGGTACGGCGGGTGTGGTCCCGTAGCCGTAGATCCGCGTGGCAGACCCCAGCCATCAGATCGGTGAGCCGTTCCAGCTCGGCTGTCAGGGAGGTCTCCAGGATCTGCCGCTTGGCCTCCGCCTCGAGTGCGCTAAGGCTGGCCGTGGTATTCGACAGCTCGACGTATTGGGCAAGGAGTTGCCCCACGCCGGTGGGATCGGTGAGTAGTGAACCGATGCGCCACGAGGCGTCATACCCCGTGGTGCCGGAGCAGCGCCAGTCATTTGGCAGTTCTTCGTCGCCCTCCAGGATTTTCTCCGCTACGATCCACGCGCCATCTGTGGCACGGTGTAGGCGCTTGAAGTACTGTCGGGGATCGGCGAGGCCATCGGGGTGATCGATCCGGAATCCGTCGATATATCCGCCCGCGTACAGATCGAGGCGGAGGGCGTGCGATTGGTTGAACACCTCCGGCTCCTCAACCCGGATAGCGGCGAGGGTGTCCACGTCAAAGAACCGACGGTAGTTGAGTTCGTCCTCGGCTACCCGCCAGTAGGCGAGGCGATAATACTGCTGGTCAAGCAGCTCGGCGAGTGGAAGTGCCTCCGTCTGGGCTCGCACCGGGAACACGTGCTCGTAGTAGCGGACGACTGGCTGTTCGCCGTCGTCCTCAAAACCGGGCACAACCATTGTCTCCAGCGAAATCTCGCCGTTCGCGAGAACCGTGCCGATGCGCGAGCCGAGCACGGGCATGAGGAGGCCGTCGCGGGCGCTGCTGAGTTCGATGTCGAACCAGTTGACGTAGGGGGACTCGGCGCCGTCGCGCAGCACGGACCACAACGCACGGTTGAGATAGAGCGGGGTGGGGACGGCCATGTGGTTGGGAACCACGTCCACCACCACTCCCATCCCGTTGGCATGGGCGGCGTCGGCCAAACGTTGGAAAGCGAGGCGCCCGCCGAGGCTCTCGGAGATTTTCGTGTGATCGACGACGTCGTAGCCGTGCATCGAACCGGGAGCGGCCTGAAGGATGGGCGAGCAGTAGATGTCTGTAACGCCCAACTTCTTGAGGTAGGGCAGCACCTCGATGGCATCGGCGAAAGTGAAATCCGGAGTCAGCTGGAGCCTGTAGGTGGAGACAGGCTGACGGCACTCTGGTGAGGGCGCATGAGTCTGCTGGACAGGAATTCTTCTCGTATCTGTAACCTCGCTCATATCTCGACCCTACGCCAGAAACGCCGAGGCACCCACTGATCAGACGATCGTGGGTGCCTCTTTTCGCTGTTAGCGCGGCTTCCTTCAGATACGGTAGTAGGCCGTGTTATTCGGAAGAGTCGTCTGCGGGAGGTGCGGACAGGTTCTCGTCTGAGACATCGTCCGCAGCCTTCGCGGCGGCCTTGGCCTTCTTCTTCGCTTTCTTGTCCTTCTTGGGAGACTTGCTCTTTTCCGGGGCTACGTCAGACTTCTCAGCCACTGGTTCAGGCTTGGGATCGGCGAAGTTAGCAGTGACGACGTCGTCCTCGTCCTCATCTCCACCAGACTCGTCCACGAGGGAGTCGTCGCGTAGTAGAACGCGCATGGCGCGCCCGTCCACCGGGAACTGTTCGCTGGGAAGGTAAACCTTCTGCGGGTCGAGATTTGTGCCGGTGTCGATGATGTCGCGCCACGCACCCCCGTACGTTGAGTCCGGAATCCTGAACATCTGACTGTTGGCGTCCGCGTTGATGGCGATAATGACGTCGTCGTCGGTGATGTCATTTCCACGCCAATCAGGCTCGCGGATGGCGTTCCCGTTGAGATAGACCATGAGGGAACGCGCGAATCCCTGGTTCCAATCGGAATCTTCCATCCAGGAGGCATCGGGGCGGAACCACTCGATCTCGCCCACTTCCGAGCTGCCGCCCCGCCGTGACGAACCGGCGAAGAACCGGCGGCGGCGAAGAACTGGATGGTCCTTGCGGAAATGGATCACCTTGGAGGTGAAGGCAAGCAGTGCCTTCTGACGTGTATTGAGATCCCAATTCACCCAGGTGATCTCGTTGTCCTGGCAGTAGCCATTGTTGTTGCCGCCCTGGGTGCGGCCCATCTCGTCTCCGTGGCAGAGCATCGGGACACCCTGCGACAAGAAGAGCGTGGTGAGGAAGTTGCGGATCTGCCGGTCACGCAGGGCGTTAATCTCGGCATCATCGGTGGGTCCCTCGGCGCCGCAGTTCCACGAACGGTTGTTGGAGTCGCCGTCGTTGTTACCTTCCCCGTTGGCCTCGTTGTGCTTGTGGTTGTAGGAGACGAGGTCGCGCAACGTGAAGCCGTCGTGCGCCGTGACGAAATTGATCGACGCGAAGGGGCGGCGGCCTGACGTCTCGTAGAGATCGGAGGAGCCGGTGAGGCGGGAGGCCAGCTCGGACAGCATAGCCGGTTCGCCGCGCCAGAAATCGCGGACGGTGTCGCGGTACTTACCGTTCCACTCTGTCCATAAGGGAGGGAAGCCTCCCACGTTGTAGCCACCCTCGCCCACGTCCCACGGTTCGGCGATGAGCTTGACCTGGGAAATGAGCGGATCCTGGTGGATGATATCGAAGAACGAGGAGAGCTTGTCCACCGCGTGCAGCTCGCGGGCGAGCGTGGAGGCAAGGTCGAAGCGGAACCCGTCCACGTGCATGTCCGTGATCCAGTAACGCAGCGAGTCCATGATGAGCTGCAGCGACGCGGGGGAGCGCATGTTGAGGGAGTTTCCGGTTCCGGTGGTGTCGAAGTAATGCGCTTCGTCGCCCTCCACCAACCGGTAATAGGACGGGTTATCGATACCCTTGAAGGAAAGGGTGGGGCCCATATGGTTGCCCTCGGCGGTGTGGTTGTACACCACGTCCATGATCACTTCGATATCGGCCTCGTGGAAGGTCTTGACCATGGTCTTGAACTCGTGCACCTGATTGAACGGCGAGGAGGTTGAGACGGTGGCGTAGCCGTTGTGAGGCGCGAAGAAGCCGATGGTGTTGTAGCCCCAGTAGTTGGTTAGGCCCTTGTCCTGGAGAGAAGGATCATTGACGAACTGGTGGCACGGCATGAGCTCAATGGCGGTGATGCCAAGCTTCTTCAGATGCTTGATAACGGCCGGATGGCACAGCCCGGTGTAGGTGCCGCGAAGATCTTCGGGCACGTCCGGGTGGAGCATCGTCATGCCGCGCACGTGTGCTTCGTAAATGATGGTCTTCTTGTACTCGTGATTCGGCGGACGATCATGGCCCCAATCGAAATAGGGGTTGATGACCACAGAAATCATCGTGTGATCGAGGGAGTCGAGCTCCATCCGCTTGCCCGGATCGTTGAAGTCGTAGGAGAAGAGCGACTGATCATTCGTGATCTGTCCGTCAATCGCCTTGGCGTACGGGTCAAGGAGGAGCTTCGAAGGGTCGCAGCGCAGTCCGTTTGCCGGATCGTAGGGCCCATGGACACGGTAGCCATAGCGCTGCCCGGGGGTGATGCCGGGAAGGTAGCAATGCCACACCTCGGCGTCCACTTCGTGCAGTTCGACGACGGTCTGATTGTTGTCACGATCGAGGAGGATCAACTCCACTTTCTCGGCGACTGACGAGAAAATGGCGAAGTTGGTCCCGGTGCCGTCGAAGGTAGCCCCAAGAGGATAAGGTTGTCCAGGCCATATTTGCATGCCCCAAGAATCTCATGCCGAGGCTACGTTGTGCGATAAGAACAGGCCCTTCCTCCTAGAATTTCGCCACAGGTTGACAGCGGGTAGGTTGACGACGAGGATAATTAGCCTCTCAGAGCTAATTTGAGTGGATTAGCTTCCCTGGGCTAATTGTTGGATCTTGGGTAGGCTGGCTACATGATCGTCCTGACGATAGACCAAGAAGGTTCGCGCCGCGAGGCCGACCGAGTTCCCGAACTTCTGGAGAAGCTTGCCGACGTGCGGACCGTTGCCGGTTTCGAACGGACCGTGGGCGACGAAGTCCAGGGTTTACTAGAGGATGCCGACGCGGCTTGCACCGCGATTCGCAGCGCGATGCGTATGGGCGGCTGGCACGTAGGAATAGGAATAGGACAGGTCGACGACGACGCCCTCGCCGAGATTCGTTCCGGAACCATACGTACGGGGCGAGGATCCGCCTTCATTCGCGCCCGTGCGGCTGTGGAGCAGGCAAAGAAGTACCCGGTCTCCGTGGCGGTTGTGGCTGGCGGCGGGGAGAGTGCTGGCGGTGAGGTTGGCGTTGCGGGCGCGTCGTCGGTACCGGACGCAGTTCAGGCCGTCCTTCACCTTATTGGGGTCGTGGTATCCGAGCGGACGCCGGCGCAGCAGGAGGTGGTTAACCTCCTGGCCATGGGTATGACGGGGCGGGAGATTGCGGCAGCGCTCGCGATCAGTGAGCCTTCCGTGTCGAGAAGGCGGCGGCTGGCCCATGTGGCCGAGGAGGATGCCGCTTGGCCGGTGGTGGGGCGGATGCTGGCAGAGCTGGATGCCGATGGATACTGAGTGGGGTGTACGCCGCGTGTATATCGCGAGACGCGATGCATCCTGAGTCGGGTATGCGTCACGTGTATGTCGGGCAAGTCAGGGGCGAGCCCGGGTAAATCGTAGGAGCGTCGGGCAAACCAGAGTCGGGGCGAATCGTAGGCGAAATGTGTCGGAGGCCGGTGAGACGATGAACGAGTAGGAAGGCTCGTGTGAAAGGAGTCGTCGTGGGTGTCTTCGATGGTTGGTCGGCGGTTGTTGTGGCGCTTGGCCTGGGGCTGTCAGTTTTCGCTGGCTGGGGGCTCGTTGAAATCATCTTCAAGATGGCGAAGGTGGCCTCGCAGGTTGAGGTGCGGCCAAGGTTAGGTGGCCACGAGGCCGTTATTCTCCGTAAACCCGAGGTGCATGTCCTTCGTGGTGGCACATGGATTGGCGTTTTGGAGCGATTATGTATTACGGGTGCGGTTCTTGCTGGAACTCCGTCGCTTATCGCCGCCGTCGTTGCGATTAAAGGGCTGGGGCGCTGGTCTGAGTTGCAGGCATACCCCTCGCTCACCGAGCGTTTCATCATCGGAACTCTGGCCTCCTACTTTGCGGCGGCGGCATGCGGATACCTCGCGGTATGGGTGGTGGGGTTGCTCTAATTCTCATCGCGTGTCGGAGAGGCGTGGGTAGCTGAGTGGAGCGATTCCAATCGATTACCAATTGTTTACCTTGTGTTCACCTAAAGGCTACATTTAAAATTTAGCTAGGCGGCATGGGCACAGGTGCGTTCCGTCTACATCCGAATATGCCCCGTCTACACCCGAGCGAAACCAGCGAGTTGTTTGGCGAGTTGGTTGAAGGACTGGTTGAGACTAACCTCAAGTTGGTTGGTGACCTGATGGATGAAACGGTTGACGAGATCTATGAAGCGGACGCTTCGTCCACTGCCGAGCAGTTGCGCGGTTTGTTGACTCGGATTCATCTTCAAGGGCGGGCACGTAGTGTGGCCGAATGGTTCTCGGTCGTCTTTGCTGTATACGTTCTCATTACGGCGGTGTCGGGTATCGGGACCGGCTTCAGGATAGCGGCCGGTGATAGGGCCGCCGAGCTCTTTGATTTTGCAGACAATCCGTTTGTTGGGCTGGTCATCGGAATCCTCGCGACTGTCCTGACACAGTCCTCCACCACAACCACTTCGATTGCCGTGGGCATGGTGGCCGGCGGACTTCCCATTGACATCGCGATCCCTATCTTGTTGGGTGCGAATGTTGGGACCACCGTGACCTCCTCGTTGGTGAGCTTCGGAATGGCGCGGAACAAGAAGGTATTTCGGCGGGCTTTCGGGGCAGCAACCGTACACGACATGTACAACCTACTGTCCGTTCTCATTTTCCTCCCTCTAGAACTCATGTTCAGGCTTCTTGAACGTACTTCCCAGTGGTTGGCTACTCACACCGCGGGATCCGACGGCGGCCCAATCGCGGCAGTTTTCAGTGCCATCGGTTCTGGCGTGCAGACGTTCATCAGGCCGGGAGCCGAAATTTTGGTGTGGCTGGTCAGCCCATTGCCAACAATGTGGGCGGGAATTGCCCTGATTCTCACCGGAGTACTGCTCATCCTTGCTGTCATCAACTTCATCGGCAAAATGTTGAGAGTCCTCCTGGTGGGACGCGCTGAGAGGATTCTGTTCACTGCGATTGGGCGTGGACCTATGACGGGTATTCTTTCGGGTTTGCTCATCACGGTCATGGTTCAGTCCTCGACCACCACGACGAGCCTCACCGTGCCACTGGTGGGATCTGGCAAACTAACCGTCAAGCAGATCTACCCCTTTACCGTGGGTGCCAACATCGGTACCACGTTGACGGCATTGATTGCAGCCTTTGCGTTTACAGGGATAGAAGGCGAGTTGGCTCTCCAGGCCGCCTTTGTCCACGTGTTGTACAACGTATTTAGCGCGGCCGTCATCTTCGGACTGCCATTCTTAAGGCCTTTGCCTGTCAGATGGGCGAAGTGGCTGGCCAAGATTGGTTCCGAACGGAAGATCTACGTGGTGGCATGGGTATTGGGTGTTTTTGTCCTCATTCCCAGCCTGGCGATTGTGGTGACGGCGCTGGTATAAGCGGCGGTCCCGGTGGGTGGTGGGGTTGTCAGCCGTGTCAGATCGAGAGGTAGCGGTAGCCACGGAAATGGAGATCGGCGAGTACAAACACCTTGCGATAGTACCCGTCCACGAGGGGGATGAAGTCCGCCGTGGTCACGTCGGTTTCGAAGGTGACGAGGGCGCCGTCGTCGTCAAATCTGATTCCCTCGCAGGTGACGGACTGCTGTTCGCCGAAGAGGAGTGCGAGGCCTTGCTTGATCGGAATGGCGAGAAGCGCTGAAACCTCCTCTTGTTGGAGGGCATAGTCGAGGAGTGGGCGGTCGTCGCGATAGAGAAACACGTGGGCGAACTCGCGATTGCGGGAACCACTGGCTTCGTCCTGGGCGTCAATACGGATGCCAAGGGGGACGAGGCGGTCCAGATTGATGTCTACACCAAGTTCCTCCTCGATTTCGCGCACGCCATCCAGAGGTTCTTCGTCCGATTCCAGGTGCCCGGCGGCCGTCACGTCAAGAAGGTTGGGGAAACTTGACTTGAGAGGGGAGCGGAGCTGGATGAGGACGCACGGAGTGCCGCTGAGCTCGGCGACGAACCAACAGTGGAAGGTCTCGTGCCAGAGCCCTTGGGTATGGACGGTGGTGCGGTCCGCCTCACCGATCTGAACGTGGTTGGCGTCAAACGTCTTGATGATTTCCATGTGGTTCCTTTCTGGTCAAGTGATTTTGCTATGGCTTGGCTGTGGCTTGAAAATCGGTCGTTTTACCTGACCGTTATATACGTGATCTCGGGCGCAAATAAGTGAGTTATTTCGTCGTTTCGTGTCGTCAAACAGACCGTTTGTGCTCCTCTCCAGCGCCTTTCTGACTTCGGCGGAATAATGCGAAGTAAGCCACATTGCTGATGTGGGCTATCACTGATGTTTACCAATGGAGGTAATCAATGAAGATACCAAAGAGACCGTGGCGGGTGTTTGCTGCAACCGCGGCAGCCGCCACCGTTGCTCTCTCCGGATGTTCGACGGGTGGCGGAGACCAAAGCGGGGAAGCCACGAGTAAGCCCGATGACGGCAAAGCATATACAAGCGAGACTCTCACGGATGGCGAGACCGAGTTCATCAAGATCACCAACCCTGAGGGTGGCCCTGTCATCTCTTACACCGAGACAGGTCTCGTCAAGATCATCGAAGAAGACGTTGATGGGACGAAGATGGCGTTCAAAGACGCCAACGGTGATGGCACCCTGCAGCCGTATGAAGACTGGCGTCTTGCTCCCGAGGAGCGCGCCAAGGCTCTGGCTGATGAACTCAACACCGAACAGCTCGCTGGCCTCATGCTGATGAGTCCCGCGGAGCGTGCTCCTGAAGATGGCCTGACCACCATTCAGAAGGAGTACCTGGATAGCGGCGACCTCCGTACCTTCCTGAACTCCGGCCCGAACGACGTCACCGTATCGGTCCAGTGGAACAACGAGATCCAGGCTTTCGTCGAGACGCTGCCGGACCGCGCTTACATCCCCGTGACTATGGGATCTGATCCGCGTTCGGATGCGGTGGACAACTATGTCGGTGCCAAGACAGCCGACATCTCGGCATGGCCGGGCAATCTGGGCCTGGCAGCCCTGGATGATCCCGCCCGTGTTGAGGAGTTTGCCAAGGTTACCTCGGAAGAGTTCCGAGCCATGGGCCTGACCATTACCCTGGCACCGCAGGTTGACCTCGGTAGCGATCCTCGCTGGCTCCGTCTGAACGGAACCTTCGGTGACGATAGCGAACTGGCCGCCGAACTTGCCACCGCCTACGTTGACGGCTACCAGAAGAATGGCAGTGAGGAAGGCTGGGGCGAGCAGTCGGTCATGGCAGTCATCAAGCACTTCGCTGGTGACGGAACCGCCGAAGGCGGCCGTGGCACCCACATCGACGAGGGTAAGTACAACATCTTCCCCGGCGACAACTGGGATGAACACCTGGTGCCCTTCAAGGCTGCCCTCCAGGCTGGCGGCGCGATGACCTCGTACGGTATCGCCCTCGACAAGAATGGCGATGCGCTATTTGAGCGTATCGCCACAGCTTATGACGCCAAGCGTGTTGGGCTACTGCGCGATGAGCTCGGTTTTGACGGCATCATTTTCTCTGACTGGAACATCCTGAAGGACCCGAAGGACCCCGACAACCCGATTCACTGGGGCGAAGCCTGGGGTGCAGAGGACATGACCTTCCCGGAGCGTATGTTCACGGTCATGAAGGCTGGTATCGACATCTTCGGTGGCGAGTATGACCGTGCGCCACTGATGGAGGCGATCGACCTCTGGAACGCTGACCACGAGGCCGGCAAGCTCGACATTGACGCTGATACCCGCATGCGTCAGTCAACCACTCGCTTCCTCACTCATACCTTCCGTGTTGGCACCTACGAGAACCCATTCGTCGACCTGGAGAAGTCCATGTCGGTCGCTCAGGATCCTGAGAAAATTGCGGCTGGCTTCAAGGCCCAGACTGACTCGGTCGTTGTTCTGAAGAACACCGAAGAGACCATCACCTGTGATGTCGAGAAGGACTGGTCAACCATGACCGCCTATATCCCGGGTTCATACAACCTTGGTTCCCCCAATGTTCGTGATCTGGAGGCTGTGCCACAGGTAACCCCGTACGCAACACTTGATATAGAGTCCGCCGAGGCAGTGTTCGGTAAGGTCGTCACCGACGAGATCGTTCTGGACGATTCCGGTCAGGTTAAGGAGATCATCACCCCGGATATCTCTGACGTGGATATTGTCCTCGTTGGCATGAAGAGCCCCGACAACGGTTCGCTCACCTCTGGCGCTGGCCGCGATGTCAAGACTGGCGAATGGTACCCGCTGTCGCTGCAGTACCGTCCCTACACCGCCGACAGTGATTCGGTCCGCAAGACCTCGATTTCTGGCGACATCCTTGAAGACGGTTCCAAGGAGAACCGATCCTATTTTGGAGGCACCTCGCAGGTTAAGAACGAAGCCGATTTGGACGCCTTCGAGCGTGCGGTAAACCTGGTCGAGAAGTCCGGCAAGGACATTCCCGTGGTCACAGTTCTCAAGGCCCGTAATCCGATCATTCCGACCGAGTTTGAGTCCAAGTCGACCGCGATTGTGTCAGGTTTCGGTGTCTCCGATGCCGCTCTGATCGACGTCGCCCTGGGCCGCGTTGAGTTCGGCGGAAAATTGCCGATCGCCTTCCCGGCTGACATGGAAACCGTTGAGGCACAGCTTGAGGATGTCCCGATGGACTACACGGCCTACGTGGATTCTGAGGGCAACGAGTACAAGAACGGCTTCGGCCTTTCATGCTCGGGTGATCTTCTGAAATAACTTCTGAAGTCATCGTCGGGTTCTCCTGACTTGGAGCGCATCTGACTTGGAGCGCGCCCGACATAGATTGCACCTGACTTGGAGCGCATCGCAGAGCCGCAGTGCTTAGGTTTTCCTAGGCGCTGCGGCTTTGTGTTGCTACGAGATGACCTCGCCAAATGCTTAAAGGAGTGACGTTTTCTGCAACGCCTGGCTCGGTAGCTCGGTAGCTCGGTAGCTCGTAAGCGCGTAGGAACCGAGAAACCGAGAAACCACACTTTCGGCAATAATCCACGGATATGACATGGGTGTAAGTGTGGTTTATCGCGCGAACCGTGGATTATCGGGTCATGGATTAACCCGTTCTGTCCTACTGCCCCGCGAGCCCTACTGCCCCCACGGCGCCGTCGTCGTTCTGACAATAAAAAAGCCCCCGGCGAACCGGGGGCTTGAGTGTGGGCGATACTGGGTTCGAACCAGTGACCTCTTCGGTGTGAACGAAGCGCTCTACCACTGAGCTAATCGCCCGCTGCATTAGCGTGCCCCACGAGAATAGCCCGTTTGAGGGGCAGAGTGCAAAACGGCTGCAAGTGGCGTGCGCCTCACCGTGTCGGTTGGACAGCGGCGGAGGTGTTTGCATATAGTTATGGGGCGTCGCTGAGAGGTCATCTCAAAGCTTCCAATAATTTAACTTACGCGGATGTGGCTCAGTTGGTAGAGCATCACCTTGCCAAGGTGAGGGTCGCGGGTTCGAGTCCCGTCATCCGCTCGAAGGAAAGACAGTCTTGACTGTTGATCCACACGGTGGGTTGGCCGAGAGGCGAGGCAACGGCCTGCAAAGCCGTGTACACGGGTTCGAATCCCGTACCCACCTCGCATGGGCGATTGGCGCAGCGGGAGCGCGCTTCCCTGACACGGAAGAGGTCACTGGTTCG
>RRZU010675078.1_pt1 | contig 15535 bp, 12 predicted proteins | sample 2165561 | NCBI WGS metagenome assembly RRZU01 (sample SAMN10456909, study PRJNA506462) | wastewater metagenome | isolation source: wastewater sludge | place: USA: Moscow, Idaho
ACATTTTCTCAAGGTTAATTTGGTGCATAATACCATTTCCTGGAGGAATAACGTCAACATTGTCAAATGCTTTTTTCGTCCAGTTAATGAAATCAAATCTATCTGCATTTCTTCTATCTTCGATATCTCTATTTTTTTGGAAAGCATCTGGATCAAATCCACCACACTCAACTGCTAAAGAGTGGTCAACGATTAATTGAGTTGGAACAACTGGATTAATTTTTTGTGGATCAACACCTTTACTTGCAACTGCTTCTCTAAGACCTGCAAGGTCAACGAAAGCTGTAAGTCCTAAGATATCGTGACAAATAACTCTTGATGGATACCAAGGGAAATCTTTGTCTGTTCTTTTTTCAATTAATTGAATTAGTGAATCTTTTAAATCAACACTTGGACATTTTCTAAGTAGGTTTTCTGCTAATACTCTTGATGTGTAGTTAAGTTTTGCAAAAGATCCAGCTTTGATATCTTCAACGGCACTTTTAACATCATAATATTTAGTATCTAAACCATCTAACTGTTTAAGATATTTTTCGTTTGTCATTTTCTTTTCCGTTCATTTATTTTGAAATTTATTGTAAAAAAAAATTTAGGCTAAAATTTAGCCTAAATTTTCAGAGATTATTTTCTGTCTTTTAAAGGAACAAATGGTTTTGGATCTGGTCCTGTGTAAGTTGAACTTGGTCTGATAATTCTGTTGTTTGCTCTTTGTTCAAATGCATGTGCAGCCCATCCAGCAGCTCTTGACATAATGAATAATGGAGTATAGTATAATCTTTCGATTTCCATATAGTGGTAAATTAATCCACCGAAGAAGTCGATATTGTCTGGTAAACCTTTATCTGCTTTTACTTTATCTCTAATAGCTTTAGCAATATCAAATAATTTTTTGTCAGATGTTTCTAACTCTTTTAATTCATTTGCTAATTCAAATCCAACTGGAGATCTTGGGTCTAAGTTTCTATATACTCTGTGTCCAAATCCCATGATTTTTTCTTTTTTAGCAAATAATTCATCAACTGATTTTAATGCATGCTCAACATTGTCAAATTGTAAAACGAATTTAATAGCAACTTCGTTTGCTCCACCATGTAAGTGACCTTTTAAAGTTCCAATACCAGTTGTCATACAAGAGTAGATATCTGATAATGTAGATGCTGTAATTCTGTTTGCAAAAGTTGAGGCATTAAATTCATGCTCAGCATATAATGTTAACATTGCATTCATAGCTTTAACTTCAACATCAAATGGTTTTTTCTCTTTTAATCTTTCTAAAATGAAACCAGCAATTGTTGTTTCTTCAGATTTTAAACAGATTTCTTTACCATTTTTGTGCCAGTGGTGCCAGTAAACTAAAAATGATGGGAATGCTCCTAAAAGTCTGATGATTTTTGCCATTTGGTCAGAGAAATCTTCTGCTTCTGGTTCAACACAACCTAAAGCTGATGTTGCAGTTTTCATAACATCCATTGGATGAGAAGAAGCTGGAATTGATTTTAAAACATTTTTAACAGAAATTGGTAATTCTCTTCCTGCAATGATTTTTCTTCTAAAATCTTTTAATTGTGCTTCATTTGGTAATTCACCAACTAATAAAAGATAAGCTACTTCTTCGAAATCAGCTTTTAAAGCTAAATCAGCAATATCATATCCTCTATAATTTAAACCTTGTCCTGTACCACATGTACAAATTGACGACTCACCTGCGATAACACCTGCTAAACCGCTCATATTTTCTCCTTAATTAATTTTTAAAATTTTAAATAAAATTAAGAAAAGCTAATTATTTAGCTTTTCCTTTTGAAAATAATTCATCCATTTTTTGCTCATAAGCATGGTAGTTTAACATATCGTATAACTCCATTCTAGTTTGCATTGTATCAAGAACAGCTTCTTGAGTACCTTTGTCTTTTAATTCTTGGTAAACATTTAATGCAGCTTTATTCATAGCTCTGAATGCTGAAAGTGGGTAAAGAACCATATCAATTCCAACACTTGCTAACTCTTCAGTTGTGAACATTGGAGTTGCACCAAATTCAGTAATGTTTGCTAAAACTGGAACGCTCATAGCGTCTGTAAACTCTTTGTACTCTTTTAAAGTATGTACTGCTTCAGCAAAAATTGCATCTGCACCAGCTTCAACGTAAGCTTTTGCTCTAGCAATAGCAGCTGCTTGACCTTCAGAAGCGTGAGCATCAGTTCTTGCAATAATGTAGAAATCAGGGTCTAATTGATTTTTTGCATCAACAGCAGCTCTAATTCTATCACACATTTCTTCTGTAGATACTAACTCTTTATTTGGTCTGTGTCCACATCTTTTTGCAGCAACTTGATCTTCAATATGTAATCCAGCAGCTCCAGATCTGATAAATTCTTTTACAGTTCTAGCAACATTGAAAGCATGTCCCCAACCTGTGTCAGCATCAACGATTAGTGGTGTATCACAAATAGAAGTAATTCTTCTTACATCAATACAAACATCTTCAATCATTGTCATACCTAAATCTGGTAAACCATAAGAAGCATTAGCAATACCTCCACCTGATAAGTAGATTGCTTTATGTCCTACTCTTGTAGCTTGTAATGCTTGGTATGCATTAATTGTTCCAACTATTTGTAGTGGACTTGAAGCTTTTAAAGCTTCTCTGAATTTTTTTCCTGCACTTGTCATATACTTCCTTTAAAAAATATTGTGAGTCATTATACTAAATTTGATAAAAAATGATTGTATTAATATAAATGAAAAATTACAATTTTTATACATAAATATTAAATTGTACAAAATTTGTTTTTATGTTAAAAAATAGTACAATATACAAAAATAACATTAAAGGAAGCTTATGAATTTTAAAAATTCCATTGAAAAATTTGTAGAAATTTATAATCGTTCAAATTTAAGTATTTCGAGATTTGCCTCTATGATAAATAAAGACAGAAGAACGGTTACATCATGGATTGATCATCATACAAACATAGAACCAACAAAAGAAATAAAAGATAAAATTTGTCAAATTTTTAGATATCCAGATTATATTTGGGAAGATGCTTGCAGTGGTGAAGAGTTTTTGAAATCAATAACTCAAATACCTCAAAAAGAGGTTAGAATTATTGATGAAGACTATAAAGGAAGGTTACAATATATAATTGAACATGAAAAAAATAGAAGATTTGTAATTCAAGCACAGTTTCCAGGACCTATGTATAGAGATAGTGCTGTACGAAAAGTGTACAAACATACAACAAGTATTGATATTGAAGAATTAAAGCAGGAAAGAATAGATCAGATGCTTAGGTATGACTATGACACAACAGAGTGGTATTCTATAAAATCGGTTTTAAGTTTTTGTTTTGCTAGTATTGGAAATTTTTTTACAAAAGATGAAAAGATAAAAATATTAGAATTGATGTATGAACTTTTTAATAATAACTATAATAAAAAACTGTTTCTTTTTGATTCATTTTCAAGAAAAATATATGGTATGGAAACAACATATATATCTATAAATGTGAAAAATAAAATTCTATTTTTTAAATCTCCAATTGAATCAGTGTTTATTGAAATAAGAAATAAAAATTTAGTTGAAAGAATGCATAAATATTATAGTTCTCCAATAGAAGCACCTTCTCATGTGAATTTTTTAGAGTCGGTTAAAATATTAAAAATTTTACAAGATGCTCTTAAATATAATAATGACATTAAGCAAGCTTATGAGACAATAAATCGAGAAACAAACTATGGTGAACTTTTTTACAATAACCTTAGTATTGATTTACAAAAAGAGGTAACACCTCCAAAAATTGGTCAAAAAAGAAATTAAAATTTATAAGGATAAATAGATGAAAATTGTAATTTTAGATAGAAAAACTTTGGGATATGATGTAAGTGTTGATATTTTTTCAAAGTTTGGCGAGGTTATTTCTTATGATACTACTAAGGTAAATGAGACAAAAGACCGAATTAAAAATGCTGATATTATTTTAACAAATAAAGTTTATGTTGGTAAAGATGAACTTGAAAATTCAAGTGTTAAATTGATTTGTGTAACTGCAACTGGAATGAATAATGTTGATTTAGAATATACAAAAGAAAAAAATATTGAAATTAAAAATGTTGCTGGATATTCAACTTCTAGTGTAATTCAACTAGCTTTTTCTATGATTTTTTATTTTGTTCAAAAATTAACTTATTATAAAAAATATGTAGATGAACAAAATTGGCAAAAAAGTGATACGTTTACTCATATAGATGTTCCATTCCTTGAACTTGATAATAAAAGAGTTGGAATTATTGGGCTTGGAGAAATAGGAAGAGACCTTGCTAAAAAAGCAAAAGCATTTAATTGTGAAATTGTTTACTATTCAACTAGTGGACAAAATACAAATAGTGAATATAAAAGTGTAACACTTGAAGAGTTATTAAAAACAAGTGATATCATATCAATTCATGCACCGTTAAATGAAAAAACGAAAGATTTATTAGGTTATAAAGAATTGAATCTTATTAAAGAAGGAGCAATTTTATTAAACCTAGGTAGAGGTGGAATTATAAACGAGGCTGATTTAGCAAAAATTTTAGATGAAAAAGATATTTTTTGTGGACTTGATGTTGTTTCAAAAGAGCCAATAGAAGAAACAAATCCTCTTTTAAAAGTTGTAAATAAACAAAGACTTCTTATGACTCCACACATTGCTTGGGCTAGTGTTGAAGCAAGAAAAAGATTAATAGAAAAAGTTGCTAAAAATATAGAAGATTTTTTAAAATAACTATTTTCTAAAAAAAAGTCTCAATATCTTTTTATAGAAAGGAAGCTTTTTCTCTTTAAGCTTCTCTTCTACAATCTTTCTTAGATTTGTTAAATTTTTAGGAACGTAAACGTCATTTAATATTTTCAATTTTATCTCCAAGATATTTTTGAATCTCTTTCATGGCATCTTCATTTTTTAGATTAAATTTAATTTCTATTCTTCTTGAAGCATCTTTATCTTCAACTCCATCTTTTGCAAAAATTAAATCACTATCACTTCTTCCACTAGAATTTATATACTTGCTAATTAATTTTTTATCTATGATATTTGAATCATATAAAAATTGCATTACTGCTTGAGCTCTTTGTTGAGATAAAGCTAAATTAGAAAGATAAGTTCCATCACTATTTGTGTGACCTTCAATAGTTATACTCTCAATATTTTTTCTAATTTCTTTGTCTTCAAGAAGTGTTGAAAGGTATTTTTTTAGAGTATTTTTTAACTCTTTTTTTGATTCCTCTTTTAACACAGATGATGCTTGATCAAACAAGATATTTGAAGAGAATTTTATAGCTCCACTTTTTTCATCAATTTGTATAGAGTTTCCAAGTTTCTCTTTTAATTTTGCAATAACATTTAGTTTAAGACCTGTTAGAGTTTTTATTTTCAGTTTTGCTACATCAAACTCTTCAACCATTTTTTGATGAATTTGAGTTTGAACTAAAAGTTTGTCTGCTAAAATTTTTATTTCTTCATCTTTTAATGTTATTACATTTGTTTTTTCATTTAATTCATTTGACAAATTTTGAGTTTTTGTCTGCTCATCTTTAAATTTTACTTCTATATCTAAAAGTAAAGCTTTTAGTTTTTCAATTTCACTAGCTTTTAAATTTATCTCTTTTTTACTATTTTCTATGTCGGTTTTGGCATTCTCATATAAATTTTTTGCTTTGGCAAGTTCTAAAAATAGTTTTGACTTTTCTTCTTCACTAGAGTTTAATGCTTTTTTTTCTTCTTCTAAAATATTTTGAGTAACAGCATATTTTATTACAATAGAACCAATTACTAAAATAAAAACAAAAAGTAATCCAGCCATTAAGTCTGCATAAGAAATCCAAAAATTTTCTTCACTATTTTGATTTTTTTTATACATTTTTTACTACTTACTCAACTCTTTAAATTCTGTTAAATCTAAAATTATTTTTGAAGTTTCAGCATCTATTAGTTCTAAAGAATTTTTAATTTTGTTATCATAACTTTCTAATCCTTGAGTAAATTTCCACTCAATTTTTTCCATATCAGCTTTCATTGTTTCAATACTTTTAATAATATTTGAATAAATAGCTTTTAGATTTTCAGAGCTTAAATTACTCATGTGAGTGTTTAGTTTAATGATATTTAAATTCAACTCTTCTGTAACATATGTATATCTATCTTTTTGTTTTTCAAAATTTGAAATAATATTTGAAATAGAGTTTGATACACTATTTAAAGCAACAACTAATCTTTCATTGTTTTCAATATTTGAATCAATTTTTGAAGTTAATAATATCTCTTTTTCAAGAAGATTTTCAAGATTTTGAAATCTTTTTTCTATAGATGAGTTTATAGATTCTAAAATATTACTTGATGTTAATTCAGAAAAAATTTCTCTCATTTTTGTAAAGTTATCAAGGTTACTTTTTAAATGAATTGATTCAATATCAAGTTTTGTCCAAAATAAAGATTTTGTATCTTCTTTAATTTTGTAAGATAGTTGTTGAAATTTACTCATTCCAAATTTTTCAAAAAAAGTCCACCAAATAGATAAAAATATTCCATATATTGATACATAAAATGCTGTTCCAACACCACCTAAAAGTTTTGTAATTTCACTTTCAAGAGCATTTGTAGCACCTGAACTAAAATCTGGCATAGAAATAGCAATAGATATAAAAGTTCCTAAAATACCTAAAGTTGGGAAAATCCCACTTGCAATGCTTGAAAAATTGCTATTTCTTAAATTGCTTGTATAATCTTGTAAAAAATCATCTACATCACCATTTGCTTTTGTTGTATCACCAATTGTAAGTTGATTCTTATTTGCATACTCTTTTAAATTTACATCAACATCATGGTATAAAGTCTTAAATTTACAAGCAACATAAAAGGCATTATGTTTAACAAAAAATAGATAGATTAAAAGAATAAAACCTATTAAAATAATACTGTGAATTTCAAACTTTAAAGGAAAAACTCCAATAAAACATAAAATTACTAATAAATATAATAAAACTGGAACTGTCAAAAGAGTTACAAATTTTGAATTTGTATTACAGTTTGATTGTAAGTTTTGGCTAATTTTTAAATCAGCATTTAACATCATAAAAATTCCTTGAATAAAATAATTTTTTTTGCGGATTTTAACATAAAAAACTATTATAATAGGTAAATTCAGGATTTATTTGTCATTTAAAAGAAATAATAGGTAAAATAAAGAAAAACTAAAAAAGATATGTTATGAGAAAGATTTTTATATTATTAATGATGGTTAATTACTTTTTATATTCTAATGAAGAGTTTCCTATTGTTTCTACAATGCCACCTTATGAAGAGTTAGAATTTGTAAGTTATGATTATTTTCCAAAAAGTAAAGACAAAGTAGAAAAAAATAATCAAAAAAAACAAGATATTAAAAATATTAATAATAAAGAAAAGGTTCAAACAAGAGTTCAAGTACAAATTATGAACAATGAACCAATTAATATTCCTAAAGTAGAAAAAGAAAAACCTATAATAAATAAAGTTGAAACTAAAAAAGTTGAAGAGGTAAAAACTAATATCAAAGAAAAAGAAGCTGATACTCAATTGATTTATTTAGGGACAAAAAAAGAATTAGTAGAAGATGAAGATAGAGTAACTTCAAATATTGAAGAAGAGTTAAGAGATATTTCATTTAAAGAATTTGATGAAAATGAAGAAAAAAATAAAGATTCTACTGCTTTATTGAAAACTTTAAATATGGGTAATTCAAAAGATTATGAAATTTCAAATAAGAGTTTACAAGATTATGAAGAGCTAATTATAGAAGTTGATTCAAATAAAAATGTTATGAAGTTAAAATCAAAATTTGGAAAAAATACAAAAGAATTAAAAACTTATAATGTATCAACGGCAAAAAATGGTGTAAAAAAACCATTAGGAGAGGGTAGAATTTCTTCTATATCATTAAATCCTGTATGGTATCCAACTAATGATACAAGAAAAAGTTTTGAAAAAAAAGGAATAATTCTACCAAATGTAGTACCTCCAAATCATAAATATAACTATATGGGTGCTGCAAAATTAAATCTTACTCATATTGTTGATGGTAATCAAACTTATAGAATTCATGGAACACTAAATGAAAAAAGTATAGGAAGTAAAGAGAGTGCAGGTTGTATTAGAATGAGAAATTCTGATGTTTTAGAATTGGCAAAAATTGTACAAGATTTCTTTGAAACAAAAGGTCCTAGCAAAGTAAAAGTTATATTGTTATAACTTTTTTCTTTTCATTTTTTTATAATATTTCTTTAAAAATTGTTTATAGCTTGTAGGGTAAGTTCTATTTTTTGGAATATTATTTATAACAAATGCAATTAAAAATAAAATAATTGCTCCACTTAATACAGGAATAAATATATAAAAAAAACCTAGTTCATGGATTTGTTCATTTCCTATAACTGCTATTAAAGCAGTTGCTCCACCTGGAGGGTGAAGAGTTAGAGTTAGTTGCATTATTATGATTGAAGTTGAAACGGCAATAGCCGCTGCTAAATATAAATTTGAAGCAAAAATTTTATAACTAATTACTCCAACAATAGCAGAAATTAAATGACCTCCGATTAAATTTTTAGGTTGTGCTAGTGTAGAATTTACTGCTCCATAAACTAAAACAGCGCTAGCTCCAAAAGAACTTAATACAAGCACTAAATTATCATCATCCAAAAAATTTTTATGAAAAAATGCAATAGTAATAATTCCTAAAAAAGAACCAATCCACGACCAAAACATATTTGAAATATCTATTGGTTCAGAGTTTATCTTTTGAAACTGTCTATAAAAAAAATTCATCTTAACACCTCTCTGATGTTTATATTAATAGAAAATTTTCTTTAATTTTATGATTTTGGTCAATAAAAATTGACAAAATTTTAAATTTTGTTTATTTAGATATAATTTACGCTATTTTGAGAAATGAGGTAAATTTTATGAATATAGAACAAGAACTTTTAAATAGAAGCGATTCTTCTTGTGAACTTTGTAAATCAACACAAGATTTAACTGTTTTTGAGGTAAGCCCTAGTGATGGAAGTATTGAACAAGTTGTATTATTATGTAATAAATGTAAAACTCAATTTGAAGATGATAGTTTTTTAGATGAAAATCACTGGTTTTGTTTAAGTGATTCTATGTGGAGTACAGTTCCTGCAGTTCAAGTTTTATCATATAGAATGTTAAAAAAACTTGGGAATCAAGATTTACTTGATATGATGTATTTAGAAGATGATGTAAGAGCTTGGGCAGAAGCTGGAATTTCTAAAATAGAAGATGGAGTAGTTCATAAAGATTGTAATGGTGTTGTTTTAAATGCAGGTGATACAGTTACGATAATCAAAGACTTAGATGTAAAAGGTGCTGGATTCACTGCAAAAAGAGGAACAGCCGTAAGAAATATATCTCTTACATCAAATCCTGAGCAAATTGAAGGTAGAGTAAATGGAGTTAAGATAGTAATTCTTACTCAGTATCTTAAAAAATCTTAAAAATAAAGAGGGTTAAATTTCCTCTTTTATCTTTTCTAAATCTTTTATTTTTTGTAAATATTGTTCTTTTTTATTTTTTATAAATTCAATTCTATCTTTGTTTATATCTAAGTATTGTTCTTTAGAGTATTTAATTATTTTAAATAAATAGTTTCTTTTTGAAGTTAAAAAATCCTCTATTTTCTCAAAACCAAAATTTGCTTTTAGTTTTGCAACAATTTCATCTTCTCTTGGATGAGATATAGAAAATCTGCTAGGTTCTTTTTTGTAAAGTTCTTCAGATTCAATTATTTGCTGTTCAAAATGTGCAATGGTCGCTTGAGTTGTTTGGATATATGAATATGATAAAGCACCATTAAAATATGCAAATTTCTTTCTTAAAGCAGAGATATTTTCTAAAATTGCTTTATGGAAAGCTTTTAAAACATTTTCATAAACTTTTGCTGCAAAGTGTCTTGTATTTGAAAACTCAATATCTGAAGCTATTTCTCTTTGTTTTCTTATAAGCTCATAAGGTTCTTGCCACTTTACGACATCACTTTTTATTAATCTATAAACATCTCTAAATGCTTCATCTGTATCAAGTTCTATATTTTTTAGAAGCTTGATTGATCTTTTAAACATTTTATCTACAGTTTGATCATCATAAAACAGTGCTTTATATACAGCATCAGAATCAATCCAGAATGTTTCATATTCAAACTTTTCTATCTTTTCACCAAAAAGTGATTTTGACTCTTCGAATCTAACAGATTTTTTTCTTTTTATATTTTTAAATGTTTCACTTGCAATTTTTTCCATAACTGTTTCAAGAGAATTATAGATATTAAATAGCTCTTTAGAATACTTTTTGTGAATATTTTCAAAGGCTTCTTCAACTTTTTTCTCGCAAGATTCTAAAACTTCAACTAAAGCATCATAAACTTTTATGATTGTTTCGTACTCTTTTATTAAAATGTCACAAAAACTTCTTAAATCTTTTTTGATAGCAAACTCTTTTGCTTCAGATGCTTGTGGTCTTATTGTAGTTTCAATAAAATCTAAAACTTCTTGAATATTTGAGTCTTCTAAAAGTTTAATATTGCTTGATGTATCGCTTAATCTAATAGATTTTATTTTATTTTTGTGTTCAGTTAATAATTTTTCAATATCTGCACTATCTTCTATGTCTTTTGTAAGAAGTTCTTTTTTTAATTGAGTTAAAAGATTTATATTTTCATCTTCAATCAAAATATCTTTTTCTTTTGCTCTACCTTCCAGAGCCTTTATAGCAGAAATTGGAACAACCTTTGCAAAATATTTACTAAATTTCTCTTTTACATAGTTTGTTGTCGTAATAACTTGCTCAGGAGTTAATTTGTCTTTTTGGTTTAAAACACATAAAGATTTGTTTTTAAAATGTTGCATATACTCTTCTAAAACTTGAGCTTCTGAAAGTTTTCCAGCGTTATCAATTAAAGTTAGCCAGATGATTCCACCAACATCTTTTAAAACTCTTCTTGTAACATCTGTATCACTTTGTGATTGAGAGTTAAGTCCTGGAGTATCTACGAATGAAATCTCTTTTAAAATTGGTAGAGGAGCATAAAGTGTTAAATATTTGATATTTTTCATATCATCTTGTCTTTGGTCTGTAAAATCAGCAATACTTTCTATTGGAGCAAACTCTTGAGCACCTGAATAGTATGTGATTTTTAATTTGAAATCTTCTCCATAATTTATAAAATTTACTTTAGATGTAACTGGAGTAATTCCTGTTGGTAAAATATTTCTTGAAAGTAGGGCATTTAAAAATGTAGATTTACCAGCACTAAATTGTCCCGTAATCGCAACTTCCATAGGATATCTAGCACGTCTTAGTTGTTTATTTAAAACTGATTGAAGTTGGATTGATGGATGAAATTTTTCATCAAGAAGTTTATCAATAGTTTTTTTTATGTCTCCTACTAAACCATCCTCATAAACTATTTCTTTTATAGAATTTTGTTCTTTATATTCGTTAGCAAAGCTTTTTAATATATTTAAATTTGCACTCATTAGTGTAATCCTTTAATATTTAACATAATATTTTCAAGTTTTTTAATATTTTTATGAAGATTTATAGATAATTCTGCTTTGTTTTTATCATTTTCTTCAAAAGTAGCTATTCTATTTTGAAGACTCTCCTCTTCATTTTTTAATCTTTGTTCAAACCCTCTTAAAGGAGCATTTAGTGTATCAAAGAAATTTTCTATTAAAAGTGAACTAACTTTTTTTGCTTTTATTTTAATATCTTCTTCAATTCCTTTAAATTGTGCTTTTACTATTTCTTCAATATTTCTATCAAGTTCATTTAATTTTCCTTCTTTTGCTCCATTTACAGCATTGATTATTTGACTTATCATAATTTCATTATTTGAAGTTAAGAAACCGCTTTTAAAATCATCTTGAAAAAAACCTCTTGCATCAAAATTGTCATTTTTATGACCAATTGCAAAACCTAAATCATGATATTTTTGTTCACACTGCTCACCAATTGTTTGAGATTTTTTTATAAATTTATATCTGTAATCTCTGATTACATCAATGATTCCATCTTTTATTGCAGTTTCAACAATAACTTTTACTCTAGTGTTTTCAGGTTTTCTTTTTGTTTTTTCTAAAGAATATCTTGTGTCATTTACAACTCTTTGTTTTATAACATTTTGTAGCTCCATAAGCTCACTTTGTAAAAATGTTTCTAAAGAGTCAATATATGATTTTGCATCATTTTTATAATAATTTATATCTTCACTCATACTAAAAAGTATTCTTTTATTTGAATCTTTTTTTCTGTTAAATTCATTTAATTCTTGTTCTAATTCATCTTTTGATTTATTTAAAAGAGTAAGTTCATAATTATTAAAAACTATTTGTTTTTCAATTAATCTATTTAATTGAGTTTTTGTAGATTGAATAACTAAATCACCTTTTTGAGAGTTTGTTCCAAAAAGACTTTCCATAAGATAGTTTTCTATTTCTAAAATTCCAGTATCTTCTAAAGTAAATCCAGCTTCTAAAGCCTCTTTTTCTCTTCCTGTTCTATGTAGTAAAGCCATTCTTCCTGAAATAGGTATAAATTTTATTGTTTTTAAAATATGGTCAAGTTGAGAGTCTTTATTTTGTGCTTTTAATTGTTTTTGAATTGATGATTTTGTATATTCAATAACTTCTTCAAGATTTTTTTTGCTAACTGTATCAGCTCTTGTAATTACAACTAGTAGTTTTGATATATTTTGATATAAAACAGCATCTATAATAAATTCAACATCTTTTAGTGTTGCACTTTGTGATACATTCATTAAATGTATCATCATATCACATTTCGAAATATATTCTTTTGTAATTTCTTCTCTTTGAATAACAGGGTCATCAAGTCCTGGTGTGTCAACTATTTCTATACCATCACTTAAAAATTTAAGATTACTTCCAAGTTCTACATACTTTACAAGATTACATTTTTTTCCACTGTGTTCTGCTGATGTATATGACGATAGATCATTTATATCAACTTCATCAAATCTTGAAGTAGGTCTTATATAGTTTTTTAGATTTTCACCAAATACTTTATTTGTTTCAAGAACAAAGTCTTTCATGCTTTCTAGACTTTTTGCGCTCTCTTCAATTTTTTCCCACTCTTTTGTGTTCCAATAATAAACTTTTGCATTATCAGTTGTATTATGTTTTACAATTGTAAGATTTGCAGTCTCAGGAACAACAGCGCTACCTAAAATCTCCTTACCCATTAAAGCATTAAGCATAGTAGATTTTCCAGCATTCATAACACCAGTTATTCCAATTGAGAATTTTTGGTTATTTATGTATTCATTAACAGAATTAAGTTCTGATAAAACTTCATGGTTTGTTATTTCAGTTTTTAATTCAACTAAAATATTTTCAATGTTATGTTTTAAATCTTTGAAAGAAGTCTTAAAATCATCATCAATTTTTGATAAACCAGCACTTTCATCATCTTTTAATGATTCAAGCTCTTTATGGTCAAACAAAGAATTTAGTTTTGTATAACTATCATTATCAATAATATTTTCATTTCTTAAGTATTCAAAACTTTGGCTTAATATTTCAAGATTAGATTTTGTTCTATTTGATAAAATGAGTTCAATTACATTTTCTTGAATATGATAAAATTCATTCGCATTTGATGGAGTTTTAATATTCAACTGCTGACAAAGTGTTTTGAAAGATGTTAAGTTAATAAATTTTTCATAGTTTTTTCTATTTGCACTTATAATTAGAGCGAAGATAGTAAAAGTATCATCATTTAATTTTGTCTCTATTTCTTCAATTTCTAAATTTTTTTGAAATGTAATTCCATGGTATAATAAAAAATAATCATTTGTTAAACTCATTTATCGACTCTCCTAAATAAAAAAAGTTAAATACCACGAATGATATTTAACTTTTTCTATATTTAATATTTATGAAGGATAAACCTTCATAAATTATTATCTAAGTGCTACTAATTTTCTTCTTAAGTAAGCAATTTTGTTTTGTAATGGTAAATGTTTTGGACAATGGTCTTCACATGCCATTAATGACATACAACCAAATACTCCATCATCATCACCGATTAATTCATAGAAATCTTCAGCTGTTCTGTTGTCATGTGGATCTATATCAAATCTTGCAACTCTATTTAATCCAACTGGTCCAACAAATTTTGGTCTCATTAACATTGTTCCACAAGAAGCAACACAAATACCACACTCAATACATCTATCAAGTTCGAATGTATCATTTGCGACTTTTGGATCAACTCTTTGTTCCATTTTTGAAATATCAACTTCTTCATTTGAATGAATCCAAGATTCAACTCTTTTACTCATTCCATCCATCCATTTACCAGTATTTACTGATAAGTCTTTAATTAATTCAAATGCAGGCATAGGCATTAATTGAAGTTTTCCTGTTGGATAGTTTGCAATAAGAGTTCTACAAGCAAGAGCAGGTTTACCATTAACCATCATACCACAACTTCCGCAAATTCCAGCTCTACATACGAAGTCAAAAGATAAATCAGCGTCATAGTTTTCTCTTATTAGGTTTAACGCAATAAAAAGAGTCATACCTGGTGTCTCTTCTAGTTTGTATTCTACAAAGTGAGGTTTTGAAACCTTACTTCTAGGATTATATTTAAGAACTGAAATTGTAATTTCTCTACCTTTTTGCATACTCATTATTTATCTCCTGCTCTTTCGTTTTTCTCTTTGTAGTTCATAGGTAAACTAAATGGCATTAATGCATGTTGAATTTCATGTCTATCTTTACCTTCAGCTTGCATTTTTTCTGTGATTTCATCAACTTGAGCTTGTCTAACTGCTGAATCATCATGCTCTATAATCATACCTTTAGCTCCATAACCTCTAAATGCTGGAGGCATTTCCATTTTCATAATATCTAATGGTTCATAAGTAATTTCAGGTTCTAAAGCATCTTTATTTGGCCATGAAGTAAGAGTTCTATTTAACCAGTTTTTATCATCTCTCATTAAATAATCTTCTCTATAGTGAGCACCTCTTGATTCAGTTCTCTCTCTTGCACCTTTAGCAACACATAAAGCAACTTTTAACATTTTTGGAACTCTATATGCTTCTTCAAGTTCTGGATTTCCAGCTCTTTCTTTAGATTTAACATTGATTTTTTTAGTTTTTGCTAAAAGATCTTTTAACTCTTCAACAGCTTCTTTTAATGGCTCACCACTTCTAAAAATACCAACTTTTTTATCCATTAGTTCTTTCATTCTATTTTTGATTTTGAAGATGTCTTCAGAACCGTTATAAGATAAAATTTCATCAATGTATGCTTCTTGCTCATCTAAGAATTTTTGAACTGTAGATGTTGGAATTGTTACATCATTTGCTAAACAATAATCAGCAAAATAGTTACCAATAATCATACCAGCAACAACTGTTTCAGAAACTGAGTTTCCTCCAAGTCTATTAAATCCGTGCATATCCCAACAAGCA
>RRZU010282906.1_pt1 | contig 15532 bp, 17 predicted proteins | sample 2165561 | NCBI WGS metagenome assembly RRZU01 (sample SAMN10456909, study PRJNA506462) | wastewater metagenome | isolation source: wastewater sludge | place: USA: Moscow, Idaho
ATGAAAAACTATATATTTCACTATAATAATTTCAGACCTCAATGGAACAGAAAAAAAATGACTCCTGTTCAATACAGAAATCATTTAATTAATTTATAAAGCTTTTTTTATTCACTCCACTAAATGGGGAGCAGTTCAAAACAATTTGTTTTAGCTTTTTTTAGTCTAAGGCTTTAGTAATATCTATAACTAAAAATATAAAATTAAGTGACAAAAAATATTATATTTTGATTTTTTTGAGATATTTTATAAAATAATTCTAATTTTAAATGCAAAAAATATTATATGTTACAAAATTCTATATTATTTATTTTATCAGTTTTATTGTCAATTTGATGAATTTATTTAATAAAAAAACTATTTTATAAAATAAATTTACTTGATAATCCTAAAAAATACTGACATAAAAGAGATCCAATTCCTCATAGTGTTTGAATCATACTTTTTGTATTATTTTTTATTTTAAGTGTAATTTCTGTGCCATTTTCTCAAAAATTAATGCTTTTACGGATTTTTTGATTTATTATCAGTCTTATGAGTTTTGTAGATGATTTTTTCTTTTTAAGTCCAAAATTAAGACTTTTAATTCAATTAATAGTTTGATTTATTATCTGATTAACTTCTATAAAAATAGGTTATGTTCAAAATATTTTTTGATGAATTATAAATCTTGATGCATTGCATTTTACAGTTTTTTGAACAGAAATTTATTTGATTTCAACAATTTTTACAATGATTTGGTATGTTTTTATATTTAATGCTTTAAATTGGACAGACTGAATTACTTGAAATACTGCTTGAGTTTCAATTATTTCATATTTAGTTTTAGGTTTATTATGAGTAAAATTGTATTTAAGTGATGATTTAACAGCACTTAAATCAAATTCAGTATTTATTATTCAAATTTGTACTATTTTAGTTTGAATTTTAATCCCTTTTTGGTTTGGAAATGTTAGAGAAAAATATTTAATGTGAGATAGTTGAACTATGTTTTTATGATTTATGCTTGCAAGTTTGTCTATAATTTCTGGTGGAAAAATAGCTACAGTATTGGTAGTTTTTTGAATTTATACTGTTGATGCTTTTTATGTAGTTATAAAGAGAATTTTAAGAAAACAAAGCCCTTTAAAATGAGATTTAACTCATCTTCATCATAGACTAATAGATGCTTGATTTACAAGAATTCAGACACTTGTCTACATTTATACTTTTTCATTAATTTTTTGAATAAGTTCTTTATTTGTAGGGAAAACTTGAAAAATAATTATATTTTTATTTATTGTTGTATTTGTAGTTGTAAATCCAATTTTATTTTTTAAAAAAGAAAAATGAAATCATTAAAAATACAAGGTTTTACCTTTATTGAATTGATAATAGTTGTATCTATAATGGTGATTATTTGATCTATTTCTATTTGATCTTTTATGAAAAATGTAGTTACTCAAGATTTAAAAAATAATATTTATTCAAGTATAAATGTGTTAAAAGATATTGAAAGTGATTTATGAAAAAATATTACTGATTATGAAATTAAGTTTTATGAAAATAAAAATTATGTTGAATATAATCTAAATACTTTAAATAATACTGTTTCTTTTTCAGGAAGTTATGATGAAGCAAATAATATTTTAACTTGAAGTTTGGTTTGAACTTGAACAAATGTAGTTATAAATGTTTATCATAATAATAAAGTAATAAATAAATTAAATTCACTTTCAGCTTTAAATACATATAAATTAACTGATTCTACTTGAGATTATAAATTTGCTTTTCAAGTGGATTCAAATACTGTAAATACTTTGTGAATAGTGTTTTTTCCAACTCTTGATGATGAAAAAACTATTTTAACTAATTCATGATTTGTATTAAAATCATATCTTTGACAAAAAGATAATACTGAAATTACTCTGGATTTTGATACTTTATGAGAAAAAACTACTATAAAATATAAATAATAATTATGAAAAAAATACATTTAAAAATAAGTTTGGCAATTATTATTTTACTTTTTAGTAATATTGCATATTGCTCTATTGTAAAATATAAATCTACAAAAGATTTACAAAATTCACTAATTCAGGATTTTAATACTTATAATCCATATTTAGAAGAACAAAAAGAACTAGACAATGTGGACAAAAATAATACTCAAAAAGTGGTGAAAAATGATTTAAAATCTATTATAAAAGAGCAAAAAGATATTTTAGATACAAATACTTCGTCTTGAATTATCAATACAAATACTTGAAAAATTATCTCAAATATTTGAGTAATTAGCAAAAATACTATTTCAAAATCAGATACTCAAAAACAAGTTGTAACTCCACAAAAAGAAACAAAAGTTTATTGAATTTATGAAGATGATAGTTCAATAAAAAAATATATTTCAAATAAAATATCATTTAATAATCTAAAATATATTCCATCAGATTTGGTAAAAATATCTTGAGATTATTTACTAGATGTTAAATGATGACAAAAACTTAGAAAAGAAGCTTTAGAAAATTTAGATAATTTATCAAAAGATTTTTATCTAAATTTTCAAGTAAAATTAAAAATTGTCAGTGCTTATAGAAGTTATGAATATCAAAAATGAATTATAGACAGATGATGTAGTTTGGCTTTTTGTGCAAAAGCTGGGTATTCTGAACATCAAAGTTGATTAGCAGTAGATATTTTTGAAGCAACTTCTCAAAAAGAATTTCTATCAAAACCTGATTTAGAAAAATATTTTTTATGGATGCAAGAAAATGCTTATAAATATTGATTTCATAATTCTTACCAAAACTGAGTAGAAATTGATGGTTATAATATTGAACCTTGGCATTGGAGATATTTATGAGTTGATTTAGCCACTACTTTGTATGAAAATAATGAAACTTTTGCTATATACTATAAAAATATAAAATAAATTGATTTTTTCTAAAAATAAATACAATTCTTCTAAGGTTGGATATTGTATTTATTTTTTTTTAATAATTAAATTATGATTTCTAAAGTATTTTCAATAGTTATAAATTGACTAGAAAATGATATAATTGAGGTGGAAGTTGATATTAATAGATGAATGCCGAGTTTTACAATTGTTTGACTTCCTGACCAATGAGTTCAAGAATCAAAAGAAAGACTTAGAAGTGCATTAAAATCATCAAATTACAGACTTCCTGCTGAAAAAATTACTGTAAATCTTGCTCCAGCTGATATTAGAAAATCAGGACCAAGTTTTGATTTACCTATTGCTATTTGAATATTAAATAATTCTTGAATTATAAGTGATAATGAATTTTTACAAAATTCAATTTTTATCTGAGAATTATCTCTTGATTGAAGTTTGAGATGAGTTAATTCTGTTTTACCAAGTGTGATTTGAGCAATTCAAAGAGGTTTTAAAAATATTTTTATTCCTTTTGAAAATTTTAAAGAAGCATCTTTTATTGATGGAATAAATATTTATCCAGTATCTTCTCTTGATGAAATTATTTCTTTTTTAAATAAACAAAAAGACATTGAAATTCCTGAAAAAATAGATATAGAACTTTTAAAAAAACAAACTAATCCTTGAGTTGATTTTAAATATGTTATTGGACAACATCAAGCAAGAAGAGCTTTAGAAATAGCTGCTGCCTGACTTCATAATATAATAATGTCTTGACCTCCTGGTTCAGGGAAAACTATGCTTGCAAAAGCTTTTGCTACAATACTTCCTGAATTGACTCGTGATGAAATGATTGAAATTTCAAAAATATATTCTGTTTCAGGCTTATTATCTAAAGATAATCCTCTCATTATAGACAGACCTTTTAGAACTGTCCATCATACGGCAAGTTCTGTAAGTATTGTTTGATGATGAAATAAAGCTCGTCCTTGAGAGATTAGTCTTGCACATAAATGAGTTTTATTTTTGGATGAAGTACTTGAATTTCCAAAAATAGTTTTAGAAGTATTAAGACAACCTTTAGAAGATGGAAATATTACTATAAATAGAGTAAATTCTAGTTTTACTTATCCTGCAAAATTTGTACTTGTATGAGCTACAAATCCTTGTCCTTGTTGATATCTAACTGATCCAGATAGAGATTGTATTTGTTCTCAAGATCAAATAAAAAGATATAGATCTAAATTATCTGGTCCGATGATTGATAGAATTGATATTTTTATTGAAGTTCCTAAAGTAAAAACTACAGATTTTTCTACAAATATTGATTATTCAAAAGTTGAGGATTCTCTAAAAATTAAAGCTAGAGTTCAAAATGCTAAAAATATTCAAATTGATAGATTTAAAGATTTAAAAATTACTTCAAACAGTCAAATGTCTACAAAGGAAATTAATACTTTTTGTTCACTTGATGAGGAAAGTGATAATATTTTAAAACAAGCTGTGTCTAAAATGGATTTGTCAGCTAGAGCTTATTATAGAATATTAAAATTAGCTAGAACTATTGCTGATTTAGAACAATCTACAAATATTTTAAAACATCATATAGCTGAAGCTTTGAGTTATAGACAAGTTTAATCTTGTCTTTTTTTGTAAATAAATATAATAACTAAATTAAAATTAACTAAAAAACTATGAGAACAAAAATTTTTGATATATTAGAAAAACTTTGAATAAAATACACAAATTTTGAGCATGAAAGTGTTCATTCAACTCTTGATTCAAAATGAGTTGATGTACCTGGATTAAGAGCAAAAAGCTTACTTATTAGAAATAAAAAATCGACTAATTTTTATATGGTAGTAGTTCACGAAGGAAAAAAACTTGATACAAATATTATTAGAGATATTTTTAATGATAGTAAAATGAGTTTTTTTGAAGAAGAATTAATGGTTGAAAAAATTTGACTAAAGCCCTGAAGTGTGAGTCCTTTTGCTTTGATAAATAATACTTTAAAAGATATAAAAGTAGTTTTTGATAATACACTAAAAGATAATTTAGTATGATTTCATCCTCTTCAAAATGATAATACTGTAGTTTTAGAAATGAGAGATATTGAAAAATTTTTAAATCATTTGTGATTTGAATATGTTTTTGTTGAACTTTAAAGAAAAAATTCCCTTATTTAAGGGAATTTTTGTTTTTTAAAATGAATTTTGTATAAATTATATCTCAAATCCAAAGTATGAAAAATAATATCATAGGAATAAAATCTAATAGTCAATAGCTTAATAAATGGAATTTTATATCAATTACTAAATAAATATAAAAATAAATTATATAAAATAGATTTGCTAAAAAAATATAAAGCAAATCTATTTTTCAAAAATTTTTCTTTTTTAATCAATAATAAATTCAAGCAATAAATCAAAATATTGGAATAATTTTTAAATAAAATAACCAAAATCTAGGATTTAATTCTTTTTTCTTACATTTTATAAGTGAAAATAATCAAATTTTAATAATATCAAAAAATATAATATATAAAAATAACTCAAGAAATATTCTAAATCAAACTAATGTATTATAATTATCTTGAAATCAAGAATCATAAATTTGATATTTAAAAATATAACTCAAAATATTTGAAGATATAATTATAAATTGTGAAAAATTCATAAAATAAAAGATAAGTAATAAATTAATTTTTTCTTATTATACTAAGAGTTACGGGTATTTTTCTTTTTCCAATATTATATTTTCCATAAAAAGAATTACTACTAGTTTTTAATTGACTAGAACCAGAACCATCAAACATTATCATCTTTCTTTTATCTGTAATTCCAAATTCATTTAAAATAGAAACCATTTCTAATTGAGTCCCATTACCATTTACGATAATAAAATCTTCCCCATTTTGCCCCATAAAATTCCTACCTACATTTGGTGAATCTTTATCTATATCATAATCAACATTTAATCCAACCATTGCATAAGGAAATTTTGAATTATTAAATAAAGAATCTGCATATGGAACTAAACCTAAAGAATTTCTATCATCTATCAATAATAATTGCCTCATATTTTCTGTTCCAGCTTTTCCATAACCATTTGTTAGAACTTTACTATTAACTTTTAATCCATAAGGTAATGTAGTAGGAGTACTTTCATTAAGCGGTTTAAAAGCAAAAAAACTAATATTTACAATAGAAAATATTTTAGAATTATTTTTTAATAAATTATTCCATTTATCTTCTATAAAATATGTATTAAATGTTAAATCAATATTTTGTTCATAATTTACATTAAATAACATTTTACTTTTAGAAATTTTTTGAACATAAATATCTTTTGTTTTATGTTTGTATAATGTTACTCCTGTTGCAGATTCAATTATTGTATAATTAGAATTTATTGAAGCAACTGATTTTGAAATATCTACATTTAAAGCTTGAGAAGTTGTTTGACTAACCTGCTCTTGAACTTTTTGTTTTGTAGAACATCCAATAAATACAAATAAAACAGACACAATTAAAATACCTAAAAATTTTTTCATTTTAAAACTCCTTTGTTTTCAAATTTTTTGTTTTTATTTTTGATATTAAGCATAATCTATGTTTTCTCTCCACCTTTTTTCTTTAAAGTAGCCTTCCTCCATAGACTTTACTTTGATTTTTTGATAGATTTATATTTAATATCAAAAGTATTATATAAAATATATTTATTTGTCAAAAGTATTTTTATAAAAATCTAATTATAATTTGAAATAATTGCATTTTTTTATATAATCAGTTTGTTATAAGTAAAACTAGTCTTTATGAATATAAAAAATGATTACATTTTTGCTTTAAATAAAATTTCCCCCTTGGGGTATTTTGTTGTGTGTTAAAAATCATTTTATTATTTAATTATAGAAAATATGTTACAACTATCAAAATTTCCAATAAAAACACTAAAAACTGCACCAAAAGTGTCGGACAATAGATCTACATCACTTTTATTACAAGCTTGATTTATTAGACAAGAAATGGCTTGAGTTTATAACTTTCTACCTTTTGGTTTAAGAGTTATTGAAAATATTAAAAAAATTGTAAGAGAAGAAATGAACTCGGTTTGAGGTCAAGAAATTCTTATGTGATCACTTTCAAATAAAGAAAGTTGGGAAAAAACAAAAAGATGGGATACTGTTGATGTTTTATTTAAACTTGAATGAGCTTGATGAAAAGAATATGGTTTAAATCCAACACATGAAGAAGTAGTTACTCCTTTAATGCAAGAATTTATTCAATCGTATAAAGACTTAGATAGTATGGTTGTTTATCAATTCCAAACAAAATTTAGAAATGAAGTAAGAGCAAAATCGTGACTTTTAAGATGAAGAGAATTTTTAATGAAAGATTTATATTCATTTCATAAAAATCAAGAAGATTTAGATGTATATTTTGAGGAAGTGAGAAAAGCTTATGTAAATGTGTTTTCAAGACTTTGACTTTGAAATGATACACTTTATGCATTTGCTTCAGGTTGAGCATTTTCAAAATATAGTTATGAATTTCAAACAAAACTTAGTATTTGAGAAGATAATATTTATGTTTGTGGTGATTGTGGACAAGCTCATAATGATGAAATAGTTTGAGAAACTTTTGAATGTGTAAACTGTAAATCAAAAAAATTTGAAGTAGTAAAAACTTCAGAAGTTGGAAATATTTTTAAATTATGAACAAAATTTTCTGATGCATTTGGTTTAAAATATGATGATGCAGAATGAAAATCAAATTCAGTAGTTATGTGATGTTATGGTATTTGAGTTTCAAGACTTATGTGAGTAATAGCAGAATATTTTATGGATGAAAAAGGTCTTGTTTGGCCAGAATCGATTGCTCCAGCAACACATTATATCATTGTTATGTGAGATAATTTAGAAACTGCTAAAAAAATAGCACTAGAAATTGAATCAAAATGATGAGAAGTTATTATTGATGATAGAGAAAAAGCATGATTTGGACAAAAAGCATGAGATTGTGATTTACTTGGAATTCCAAATAGAATTGTAATTTCTCCAAAAACTCTTGAACTTTGAGGTTATGAACTAAAATCAAGAAAAAATGAAGAAACACAAATTATAAAAATATAATAAAAAATCATTTATTTCCCCTCTCCTTTTAAGGAGAGGAGTTAGGGATGAGGAATTTACTTTTTAATAATAAATTATTATGATAGATTTAAAATATGTAAGACAAAATGTTGAAGCTTACAAAATAAATATTAAAAATAGAAATTTAAAAGTTGATTTAGATGCATTTTTAGAAATGGATAAAGAAATTTTATCTTTAAATCAAAAACTTGATACTCTAAGAAATGAAAAAAATGTTGTATCAAAATTAATTCCTACTCTAGGTAATGACGAAAAACAAGCTAAAATATTAGAGATGAAAACACTTTGAGATGAAATTAAAAATCTTGAAGAAACTCTAAATATTTTAACACCAAAATATAATGAAGTATTATTTAGACTTCCAAATGTACTTGATCCAACTGCTGCAATTTGAGAAAGTGATGAACAAAATGCTGTTGATTCAAAATTTTTAGAACCGACAAAATTTGATTTTGAACCACTTCCTCATTATGAAATTTGAGCTAAAAAATGATGGATTGATACAGAAAAATGAGCTGAAGTATCAGGGGCTAGATTTTGGTATTTAAAATGAGATATTGTTTTCTTACAATTTGCAATAGTAAATTATGCTTTATCTAAATTATCTGCAGCTTGATTTATGCCAATGTTGCCTCCTGTTTTAGTTAGAGAACAAGCAATGTTTTGAACAGGTTTTCTACCTGCTTGAGAAGACGGAACTTATAGAGTAAATGAAAATGAAGATGATTTATATTTAGTTTGAACTGCTGAAGTTCCAGTAACTTCTTATCACTCAAATGAAATTATTGAAAATCTTGATACTCCTATAAAATATGTTGGATATTCAGCTTGTTTTAGAAAAGAAGCAGGTTCTGCTTGAAAAGATATGAGATGAATTTTAAGATGACATCAATTTGATAAAGTAGAAATGGTGTGTTTCTGTAAGCCAGAATATTCTCAAACTCTACATAACCAAATGGTTGCAATAGAAGAAGAAATTTGGCAAGGATTAGGTATTCCATATCAAAAATTAAATGTTTGTTCAGGAGATTTAGGAAACCCTGCCATGAAAAAATTTGATCTTGAAGCTTGGATGCCAGGACAACAAAAATATAGAGAAGTTACAAGTTGTTCAAATGTAGGAGAATATCAATCAAGAAGACTTTGAATAAGATATAGAGATAATGAAGGAAAAACAGGGTATGTTCATACTTTAAATGGTACAGTTATTGCATTATCTAGATGTTTAATTGCTATAATTGAAAATTACCAAACAGCTAACTGAGATGTTATGATTCCTGAAGTATTAAGACCTTTTATGTGAGGAAAAGAAATTATTTAATAAAAAATACCAAAATCAATTTTGATTTTGGTATTTTTTTTTGGAATAGATAGTTTTTTGCCATTATATATTATAATTGTAATTCTGAATTAATCATATGTCATTCTGAACTTGATTCAGAATCTTAAATAAATATTCCTTTTTAAAATTGTAAAAACTATAAATAGATTCTGATTTTCATCAGAATGACAGTTAATATTTTTACTTCTCTATATAATTACTTGTTTCTCAAACTCATACTTCTTGTATGTCTATAATTAACTCCTTAATATTTCCAGAAAATCACCTATTTAATGGGTTAAAATAAAGAACTTTTGCTAAAGTAAGAGCTAAAATAGATTCTGAATTCAGACATTCACTTAAAAATTTTTGTCCATAATTGTCTAGGTTTTTAATATTAATATTACAAACTACTCATTTATTTATTCATTTAAACATTGCTTTTGTAAGTCCAGCTTCTCTTACTGGAGGTAAGAAAAATATGTCTTTTTTGTATTTTTTATAATCACTTCATTTCCAAATTAGGTTTTCAATATTTACTCAAACACTCACTAAAACTTTTGAAAAATCAACAATAAAACAGTTTACATCTTCTCTTTTGTATCACATATTTGAATAATATTCTTCTAAAAATTCTATTTCTTTTTTTAGAGTTATTCAATTTATGTGAATTTTTTTGTTGTTTTTTGTAGCATATTCTACTAATTCTAAAAATATTTCATATTCATCTTTTTCACTATAAACATTGCAGTACATAGAATATCTGTCTCAAAGTGAATTTAAAAGTTCAGTATTTTCTCTTTGTTTTAATAAAATTCACATATCAAATACTTCAATTTCTCAATTTTTATAATCACTTTCTAAATAATTAAAATTGAATTTTGAGTCAAAAATTTCAGTTCAAGGCATATTTATAATTCTATCATTTAATACTTTTTTCATTATTTTTTAGTTATTTTTAAAATTATTATTCTTTATTATTCAAGACACGATAAATCGATGTCATACTTATATTTTCTTTTACTCTTTTAATCTTTTAATCTTTTTCTCTCTTACTATAAACACATCAACAATAATTTTGAATGTAAATTCATAATTCTTTTGCATATTCCATTGATTTTTTAAATCAATTATTTTTTCTAAAAGCTATTTTTAAAAATTCTGGTCATCCAAGCTTGTTTAATTCATCTCAAATTTGAAAAATATATTCAAGATTTTTATGAGGTGAAGTAGTAAGAGAAGTTGTGTAAAATGGAATATTTAACTCTTTTGCTAGAAAATAAGTATTTTCTAGTCTTTTTTTGTAACAGTCAAAACATCTTTCTCATCACTCAGGACAATCTTTTTTGTCTTTTAATATTTCTAAAAATTCTTTTGGATTATAAGTATTTTCTATATAAGAAATATTCTCATTATCACATACTTTTTTAAAAGCTTCAACTCTTTTTTCGTGTTCTTTTTTGTCTGTAATGTTTGAATTATCCCAAAAACAAATTACTTCATAATCTTTTTTTAGCTTTAAAATAGGCTCAATTGCATCTATTCCACAACAGGTGTGTACAAGAATTTTTGTTTTTTTGTCTAGAATGGCTTTTACTGGTTTGTATGAAATTCTGTGAAAACTTGTAATATTTCAAGGAGTTTTTAAGTATTCTATATGTTTTTTTGTTCAATATCATTTATGATTTTCTGCTTCTAAATTTGGATATAAGACAGAATATGTGTCTACTAACTTGTCTCTAAAGACTTTTGCAATAATTGATGCTGCACTGATTTCAACTACTTTATCATCTCATCCGATTATGAAAGTAGACTTGATATTTGGAGTATTTTCAAACTTATAATTATCATTTCCATCAACAAATATTCAAATAATTTTATCATTATCTATTTTTCTTAAAAGCTCAGCTAGGCTTCTTTCCATTGCAAGTTTGTTGGCTTGTTTGATATTAATTTGGTCAATAGTATGATTGTCTACAACTCAAACTCCAAAATAAACTTTTTTTTCAAGAGATAATTTTATAAGTTCATTAAATATTTCTTCTCTTTTTTTATGAGTGAGTTTTTTTGAATCTCTAATTTTGAGTAGTAGTCATTTGTCTATATCTTTGATATTTTCAAAAGTTAGAGAACAAGCAACTACATCTCAAAACCAAGGTCCTCTTCAAGCTTCATCTATTCAGATTTTGTACATAATTTTAAATTTTTAAATAATTTAGCTTATTTTATGATTTTATAGTTAGTTGTCAAAAAATAAAACTATCAAGTGATAGTTTTATTTTTAGTATAAATGTAATCAACTCACCATAATATAAAAAATAAAATTAGGGAATTTATTTCTAGATTAATATAAAAATAAAAATTTTTATCAATATTGAAAACTATAAAAATATATATTATTGATAAATAAAAAATATTTCAAATTAAAATATAAACTACATCTTTTTTTCATAAATTTTTCTTTTTTAATCAATAATAAATACTGCTAAAAAATCAAAAAAAAGGTAATAACTTACTATATATAAGCCAAAATCTTGGATTTAGCTCTATTTTCCTACATTTAATTTTTGAAAAAATAAATGTTTTTATTAAGTCAGAAATAAATAATATAGTGAAGAATATCAAAATAATTTCTAATCATCTTTTAGTGTTATAATTATGATAGAATCACCATTCTTCTAATTCACTTAACATAATTCTTATTCATAATAAATTTGATAATATCACTATAATTATTCATTCAATCATAAAATTTTGTTATTATTTATATAAACTTACTTCTTTATGTATTTCAAGTTTTCACTCTAAAGTGAAACCAGAAGCTTTTTTATGTCATCAACCATTTAATTTTTTGGCTATTTTTGATAAATCAACATCATTTCTTAAAGTTCTAAGAGAACCTCTTACAAAATCTCATTTTTGAGTTAAAAGTGTGGTATATTGAGCTTCTCAAACCATATTTAGATAATCAACTACTCATGAAATATCGTCATAATTACAATCATAACTTTCTAAATCTGTTTTGTTTACATAAGCATGTAAAATATCATTTTCAATAAAACTATTTCAAATAATTTTTCACCACATTTTTAGAGTATTTATATTATTTTTATGAAAAAAATTATCTACAATAAAATTAATATTTGCTCAATAACTCACTAATTTTCACACTACTTCTAATACTTTATTATCAGTATTTGCATGTTTTAAACTTCATGTGTCTGACATAATTCAGGCAAGTAATAAATTTGCTATTTCTTTTGGAATAATAATTCATAAACTTTCACAAAAATCGTAAATAATCATTGTATTTGAAGCAAAATATGCATTTACAATGTTTTGTTTTCAAAATAATTTATTTGTAAAATGATGGTCAATATTTATAGTATTATAGCTATTTTTATGATAAATTTCAGGATAGATATTTTCAAAACCAGATATATCAGGACTTGACGAATCCATAAATATTATTAAATCTTTTTTATTTGGTGTAAAATCATTTTTAAATATAGAAATATCTCATAAAAATCAAAATTTTTCAGGAATTTTATCAATACAAACAAGTTCTATATTTAAAATCTTATCTATTATTTGAATTAATTTATAAAATGCAAGTGCACTACTTACTGTATCAATATCAGGGTTTTTATGGCTTATAATAGTGATTTTTTGAGTATTTTTTATTTTGTATAATAGACTTAAATAGGCATTTATTTTTTGTTTATTCACATTTTATAGTTATAAAATAAGAGATAATAATACTAAAAATTTATTATTTTCAAATTAAGATATATTGACTTTAGTTTTAGTTTTTGAGTAAAACTATATTATACATAAAGAAAGAGTAAAAGAAGAATAGAAAAAAAGAGAAAATGATAAAAAAGTAGAGATGTTGCAATGCAACATCTCTACAAAACTAAATATAAATTAAAAACATAAATAATTTGTCATCCTGAATTTATTTCAGGATCTTTAAAATATTTTTCCTTGTAAAAAAATAATGAAAACCTATTTTAAGATTCTGACTTTCGTCAGAATGACAAAAAAAGTCAGAAAATTTTTCCAACTTCTTTTTTCTTTCTAACTTTCAATTATATTTACTTCAGGAATTAATTCTATTTTAAAAGCTTCTTTTACTTTATTTTGAGCTAATTTTATAAGTTCAAAAAGTTCTTTGTAGTCTCAATTATCTCATTTCATCATCAAAAAATTTGCATGTTTTTCAGAAAAATAAGCATTTCAAACACTAAATCATTTTAGTCATACTTCTTCAATTAATTTTCCGGCAGAAAATTCTTTATTTGGATTTTTAAAAAAACTTCCACAACTATTTCAGTTTGGTTGAATTTCTTCTCTAAACTGTATAATATCTTTATCATTTGAATATTTTTCTTCCATTTTTGAAAGATCAAAAAATGCTTTTAATAAAAAATAATTATTTGTTTCTTTAAAAATAGAGTTTCTGTATGAGAATTTTGCATTTGCTCTTGAAATATTTTCTATTCTTCAAGTTGAAAAATTATATGCTTCTACACTTAAAAAATTATTTTCAGTTTCAAGTCAAAAACATCAGGCATTTCAGTAAATTGCTCCTCAAATACTCCCAGGAAGTCAGATAAATCTGTACCATAAATCATTTTTGTATTTTTCTTTTAAAATGAGTGCTATATCCCGAATATTTTCTTGAGTAGAAACTTCTAAAATTTTAGTGTTTAAGTCATAATTATATCATCTTAAATTATTTTTTATAACAATTCAGTTAAATTTACTAAAAGCAAATAAAGTATTTGTTCCTCATCAAATAAACAAAAGTTTCAAATTATTTGTATTTGCAAAGTTTTTTATTTCATTTATTTTTAGTACATCATTTATTGAATTAATTTCAAAATAATATTTTGTTGTAGCTTTAGTTTTGAAATTAGATAAATTTGTAATATCTATATTTTGTTGTAAGTAGTGCATAATTTATTTTTAATCATTTAAGTTAAATCTATCAAATACTTTGTTTAATTTTTTCTCTAAAACTTCATCAATTTTGATTCATAAATCACTTGCAACAAGTAAAGTAGACAAAATCACATCAGCACATTCATTTTCAAGTTCTTCTCTAGAATGCTGTTTTCCTGCTCTAGTAAATCAAAGTGAACCTAAAACTTCATTGTAAAATTCTCAAACTTCTTCTCAGATTTTCATAGTTTTTAGTGTAAGTCTTTCATTTTCAGTTCTATTTTCATGACTTTTGTTTATATAATCATTAAATTTTGAAATTTTAGTCATTAATTCTTTTAGTTCCATCTTTTTTTTGTTATAAAATAATGCTTTAATTATAGTTATTAAAAATATTAATCAAGAATAATTCATTATTTGCTTCCCTTAGGCTTAAGGGGAGCTGTCTAAAGGACTGAGGGGTTAATTATTTTAAAATACTTTTAATAAAAATAATTCCAATTTCTTCAGATTTTTCTATAAATTCTGACTTTAGTAGTAAATAATTTTTTAAATAAGCAATTTTTCAAAGTTTCATATAAGAAAAGCTTATATTTCAATTTTCCTCAAAAATATCTAGAGAATTCTTTCCTTTTTTAATATAAAAATTTCAGTCATTATAAATTCCAAAAAATACATTTTTGTAATAAATTCAATAACTTCAAAACATTTTTCTAAATATAAAATCACTATCACACAAAATATCATTTTTAAAGTATGATATAAATTCATTTTCTTTCATATTTTATTTCCTAATAAATAATCTAAGCCCATCATCAAGCATATTTTTCTCTCAAAAATTAACTATTTTTTTGTCATATTTTGAATTAATTTTCTCTAAACTTTTAAATAATGCAAGCTTTTTTTCATCACTTCTAAGAGATTTATCAAAAATACTTAATTGAAAAGGATTTATTTTTTTGAAATCTCAAAATACAACTCCAACTCAACGGTACAAATTATTTGCATCATAATTATCACTAAAAAGCCTCTCTAAAATATCAAGCATTTCTCATCTTTTAAAAGTATATTCACTAAAATAAAAATCACAAATATTGAACTGCTCCCCATTTAGTGGAGTGAATAAAAAAAGCTTTATAAATTAATTAAATGATTTCTGTATTGAACAGGAGTCATTTTTTTTCTGTTCCATTGAGGTCTGAAATTATTATAGTGAAATATATAGTTTTTCATA
>RRZU010606583.1_pt1 | contig 15531 bp, 18 predicted proteins | sample 2165561 | NCBI WGS metagenome assembly RRZU01 (sample SAMN10456909, study PRJNA506462) | wastewater metagenome | isolation source: wastewater sludge | place: USA: Moscow, Idaho
CGGGCGCCACCCCCACCACCCGGACCGCGCGCGTCTCTCCCAGCTCCCGCACCAGCCGGCCGCGTTCGCTCGGCGACAGGCCCGGATCGGCCAGCGGCCGGATCAACGAATACCGGTACAGCGCGATATCGCGCGCCCGATCCGCCCGTGACTTCTTCTTCGGCATCGACATCGACTACACCCCAACACTTTCCGTGATCGACGACAGTGACGCCGTTGACCCTGACGCGTCGCGGCTCCCGATCACAGACGCGGGGACGTGTTGATCGGCACCGCCGCGATCATCGGCGCGCGCCGGCCCAGCAGCCAACCGCCCGAACACGCCGCCACCATCTGCGCCGCCGACACCTCGAACACCGCCCGACCGCCCGCGCGGCGCACCGCCGCGCACCCGGCGCCGATCTGCGCGACCGCGTCGGCGACCGGGTGCCCGGCCGGCACCAGGCGATCCATGTCCGTCCCGCAGCTCGCGCTCGCGTGCCGTTCCAGCCGCGCGAACCCGATACGAATCGGCTCAGCGTGCGCGGCGAACCGCGCCAACCACCCGCGCACCGTCGAGGCCGGCCGACCCGCCGCCGCACAGATCCGCCGCCAACCCCAACCCGCCGCCCGTGCCACCAGCGCCGCCCAGATCACCGACACCGCATCGACCCGCCGACCCAGGCACAACCGCGGTAGCAGCACGTGTGAGCGGCCGCACCCACCAGCCCCCGAGCAGATCCCCCGCCGTGGCCGGACTCGCCGCACCGAGCCGCTGGCGTCGCGCACGAACCGCGGCGCGGCGTGCCCCCACGGCGCCAGTCGCCCGCCGCAATACGGGCACGCCAGCTCGCCGGACACCAACTGCATTTCGACACGGGCAGGATCAGGACCTACGCTGACCAACGGACCGCCTCCAGGCGCGTTCGCACGGCCCTTCCCGACAGCCTGTCAATGCGTGCGGGAAGGGCCGTTGGCTTTCAAGATCACGCCGAGCCTAGCCAGCCGTCCTCACCGTGACGCCACCATCCCGGCCAACCCCCCGGCCCGCAACCCATCCTCACCGTCAGCGACCGAAAGCCCCTCCGCACTCCTCACTTCCAAAGACGCTCAACAACTGGTTATTGCCTGTGGGAGTGATCCGGCCGCCGAAGGTGATCGCGAACGCATTGAGTGCGGGCTCCCACCTCATTGCCCATCGTGTGCCTTAACGCGGCAGGTGGCATGCAGCGGTGGTGATCGAGGACTGCTACTCGCAGCTGTTCAAGCTCGACCGCGTCCGCCCCGCGATGGTGGCCGACGGACTCGGCCAGCTGCAGATCCGTTAGCCGAGCGTGCATGTCGTGTTCTGCGAGACTCGCCAGCTCGCCGGGGAATGGACCTACCGATTCCTCGCCCGCAGCCCACGCCCAGGGCGACCACCGAACACGCTGCTCTGCAACGCATCTCACCCATCACGGTCGACGCTACCGAACTTGAGGAGGCGCCCGCCGCGTCGATACCGCCCACCGAGAAGGTTCGCGCCTGGGGCCCCAAGCGCTGGGTTGCCGGTGCCTGATCGTGGGAGGCTACCCCCGAGATCTGGGCTGCCTGGCACGATGGCAACCCACCGAACCGACCTCAGCGCCAAGGCCCCCCGTACTGTCCTCCACCACCAGATCGGAAAGCACACCGGTCACACGAAAGAGGTATGCACCCGCTTCGGTCAAGCACCGGTCCACGTTTTTCGCTCAATCGCGACGCTGAGGAGCTCGCCCATCGGGCGGCCAGCCGTCGGTACCGGACTCAAGCGGAATATTCAGAGATCGAAGCAGGATCGAAAAGAGCCGCCAATTGGCGATTGCTCCGACAAGTTCGACCAAAACCGCGTGATCGCTATTGAACGCCTTCTGGCACCCAGCCCAGTTTTCCTCGGAGATGACCCCGTCGCGTACCACATCATCGGTCGCTGCGAGGACCGCACGCTCGACTGGCCCGAGGCTTTCGGAATTCTGCCAGTCGCGCACCGCCAGGAGATCATGCTCAGGCACGCCGAGCAGTGTGGCGATTCGCCAATGTTGAGTCCATTCGTATTCGGAGCCAGTGATCCAGCCGATGCGCAAGATGACCAGCTCGCGTAGCCGCGCGTCAAGGGAACCGCGGAAGAGTAACGCGTCCAGCAGCCCATACAGCGCAACCGCCACACGCGGCTGATGAAGTGCCACGCGGAATACCGACAGCTCTGCCAACTCTTCGGGCAACCCACATTCGGCAGCTCGCAGCTGGGCCTGCTCACGGTCGAGCATCGGTACGCGTTCCGCCATGGTCACGGGTGGCCCTCTCTGTTGAACCTCTGCACCGCCGTTAGGGCGTGGGCAAAAAGACGTTGTGCAGCGCCCCACTTGATCGGGCACTTTCATCTGCAAGCGAAGTGAGCAGCTGCGCGAGCCCAGCGAATCCGGTTGATTCTCTGGTGATCCGGTCGAACGGCCAGCGGCCCATGGCGAGAATCTCGAGGGCTGCCCGGTAGGCGGGATACTCCACGCCGAGTGCGCCTACGACGTGTAATTCTTTATAGACCAACAAGTCTGGTTCAAACCGGGGCGCGCCGCCTCCTCCGCGGGTGCCGGCCACCACAATTATGCCGCCGGGCCTGGCAAGGCCGACGGCATCGGCGAACGCGGAGGGTGCTTTAGCGGTGACGTCGACGACCACGTCGGCAAGCCGTCCGCCTGTCTCACGCTGGAGCGCGGTCACTGCATCGTCCTGCGATACATCGATGGGCAGGTCGACACCGAATGATCTGGCTATGGCCAGTCGTTGTTCGTCGCGTGGGCCGACGCCGGTCATCGCGACGAACGCGGCTCCCGCCTCTTTGGCCGCCACCGCCGCACAGATTCCGCGGATGCCGGGCCCCAGGATCGCTACGACGTCCCCGGCCTTGGTGTCGGGAAGAGTCGCCCCCCACTGGATACCGGCCCCGAGAGGGTTGAACAACGTGGCGAGAACGGGGTCCATGTCTTCGGCAATCGGGAGCAGCATCGCGTCCCACGGAAGCTCCACATGGGTGGCGTATCCGCCCCATAAGCCCGCGCCGATCTCCACGTCGACGAACCCGAACATGGTGGCGATGCCGTTCACCGCGCACCGCCGGTATTCGCCGCGGCGGCACTCGGGGCAGTCTCGGCAGGACCGGAACACCTCAACGGCCACGCGCTGGCCGGCTTGTACACCCCAGCGTTGGCCGGCCGCAGCGCCGACATGTTCGACGATGCCGACGATTTCGTGCCCTGGAACGAATGAGAAGCCGGCAGGCAGGTGTCCGGTGAATTGTTCGTGATCTGTTCCGCACAGACCGCATGCTTCAACTCGCAGGATCGCACCCCGGTCGCCGACGTCGGGGATGGTCATCTGGCGCCGCTGCAGACTCCGCGGTCCGGTCAGCACCATCGCCTCGGCGATCATGGAAGCTCGAATCCGGTGAACGACCCTGTGTTTCGGAGGCACACCGTTTTACCTACATACATTTCCCCGCCCATCGCCTCGGCAATCTGCGGATCGTCGCTGCGTGCGACGACTCTTCGCCCGTCGGACAGGTGCGCGATGATCGGAGTCCATCGAGGTTGCCCGTCTCGGTCGTAGACGACGGTGTATCCGTCCACTGTCGCGCAACCGGTCGCCTCGTCGACGCCTGCGACACCCAACCTCGATGAATCGATCTGAGCTTGCTCGACCGCCGTGTCGAGCAGTCGCCACCCGGTTGGTGGCGGGGTGGCCGACCACAGACCGACCGAATGCTTCGTCGAATACCACCCGAGGCCGGTGACGAGTCCGGCATCGGTTGGGTCGCGTCTACACCGTCGGACCATCTCAACGATCGAGTGGCTGACGTAATTGTTTCCGGGACCGCCGTGATACGGCAGGCCTCCGGTTACTGTGAGGCCTCTGTCGTCGAGGGGGTCCAAGTCGAGAGCCTCGGCAGCCATCTCAATTGCCGACGGGAAGCAGGAGTAGAGGTCGAACCACCGGATGTCGTCGATGGTCAACCGGCCCGCATTGAGAGCCTTCCGTGCTGCTACCTCGATACCCGATGAGCGGCTGAGGTCCGGCCGTTCCACGGGGAAGTACACGTCGTTGCAAGTCGCTGCTGACCAGGGAAAGACCCAACGATCGCGCGCGACGCCCAATTCGTCCGCCACCTCGGCCGCCATGAGAATGAAGGCGGCAGCCATGTCGACGGACATGATGCTGTTGAGCAACTTGGGATAGGGCAAGCAGACCATGCGGTTTTCCGCGGTGACTTCGCTGAGTTCGGTGGCACTTCGTGCGCGTGGGAACCAGGCCTGTTCCGGATGGCGTGCCGCCTCGGCTGTGAACGGTGCCATCAGCGTGCCCAGCCACTCCCGTTGAGCATCGAAGTCGCGGCCGTGGCGCGCGGCGATTGCGGACTCGAAGATGGGATACACCTCGTGCGGCCAACTCAGACCCACCGACAATTCGGCTTGACTCAGCCCGGGGCGGGCGTCGCCCAGGGATTCGTCGTCGGAGCGGGGTGGGGGCGGCGAGTCGAGAAGTGCCCTGCCCCGAAGCTTGCGTGCGGAATGCCCGCTCTCCGCCCCGACGACCAGGACGACATCGGCACGGCCTTCGCCTATCTCGCCACCCAACACTTCGACGAGATACTGCGGGGTGTTTCCGCCGACGGGACAGCTGATGCGGCGGGCGGGACTGATGTGCATCGCTTCGGCGATCCTGCTGGCGGGATTGTCGCGCGGTATGACCAGGATGCCGGGAGTCGCGACGGTGTCGATGCGCCGCTCGACCGGGCGACTTGCGTCTTTGACCGCGCGGCGTGCGGCTTCTACCGCCAAGTCGATCGGGTCCACGAAGTCGTTCCCGCGATGGGTAACTTCGCCCACGCCGACGACAACCGGGGTACGCGCTTCTACCAACATCGGCATCGGCATCCGCTCAGGGCCACGGGGCTGACTTGAGACATAACTGCGATGGTGTCATGTGCGTGGGCAAGTCACAATGGTGTGCGCTCGCGGCATACTGGCTGTGTGTCGACGAGGTTGTTGAGATGGGGTGCCGCCGCGCCGACAGATCGTGGGTCCGCTCGCGACCGGTTGCTCGATGCTGCCGAGCGGTGCCTCGAGAGTTGCGGTGTGGTGGGCACGACCATGGAGGACATCGGCAGAACAGCGGGTGTGTCCAGGGCAACGGTGTATCGCTACTTCCCCAGTCGGGAGGCGGTGATGTCGGGTGTCATCATTCGCGCCGCCGAGCGCTATCTCGACCGCATCAGCCCGCGGATCGCGGCGCACGCCGACCTGGGCTCCGCGCTCGTCGATTTCGTGGAATACACGGTTGAGGCCGCGCGCCGCGAAGAGATCATCGGATTGTTCTTCGGCAGCGACGAGGAACTCGCCGGCGTGGGTCTCGCGGCGGGGACCTCGACGTCCCTCTTCGAAATCGTCACCGAATTTCTGCGTCCCATCTTCACCAGACACTGGAGTTGCGTGGAACCGGGCGTCTCCGTCGACGACGCCGCCGAGTGGGTTGTCCGCACGATATTGAGCCTGCTGACTGTTCGAGGGCCGCGGGAGCGCAGTCGTGACGGACTCCGGGCGTTTCTGTCGAGGTTTCTCCTTCCGGCGATCCTGGCGGGTGACCACGCTCGACCGATGTGACATCTATGGCGTAATGTCTCGACGGCAGATGAGGTAGGAGGGCCTGTGCAATTCACCACGTTCAACGAACAGGTCGCTGAGCAACTAAAGAGCGCAGCAGAAACCACGGGCGGGTTGGCCGGTTACCTCGGCTTCCGTCACACCGAATTCACTGCGGGACGGCTCGTCGCGGAGATGGACGCACGCGACGACCTGAAGACGCCTTTCGGCAACCTGCATGGGGGCTGCTTATCGGCCATGGTCGACCACTGCCTCGGAGTGGTGTTTTATCCCGTGATTCCAATGGGATCTTGGGTCGCGACAACGGAGTTCAAACTGAATCTGCTTCGTCCGGTCTCCAGCGGCACCTGTGTAGCCACAGCCGAGATCATCTCGCTGGGCAGAACCAGCGGTGTGGCGCGTATCGACATCTGCAACGACGGCAGAGCGGTGTGTGCGGCCCAGGGCACCGTCACCGTCGTCGCACCGAAGACGAGCTCCTGATGTCGGCAAAGAGAACAGGCGATTCGTCGGCTCCTGTGGTCGAGCGCGTGCCCACGGCGGACGGGCTGACGCTGGCGGTCGACCTCTACCGCTGTGACGCGCCGCGGGCGGTCGTGTTGCTCCTTCACGGCGGAGGTCAAAGCCGACACGCCTGGGACGTCACCGCCCAACGCCTGCACCAGCGGGGCTACACGGTGGCCGCGTACGACACCAGGGGACACGGGGACAGCGACTGGGACCCCGACGGACGCTATGACGGGGACCGGCTTGGATCCGACCTATTGGCCGTGCGCTCATACGCCGATTCCGGCCGCCCCGTCGCCGCGATCGGCGCCTCTCTGGGCGGCTTGACCATTCTCGGAACACACTTGCTCGCCCCGCCGGACCTATGGCAGGCCGTCGTGCTGGTTGACGTCACTCCGCGAATGGAGATGGAAGGCGCCCGACGAGTCGTAGCGTTCATGTCGGCACACCCCGAAGGTTTCGACAGCCTAGAGTCGGCCGCTGACGTGATCGCCGCCTACAACCCGCACCGCCCTCGCCCCGAAAACCTCGACGGCCTCCGAAAAGTCCTCGCCCGTCGCGAAGACGGTCGCTGGGCCTGGCGATGGGATCCAGCTTTCGTGACGTCGAATTTCCAGTTCCTGCAGGGTGATCCAGACGAAGGCGCTAAAGACTTCGACATGATGAGCGCGTTCCTTCTTGATGGTGCGAGGCAGGTGTCCGCGCCAACGCTGCTGGTCCGGGGCCTACTATCTGACATGGTCTCCGAAGAGACAGTAAAGCATTTCCTGACCGTCGTTCCGCACGCGCAAACCGTTGACGTATCGGGCGCGGGACATATGATTGCCGGCGACAACAACGACGCATTCTCGACGGCGGTCGTCGAATTCCTCGACAGGACCATATGAACCCTGCTGTCGGTTGACTGCCCATGTAGGGCTGGCGCCTATCCTGCTCCTATGCCAACTGAACAAGCGCGGGTGTCTTTCCGCCGGCATGTGCGCGAAAAGGTTTTGAGGGCGACACGAGAACTCGCCATCGAGAAGGGCTGGGATCAGGTCCGGATGAGCGAGGTTGCCGAATCGGTCGGCGTCTCCCGCCCGACGTTGTACAAAGAGTTCGGCGACAAACAGGGGCTCGGCGACGCGCTTGTGGTGTCGGAGGGCCAGCGCTTTATGGAAGGCATTCTTGCCGTCCTTGCCGAACACGTGGGCGACGTGCGGGGCGGCATCACCGCAGCGGTGCAATTCACCCTCTGTGAAGCAGAAGACAGCCCGCTCCTCAAGGCAGTTCTGACGTCCAACCCTTCGGGGAATGATCGCGGTGGCTCGTCGTCTACTGGAGTCCTACCTCTTCTGCCGACGTCGGCTTCCCTGCTTCAGCTCTGCTCCGCGGCTCTGATCACGTGGTTTAACGACCACTTCGACGATCTCGATCCCGAAGACGTTGAGGAGGTCGCAGATGTTCTGGTGCGACTGACAGTGAGTCATGTTGTACTCCCAGCCGCGGACATCGCCACCACCGGTGAGCGGATCTCCCGCGTAGCACTCAGGTACCTGGGAGTTGTCCACAGTTTGTAACTAGCAAGCTCTCGTGTCAGATCGAGCCGGCGAGGAGCTCTGAGCGGTCAACTCGGAGCTGCTGGCTGATGGCCCGCTTACTGAACATGAAATCGCGAGGACGGTTGACGCAGTCGGCGGCGATGAGTTCACGATCGCGGAAGTAGAAGCAGCTGAAGTCACGGTCACGCGACGGGTCGCCGCTGAAGACCACTTCGTCGTATCCGGTGTTGAGACCGGCGATCTGGAGTTTGAGATCGTACTGGTCGGACCAGAACCACGGAAGCGCAGCGATTGCGCTGTGTTTTCCGCAGATTGTCGCCGCAGCGATCTTGGCCTGCTCGCCGGCGCTCGATACGGATTCCAAACGAATACGCGAGCCGTATCGAGCCATGGTGTGGCTGGTGCAGTCGCCGGCGGCCACGATGTCGGGGTCGCTGGTGCGGGCCTGGTCGTCGATCACGATGCCGTTGTCGACGGATAATCCTGCGGCCGAGGCGAGCTCGGTGTTCGGCACCACACCGACGCCGACGATGACCAAGTCGGCGGGGATCGGTTCGCCGTCAGCCAGCACCACCTCCTGCACCCCACCGTTACCGAAGAAGGCTTCGACGAGAGCGTGTGTTCGGATCTCCACTCCCTCGCCGTTGTGGATTCGGGTGTAAAACGCGGAAACCTCCGGCGCGGTGACCCGTTCGAGTACACGCTCGGTTGCCTCGAGGACGGTGACGTTCATGCCGAGCGAACACAGCGAGGCCGCCGTTTCCAACCCGATGTAACCGCCGCCCACGATCACAACCCTCCGACCCGGTGTAGCGGCGGCACGGATCAACTCGACGTCTGCAGCGGTACGCAGGTAGTGAATTCCGGGAAGATCCACCCCTGGTGTGGGGAGTCGTCTGGCCCTTGCGCCGGTGCACAACGCGAGCTTGGTGTAGGCCAGCGTGTCGCCGGTGCTCAGAGACACACGCTTGGCACTCCGGTGGATCGCCTCCACGGTCGCATTCAAGAGTCGAATGTGCTGCTTTTCGTAGAAATCAGCGCCGCGAATCAGGAGGTCGTCGAGGCCGTTCTTGCCGGCCAGGTATCCCTTCGACAACGGAGGCCGGTGGTAGGGCAGTCCCCCCTCGTCGCCGATGAGCACGACCTCCCCAGACCACCCCTCCCTTCGAAGATTAGCTGCCAACTGCGCGCCGGCGTGGCTCGCGCCGACGATCACCGCTCGTTCGGGAGTCACGCACTTGGCCTGGGAGTGAGGCGAACCATCAGCTTGCTGATACCCCTGACGAAATTCGATTGCACATACTCGGGTTCGCCGACCACCTCGATGTTCTCAAAGCGAGGGAGCAATTCCTCCCACAGGATTCGAAGCTGCAACTCAGCAAGTCGGTTTCCCATGCACCTGTGCACGCCGAACCCGAACGAGATGTGATTGCGGGCGTTGCTCCTATCGATGATCAACTCATCGGCCCGCTCGAAGACACGCTCATCGCGGTTACCAGAGGCGTACCACATCACGACCTTGTCGCCTTTGCGGATGAATTGCCCGTTCAACATGATGTCTTTTTTCGCGACTCGGCGCATGTACGCCAACGGGGTCTGCCAGCGAATGATCTCGGATACCATGTTGGGAATCAGGTCAGGGTTCGCCTTCAACTTCTCGAACTGATCGGGGAACTGGTTCAAGGCGAGAACCCCTCCGCTCATCGAGTTGCGAGTCGTGTCGTTTCCCCCGACGATCAGCAGTACCAAATTGCCGAGGAATTCCATCGGGCGGTCGATGAGATCCTTAGTGTCCTCGTTGGCCTGCAGCATCGTGATCAGATCGAAGCCCGGTTGCTCCCCGTTGGCGGTACGGGCCGCCTTGTCATGCCAGAGAGCGCTGAGCCCCTTTGCCATGTCGACCATGCCACGAAACACTCTGTCGTTGTCGGAAGGACCACCATTGGCTTGCTCCATGGAGGTGGCGAGGTCCGACCATTCCACGAGCTTGTGCCGCTGCTCGTACGGGAAGTCCAGCAGGGTCGCGAGCATGCGCGCTGTCAGTTCGATGGAGACGTGGTGCACCCAATTGAACGGCTGATCCACCGGTAGATCGTCCAGCACTTCCTGGACGCGCGAGCGGATCAGCCCCTCCATCTCGCGCAGGTTCTTCGGCGCGACGACGTTTTGGACGGAAGCGCGCTGCAGGTCGTGTTGTGGCGGGTCCATCGCGATGAACATGGCGATGTCCAAAAAGCGGGGCGGTCTCCCGATGATGATGAACGGCTCTGCGGAGAAGGTCTCGTGGTTCTTGTCGACGGCGATGATGTCCGCGTGGCGGGTCACCGACCAGAACGGGCCGAACGCACTGTGAGCCTGGTAGTGCACCGGCGCCTCGTTGCGCACGCGTTCGAAGTAGGACTTCCAGCGGCCTTGGCGGTAGAGGAACGGGTTGCTGAGATCGATGTCGGCGATATCGACGTCCTCGACCGGAGGAATGGGCGTCTCGGTGAAGATCTTCTTACCATTGGTTCCGGTTACCCACCGGCGTGTCTTGTCGTAGAGGTGTGCGCCGCGGATTTGCAGCTCCAGAGGCACGGCAGACTGGGCTTTGGCGGCCACTGCCGCGGGAATACTCATTATTGTTTCCTCCAAATCCATGACGTTGTTTCAGAGCTGGAACTCAGGTAGCTCGACCGTCAAGCCATCCCATGCCTCGGAGGCGGACATCTGGCAAGACAGCCTCGACGTCCGCTGACGCTCGGGGTTCATCGCGAGCATCTCCTCTTCGTTGGCGCCGCAGAGTCCCACCGTGTCCGACCACTCGGGAGCGACGATCACGTGGCACGTTCCGCATGCGGCTTCCCCTCCGCAATCGCCGTCGATGCCGGGCACCGCGTTATTTACCGCGATCTGCATCAAGGACTGCCCTTCGGTCAAGGGGGCTTCGTACTTCTCGCCGTCATGAGAGACGAAGGTGACGACTGCCATGATTAACTCTCCTCAATCTGCTACTTCTCTTCACTAGTGTTGTTGCGCGTGACCGGCGTCGCTAGGCTCGCAGGAGTCAAAGAGTTGTGTTTTTAGCTCACGCGCAGGGAGGCACGTGAAACTCGACGACTCGGGTATGCCAGCGCTGGCTTTCCTGCAGATGCTGGACAGTGAGGCGCTGGGGCATGACGCCAGCATTGCGCTGCGCAGCATCATGGTTCGGGAGCACGTCACCGAGTCGATGTTGGTGGGCCGCGACGCGCAGGTCCCCTTACGGTGGTTCAGGGAGATATATTCCGATTTCGATTGTGATCAGGGAACCTGTCTGGGTTTCGCGTTCGCTGAACACGCCAAACTGACGTCCTTTGGGGCACTCAGTGTTCCCTTGGTCAGCGCGGGCTCGGTAGCCGAGGTTGTCGAGTTGCTTGCTTATCTGCCGGTGATCACCACAGCCCTCAGCCCGTCGTTCCATTCGACGGAACGCGGCCTCACGATCGGGCTCACCGGTCGCACCGGTGACGTGGGCCTGAACTGCCTGGCCGTCACCTACGGTGGGCTGGCGCTGCTGCGTCTGCTCGACATGCTCGCGGGTGCCGTACCGAATATTGAACTGCATCTGAGTCATTCAGCGCCGGAGTCGTGGGTTCTTCATGACGAAGTGTTGGCGGGTCGGATCTTCTTCGACGCCCCCAGCTCGTTCGTCCACGTTCCCGCGGCTACGCTGGAGGAGGTCTGTCAATTCTCCGATCCTGTGGCGTACCGGATTGCCGTCACCGATTTGCAGCGAACTCTCGATCAACGACGTGACACGTCGGTCTCCGAAAAAGTAAGGGACCTGCTCGAGAAAGATCCCGGAAAAACGAACATCAGCCGGACGGCGGGCGAGCTCTCGATATCCCCGAGCACGTTGAAGCGGCGCCTCAGCGAAGAGGGGACCACCTTTCGAGAATTACGTCAGTCGTTCTTGCAGGAGCGAGCAATTCTGCGACTTCTCGACAGATCGGTGTCTGTAAGCGAGATCGCGGCAGAACTCGGGTACGCGGACCTCACGAACTTCACACATGCCTTCAAACGGTAGACCGGTCGGTCACCGCGCCACTTCAGAAAAACGCGCGACTGAGCGCGCAAGGTTCCGCCCGGGCGCGTGCCGGCGTCCACCGGAACCAGCGGGCTTCGCGATCGGCCTCATCTGTCACCTGGACATCGTCGAGAAACGACACGATCGGCGCGGGTTTCGGTCATCGCAGCACCCTCTTGGGAAGAGGCGCAACGACATCCAGAGAATCCATACCGCGCTAGCGGCGGGTGCGGGCGGGGGTGACGCGGACCTCTAGGCACGCTATGCTAACCGTCGTTCACGTCGGGACCGGCGTTGGACGCGTGGTCGAGAGGAGTCCGGATGCCACACGACCAGCCGGCCATCATCGGTGCCGCCGAACTCGCTCCAGGAAGAAACGTTCCGTACACCTCCACTGAATTGCATGTGCGCGCCGCGGTCGCGGCTCTCGCCGACGCAGGGGTGGTCCCAGACGAGGTCGACGGTCTCGTGTGCGCCGGGCCGATGACCAACGAGGGTTCGATCTTCCTGTCCGAGGACCTCATGGACTATCTCGGGCTGCACAACCTGAAACTTCAGATGACCTGTCAGCTTGGCGGCGGGACCCATCTCGCCATGACGCGCATGGCGAGTAACGTCATCGCCCGGGGCGAGGCCGAGACGGTGCTGGTCGTGTCGGCGGGCAAGTTTCCGCCGATACGCGATGGCGGGCGCGAACTGATGGCGTTGGTCTGTGACCACGCGTTCGAGATGCCCTACGGACCGTCCGTGCCGGCGCTGTACGGTTTGATCGCGCAGGCCTGGATGCACGAGACGGGACAGGGCAAGGCGGACATCGCCGAGGTCACCGCGTCGCAGGACCGGTGGGCCGCGCTGAATCCCGCGGCGATCGCGCACCGCTCACAACGCCTGACTGTGGAGGACGTGCTGGCGTCCCGCCCGATCGCCGGGCCGTTCCACTTCTACCACTGCTCGATTCCCTGCGAGGGCGGTGGCGCGCTCGTGCTGGGCTCGGCCCGCCGGGCTCGCGCGGGCAAGCACCGGCCGGTGCATTTGCTGGGCTTTGGAGAGGGTCACACCCACGGTTTTCTGACCTCGCTGGCCCGGCCGGGTCGTACCGGGGCCGCCCGTTCGGGTCCGATGGCCTTTGAGCGCTCCGGACGGGCGCCGGCCGACGTCGACATCGCTTTGCTCTACGACGCCTTCGCCTCCAACCCGGCGATGATCCTGGAGGAGGCGGGCTTCGTGAAGCCCGGCGGGGCAGGCGATTTCTACCGTGACGGCCGCGCCGATCCGGGGGGCGACCTTCCGGTGAACACCGACGGCGGCCTGATCCGGTTCGGGCACACCGGGACCTCCTCTGGCATTTCGCAGATCCTCGAGGGTTATTGGCAGTTGTCCGGTCGCGCCGAGGGCCGTCAGGTCTTCGGGGCGGACACCGCGTTCGTGCACAGCTACGGCTCGATGCTGTGCAGTCACGTCAGCATGGTGATGGAGGGAGCGTCATGACCGCAGCTTCGAGTTCTCTCGACGGTCTGCACGATCCTGAGGCGCTGCCGCCGCTGACCGATGTCAACCGTCCCTACTTCGCAGCAGCGGCCCGCGGCGTACTCGTCTTCCAGCGGTGCGCGAACGGCCACCCGTTCCTCTACCCGCGGCTGGTGTGTCCCGTCTGCCATGACGGTGAGTTGGCCTGGGAGACCGCGGCGGGTACTGGTGAGATCGTCAGTTTCGCGCCGGTGTACCGCCCCCCGTGGGACTCGTTCCCGCGCAGCGAGCCGTACGTCGTCGTGCTCGTTCGTCTGGACGAGGGGCCGCAGTTGTTGGCCAGTCTCGAGGGCGTGGCCCCCGATGAAGTTGCGATCGGCGCAAGAGTGCGCGCAGTGTTCGAGCGGGTGAACGAGGACCTTGGGCTGGTCCGATTCAGGCCGGCGGCGTCGTGAGCACGTACGGGGTCTCGGTGCTCGGCGCGGACTTGGCCACCCTTGTCGAGACCGCCGAGGCTACCGACCTCGCCGGCTTCGACGCCGCCTGGGCCTCGGAGTTCTACTCGCGCTCCGGCTCGATCTCGATGGCCGCGATGGCCGCGCGCACAAAGCGCTGCCGCATCGGGTCGTCGATCCTGTATGGCGTCGGGCGCAGCCCGCTCGTGCTCGCCACCGAGGCGCGTGACCTCGACGAGCTTTCAGGCGGGCGCGTCGTGCTCGGGCTCGGCAACGGCACACGCCGCATGATGAGCGACTGGCACGGCGTGGAGGACACCTCCGCTCCCGCTCTGCGCATGGAGGAGCTGGTCCCGCTCGTGCGTCGGATCTGGAACCTGCACGAGGGCCCCGTGCGCCATGAGGGGCGCTTCTACCGGATGAATCTCGTCCCAACCGGCGACGTCGCGCCGCCGAAGCGAGCGATCCCGATCATCACCGCGGGCGTGCGTCCGCGGATGTGCGAGGTGGCAGGGCGCGTAGCCGACGGGTTGGCTGGTCATCCGCTGTTCACCACGGCTTACGTCGAGGAGGTCGCCCGCCCAGCCGTCGTGCGCGGTGCGGAGCGGGCCGGACGCGATCCCGCCGACATTGAGATCGTCTCGATGGTCATCTGCGCGGTGCACGACGACCCACAGATCGCACGTCGTGAGGCCGCGCAGCAGATCGCGTTCTACTCCTCGGTGAAGACCTACGAGCACGTGCTCGACGTCAGCGGTTTCGCCAGGCAGGGAGCGGCCATCCGCGACGCGTTCGCGCGGCGTGACCTGCCGGCCATGTTCGCCGCGGTCACCGACGACATGATCGACGCGATGGCGGTGGCCGGCACCGCCGCCGAGGTCCGAGAAGGGCTGCGCCGCTACGAGGGCGTGCTGGACCACATCGTTCTCTACTCACCCTCGATTGGCCTCGCGCCCGAGCGCATCGCCGAGAACCTCGGCAGCCTCATTCGCGATTGTGCGCCGGCCTTCGCCGGCGGGAAAGGTGACCAGAGTGGCTGACGCATCGCTCATCGGGACGCAACTCGGGAGGACCACGTTTCCCGTCGACCGGTCCAAAGTGCGCGAGTTCGCACTTTCGCTCGGCGACCGCGACCCGATCTACCAGGACGTCGCGGCCGCCCGCGCCGCCGGCTTCGGCGCGATCCCCGCTCCTCCGACCTTCGTCGTCTCCTCGGCTCACTGGCGCGCCGACGACGACATGTTCGGCGCCCTCGGGCTCGACCTGCGACGCGTACTGCACGGTGAGTGCGGCTGGGAGTATTTCGCGCCGGTGTTCGTCGGCGACGAGCTCACCGAGACGCGTGGGGTGTCGAACGTGACCAGCCGCGAGGGCAAGCGCGGCGGCACCATGACAATCGTGACGATCGAGACCGACTTCACCAACCAGCGCGACGAACTCGTCGTGCGCCAGACCGACGTCTTGATCGAAACCGGAGGCTCCACCCAATGACGACATCCCCCGCGCCGGTGGCGTTGGCCATCGGCGACGAGATGCCGACCTCACAGTTCGGCCCGCTGACGCGCTCGCACATCGTCCGCTACGCCGGCTCCGGCGGCGACTTCAACCCGATCCACCATGACGAGGAGTTCGCCCGCGCGGCCGGCATGCCCGGTGTGTTCGGTATGGGACTGCTGCACGGCGGTGTGCTCGCCCAGCGGCTGACCGCCTGGGTGGGGCTGGCCAACATCCGCTCGTTCCGCATCCGGTTCACCGGTCAGGTATGGCCCGGTGACCTGCTCAGCTTCGGCGGCAGGGTCACCGGCGTGCGCGAGGCCGGAGGGCAGCAGGTGGCAGACCTCGAACTCGTGGTCACGCGCCAG
>RRZU013004150.1_pt1 | contig 15529 bp, 11 predicted proteins | sample 2165561 | NCBI WGS metagenome assembly RRZU01 (sample SAMN10456909, study PRJNA506462) | wastewater metagenome | isolation source: wastewater sludge | place: USA: Moscow, Idaho
CATTGGCTTCCGCCAAGGCTTTTGCTCCTTTGATGGTAAGTAAATCTGGATCTCCTGGACCAGCACCTACTAAAGTAACTTGAGGTTTTATTCTACTTTTCATCTCTTAGGTCTTTAGCTCTGAAAGCTTCGATAGTATCGAAAAAACCGATTGCTTGTTCTATGTATTTTTTGGCGAAAGCCTCAGTCGGTTCGTTCTTATTTATTTGGAAAACTAATTCTTTAAATGTGGTTTCAAATGCAATTTTATTTGTTTCCACAAAAACAGTATCAAATAAGTCTATAATTCCTGCCTGATGATTTGTCTTTTGGTTTTCCGAAAGTAACAATGCTTTGGCGCCATTTACAAATCCAGAATAGGCGTGATAAATAGCATCCGACCATTTTTTGTCATGGAATGCTTCTTGTGCAAATGTCAATTTATCTTTGGCTTCCAATAATAAAGTAGCCACTAAATCAATCACAACTCCAGCACATTCACCTACTCCAACCGCTTTTACATAGTTATCCGCATTTCCCCAATCAACAAAATCAGCTTCTGTGAGGTTTGTAATGTTCGCTAGCGGTTTTAGAATTTCGTAGAAATATTTCTCTCCTTTTTCTTCATAATAGTTTAGAAAAGAAGTTCCGTTACCATTTGCATCGAAATCATTTAAAATATATCGCAACGCTTCAGGTCCTCGACGGCTAGGGATTTTGATCACTTTATCAGCAAAACGACCATTTCCATTTCCTAGATTTCCTCCTCCCAATAAAACTTGCAAGGCTGGAGCAACTAATTTTCCGGCATTGATTGACATCCCTTGAAAACCAATTGCTGACATATTGTGTTGGCCACAAGCGTTCATACAACCGCTAATTTTTATCTCAATTTCACTGTTGTTTTTATATTGTGGATATTCAGCTTCAATAACTTTCTCTAGTTCTTCGGCAATTCCTGTACTGCTGGCAATTCCTAGGTTACACGTATCCGTTCCTGGACAAGCGGTAATATCAGCAGTTGAATTATACCCTAAGGCAACCATGTCCAATTTAGCCAATTCTTGATAAAAGAAAGGAAGATTTTCCTCTTTTACATTCCGAATCACAATATTTTGACGCAATGAAAAACGCAATTCATTAGCCGCATAATTTTTTATTAAGTCTGCTAAAACTCTCGCTTTATCGGTATAAAAATCACCTAAAAGCACTTTGATACCAATAGCAACATACCCTTTTTGTTTTTGACGAATAACATTAGATGCTTTCCAAGTTTCATACGCCAAAGGATTCGTAATTGTAACTTTTGGCACTTCTAGTAAAGGTTCAGGAATCGCTTCCTCAAATCCTGTAATGTCGATTTCGTATGTTTCAAATGCGATTGCTTTTTTCTCTTTTTCAACCAATTCTAGAAAGGCTTCTTTCCCAATATCTTTGATTAAAAATTTCATACGCGCTTTCATCCTTTTATTGCGTTCTCCATGTCTATCAAAAACTCGAATGATCCCTTCAGCCGTTGGCACAATTTGATTTGCAGGAATAAAATCGCTTAATAATTCTGCATGTATGGGTTGTGAACCTAGTCCGCCACCTAACATCACTTTAAATCCTCTTTCGCCATTTACAATTTTTGGAATAAATCCTAGATCATGCAAATAACTTAAAGCGGTATCCTCATCAGAAGAAGAAAATGAAATTTTGAATTTACGTCCCATTTCTTGACAAATAGGATTTCGTAACAAATATTGAAACATTCCGTGTGCATAAGGTGAAACATCAAAAGGTTCATTTACATCAACTCCTGCTAATTCACTTGCTGTAATATTACGAACGGTGTTACCACAAGCTTCACGCAGCGTAATATCATCTTTCGCTAAATTTGCCCAAAGCTCAGGAGTTCTGTCAAGACTTACATAATGAATCTGTATATCTTGACGTGTGGTAATATGCAAACGACCTGTAGAATATTCATCCGAAACTTTTGTAATACGCACTAATTGTTCGCTAGTTACTTTTCCGTACGGCAATTTGATACGAATCATTTGTACGCCTTCTTGACGTTGTCCGTAAATTCCTCTTGCTAAACGAAGGCTACGAAAACGCTCGCCATCAATTGTTCCTCCACGAAAGGCATGAATCTTTTTTTCTAATTCAATTATTTCTTTTTGGACGATTGGATTTTCTAATTCTGTTCTAAAAGTTTGCATTTTTGTCGTGATGTTTATCCCCTCCTCAACCCTCCCCAAAGGGGAGGGAGTCGAAACTGGAAATATTATTTTTCTGTTAACGTTATTATTATTTTATTCTTACGGCAAAAAGAAAGCTCTTAACTATAGAGAAATTTTTCGTTTAGCATGTCTCTTTTCCCTTTGAGATGGGTTGGGGTGGAGATTTACCTTATAAAACCAACTCCCGCAGTTGTGTTGGTTGCAGCATCAATTAAAATAAAAGCGCCGTTTGATTTGTTGTCATTATAAGTATCAAAATACAACGCTTTGCTCAATTTAATATTCACTTCGCCTATTTCATTAATATTCAATTGAGTCGCTGGTGTTACCCCAGAATAATCTGTTGCGATTACGTTTTTCACGCTTTCAATTTTTGCCAAAACTCGGTTCGTATTGTGTTGTATCAAATATTTAGTGCCAGCAACTAACTTTTTGCTGTCCATCCAACAAATCGTTGTGTTAATATCCTTTTCAATTTTAGGAAGCTCATCCGATTTCACAATCATGTCGCCCCTTGTCACATTGATATCATTTTCCAGCTCCAAAGTAATCGAAGAACCTGCTGTAGCTTCGTCAAATTGCTTGTCGAAAAAGTGAATATGAGTCACTTTCGATTCTGTTAAAGAAGGAAGAACAGTCACCGCATCGCCAACTTTGATAGTGTTCCCGTATAATTTTCCGGCATATCCTCTAAAATCATGGTACTCTTCCGTTTTTGGTCTGATAACCGTTTGAACAGGGAAACGCGCTTTTCCTGTTTCAAAAACATCTTCTGGCGCTAAGGCTTCTAAATGTTCCAAAACCGTTTGCCCTGAGTACCAAGGCATATTCTCTGATTTATTAACTACATTCCCACCATTAATAGCACTCAACGGAATGTAACTCACCACTTGCTCTTTGAATGTGCTTTTTGCATTTAAAGCTTGAAAATCAGCTTTTATTTTGTTGTATACTTCTTCCGAATAATCAACTAAATCCATTTTGTTAACCGCAACAATCACTTCTTTTACCCTCAATAAATTATTGATGAAAAAGTGACGGTACGTTTGCTCAATAACTCCTTTACGGGCATCAATTAAAATGATAGACACCTGCGAAGTCGAAGCTCCGGTAACCATGTTCCTAGTATATTCTACATGCCCTGGAGTATCGGCAATGATGTAACTTTTCTTGGCCGTCGAAAAATAAATATGAGCTACATCAATAGTAATTCCTTGTTCTCTCTCTGCAACTAAACCATCTGTAGCTAAGGAAAAATCTAAATAATCATATCCTTTTTGCTTGCTACTTTTTTCTATTGCTTCTAATTTATCTGTAGTTAAGGATTGCGTATCGTACAATAATCTTCCAATTAAAGTACTCTTACCGTCATCTACACTTCCTGCTGTGGCTATTTTTAAAACTTCCATATCTTTTTCCCCACCCCGACCCTCCCCGAAGGGGAGGGAGACGAGTCTGGTATATTGTTATAAATTAATATTTCTCTTTTTATTTTCTACTTTGTTTTCCAAAAACTCAAAACCAACACTGATCCAGTTTCAACTCCCTCCCCTTTGGGGAGGGCTGGGGAGGGGATTCTAAAAGTACCCTTGTTGTTTTCTTTTCTCCATTGCAGCTTCAGAGCGCTTGTCATCTATTCTGGCTCCTCTTTCGGATATAGTTGACGTTCTAATTTCACCAACTACTTCCTGAATCGTTGCTGCGTAAGAATCAACCGCTGCGGTACAACTCATATCTCCGACGGTTCTGAAGCGAACAATACGTTCTTCAATTTCTTCGTCTTCTTCCTGATAAACAAAAGGCGAATGCGACCAAATCATACCGTCTCTCAAGAATACTTTACGTTTGTGTGAAAAGTAAATGGATGGAATTTCGATTTGCTCTTGTTCAATATAGCTCCAAACATCCAATTCGGTCCAATTCGAAATTGGGAATACACGAACGTTTTGTCCATTTTCTATTTTTCCATTCAATAAATCAAACAATTCTGGACGTTGATTTTTTTCGTCCCATTGTCCAAAATCATCACGTACCGAGAAAATACGCTCTTTAGCTCTAGCTTTTTCTTCATCACGACGAGCTCCACCAATACAAGCATCAAATTTGAATTCTTCGATTGCATCTAAAAGTGTGGTCGTTTGCAAACTGTTTCTACTCGAATATTTCCCGGATTCCTCCACTACTTTCCCTTCGTCAATAGCATCTTGCACATTACGCACGATTAATTCCAGCCCTAATTCGGCTACCAATTTATCTCTAAAAGCAATGGTTTCTGGAAAATTGTGTCCCGTATCTACGTGCAATAATGGAAAAGGAATTTTGGCAGGAAAAAATGCTTTTTGTGCCAAGCGCACCAATGTAATTGAATCTTTTCCACCAGAGAAAAGCAAAACCGGCTTATCAAATTGAGAAATCACCTCTCTAAAAATGTATATCGCTTCGCTTTCTAACGCGTTTGTTTTTAATATTGAACTCATTTTTTTGTTTGTTTTGCCACGAATTCACGAATTTTTACAATCAATAAAAGCTTAATTGATTTAAACTAATTCGTGAATTCGTGGCTATTTTTATTTTTAATTCCTATTTATTTTTGGTGTAAACCACATTCTTTGTGACTCGATTCCCACCACCATCTGCCTGCTCGTATGTCCTCATCAGGAGTAATTGCTCTGGTACAAGGCGCACATCCTATACTTACAAATCCGTGTTTGTGTAGTGCGTTTTGTGGCACGTTATTTTTTTCTAAATAAGCTGAAACTTCTTGCAAAGTCCATTTTAACAATGGATTGAATTTTATGATATCGAATTTTGCATCGTATTCAAAAAGGTCTAAGTCATTTCTGTTTTCTGATTGCTCGGCTCTCAAACCGGTGATCCAAATCGAATTTCCTTTCAATGCTTTGGTCAAAGGCGCCACTTTTCGAATAAAACAACATTCTTTTCTATTCTCTACTGATTCGTAAAAGCTGTTTGGTCCTTTTTGATTTAACAAATTTTCTACTTCAGAAGCTTCCGGAAAATAAACCTTAATTTCCTTTTTATACTTTTTTAATGTCTTATGAAAAACATCATAAGTTTCCTGAAATAACCTGCCTGTATCTAAAGTAAAAATATTGATTGATAAATCATTTTGACCTATTAAATGAGTAATAACTTGATCTTCTTGGCCAAATGAAGTTGAGAAAACCACCTTACCTTTATACTCATTAGCCAAAAAAGTAAATGTTTCCTCTATTGAGAGGTCTTTTGTTTTTTCTATTAATGTCTGAACGATTGTTGCACTCATTTTTGTGTTTTTAAATAAAATCTATTACCCTATCGGTTTAATAGATTACTGCGCAAAAATAATACTTATTTCTAAACTACAAAACAAAATGTTGCTTTTCTGTATAAAAATTCACCACAACTTAATCACTCAACAAAAGCACATTAGCCTCGATGGCGAAAAAATAGTTTTGATTTAAAAATAATCGGACTTCCTTCACGATCACTCTTAAAAAACCTTTTAATTTTAATTATTACATAATTTTTAAAAAAACATTTCATTTAGTCTACAATCCCCATAGGATAATAATAAAATAGTTTTTATTTTTGTCGAAAAATTTCTGTTATGGATTATCAATTAGGGTTTATAATTGCAGGTTTAGTAGTTGGTTTTGTCGTAGGTCTAACAGGTGTGGGGGGTGGTTCGTTAATGACTCCCATTTTATTATGGTTTGGAATTCCCCCTACTACCGCTGTTGGAACTGACCTTCTATATGCAGCCTTTACTAAACTGGGCGGCGTATATGTACATCATAAAAAGCAGAACATTAACTGGTCAATCACAGCATGGCTTTCGTTAGGTAGTGTACCTGCCGCATTGCTAACTCTATGGATACTTCACAGCATTAAAACAGACATTTCGGCTATTAATACGGTAATTAAATACAGCTTGGGTTGGGCACTTCTTTTGACATCTATCGCTGTTTTATTCAAAAAGAAACTGTTGGTATTTTCACAAAAACACGCTGGAGATAAGTTTCACTCTGAAAGCAAAACCCAGAATGCACTAACTGTTGCTATTGGAGTTTTGCTTGGATCAGTAGTTACCCTTACTTCAATTGGTGCAGGAGCTTTAGGAACGGTAACTCTATTTTTCTTATACCCTCTGTTGGCTACTCCAAGATTGGTAGGTACTGAAATTGCACATGCAGTTCCTTTAACTCTTGTTGCAGGATTAGGACATGCTACAATGGGAAATTTAGATCTAGGACTACTAGGACAGCTATTGATAGGATCACTTCCTGGAATATTTGTAGGGAGCATGCTAAGTGGAAAAATACCCGATTTACTACTTAGAAATGCCATTGCAGGCATGCTATTTTTCGTAGGTTACAAGCTTGTTTTTATGGCTTAACAACACCAATTATATAGTCAACAAAAAGGGTCTTTCACTGTATCAACATGGAAAGACTCTTTTTTATTTTAGCACTTACAACTTAAAAAGCAATATCCGCAAGTGTATTGTTTTCAAGTATTTTGAGTGTATTATCACGTACTTCTGTCATTAATTTACGTACTGCGCAGGTGACCTCATCTTGACAATCATCACATTTTTCATAAAAATTATGACTCGCACAAGGCAACAAAGCAATTGGCCCTTCAAGAATGCGATAAACATGAGCCATGTTGATATCCTTTGGATCTTTAATCAAATAATACCCTCCTCCCTTTCCTTTTTTGGCTCCTAAAAACCCCGAATGGCGTAACAGTAGTAAAATACTTTCCAAAAACTTGATTGAAATATTCTCACTTTTAGCAATATCAGCAATAGCAACTGGCGTTTGATCTTCCTGGCGAGCCAAAAAAGTCAAGGCTTTAATTCCGTATTTTGTTTTTTTTGAAAGCATTTTATAGATTATTTATTTTCAAATAAAGAGTTACGATTTTTAATGTTAAAAAAAAACAGCACCGTGCTTTTTAACTTTTTGTACCAATGTCAAAACTACAATCAAAAATCATTATTCACAAATCTAAAATCTATGCTAAAGCCTGCTCTAAATCTGCTATAATATCTTTCACGGTTTCTAAACCTACTGAAACACGTACTAAACCATCGGTAATACTAACAGCCAAACGTTCTTCAACTGATAATTTACTGTGTGTTGTCGAGGCTGGATGTGTTACAATTGTCCTTGTATCTCCTAAATTTGCAGAAAGTGAACACACTTTTATTTTATCCAAAAACGCTCTTCCCGCTTCAATTCCACCTTTGATTTCAAAAGCAACGATATTCCCACCCAAACGCATTTGTTTTTTGGCAATTTCATATTGCGGATGTGATTTCAAAAATGGATATTTCACACTGTTTACATTTGCATGCTTTTCTAAAAACTCGGCTACATTAAATGCGTTCTCGCAATGTTTTTCGACACGAACTGCCAATGTCTCCAAACTTTTAGATAAAATCCAAGCGTTAAACGGTGACATTGCAGGTCCCGTATTTCTGGCGAATAAGTAAATCTTACGAATCAAGTCCTCACTTCCCACTGTAACTCCGCCTAAAACTCTTCCTTGTCCGTCAATTAACTTTGTAGCAGAATGCACCACTAAATGGGCTCCAAATTGTATTGGATTTTGAATATACGGCGTTGCAAAACAATTATCGATAATCAATATCAAATTGTGTTTTTTAGCAATATCCCCTAATAGTTGTAAGTCAATAATATCGACAGCAGGATTCGTAGGCGATTCGGCGTAAAGAATTTTTGTGTTTGGTTTGATGAAACTCTCAATCGTTTCTGGCTTATTAATATCAAAATACGAGGTTTCAATATTCCATTTTGGAAAATAAGTCGTGAACAAGGCATGTGTTGAACCAAAAACACTTCCCGCAGAAACAATATGGTCGCCTGCACTCAACAAAGCTGAAAATGTCGAATAAACTGCCGCCATTCCAGTTGAAAAAGCATACCCCGCTTCGGCACCTTCCATCTTACAAATTTTCTCTACAAACTCAGTCGTGTTAGGATTGCTGAAACGACTGTAAATATTCCTGTCTTTTTCTTCTGTAAAAGAAGCGCGCATATCTTCGGCATCTTCAAAAACAAAACTCGAGGATAAATACAAAGGCACCGAATGTTCTAAATACTGTGTTCTTTCAATTTGTGTGCGGATGGCTAGGGTTTCAAAACCAAATTCTTGTTCGTTCATTCTATTTAATTTAAAAAGTGTTTCACAAAGATTCACAAAGGAAACTCAGAGATTCACAAAATAGTATTGCTTTTTAATTAGTTCTAAGTTAAGGATTTAAGCTTTTGCCAATTCCATACCATTCAAAACCACTTTATAATGTATTGTAGCTGTAGGTTCTAATGTTTTAGAAACGGAACAATATTTATCAAAAGACAGTTGTGCTGCTTTTGCTGCTTTGTCTTCTTTTATATCACCTTCTAAGTAAAAAACCAAGTGAATATCTTTAAAAGGTTTTGCCTCACCTATTTGCACTCGTTCTCCTTCAACTTCAGCTTTGAAAGAAGTGATTTCTTGGCGTTGTTTTTTCAAAATCGAAATCATATCAATGGCGCTACAGCCTGCAACACCCATCAATACTAACTCCATAGGACTTGCGCCCATATCGTTTCCCCCAAATTCTGGTCGGCTATCAACGTTAACTATATGTCCTCTTTCGTTTTTTAATTCAAAGTGGAAATTGTCGTTTACTCTGTTTAATGTTATCTTCATAATACTATTTATTTATGGAACACGGATGAAACGTATTTGCTTTCACAAAAAAACAGATTCTAAACGCGGATTTTAATTTTATTTTACTGAATACTCAAAACTGAACACTACTTGTTTCTTCGCTACCCTTTATCTGATAATCTTAAAATATCTCCAAAAACACCTCTAGCCGTTACGGCTGATCCTGCTCCCGCGCCTTGAATCACTATTGGTCTATCTCCATACGATTCTGTGTAAATTTCGAAGAAAGAATCTGAACCTTTCAAGCCTCCTAAAGCCGTATCCGCAGGTACCGAAACTAGTTTCACTTCTAGATTCCCTTTGTCATTTTGCAAATCACCGGATAATTCCCCTATGTATCGCAACACATGATTTGGTTTTTGTTCTGCTTTTATTTTAGCATAAATAGGATCAAACTCCTTCAGTTTAGTCAAAAACTCTGACGCAGTTCCCTCACGTAAATGTTCTGGAATTAAATTCTGAATGGCAATTTCTTCAAATTCGTTATGCAAATCCAATTCCCTGGCCAAAATCAATAATTTTCTTCCTACGTCATTTCCACACAAATCTTCTCTTGGATCAGGCTCAGTATATCCGTTATCAATTGCTTCCTTTAATATATCACTGAACGGAACGTCTTTCGCAGAAAAATTATTGAACAAATAACTCAATGTTCCAGAGAAAACTCCTTTAATCTTTGTAATATTCTCGCCCGAAAGATGCAATAATTTTATAGTATCAATAAGGGGTAAACCTGCACCAACATTAGTTTCGTACAAATAATTTTTCTGATTATCTGCTAATGCTTTTCGCAATTCTTTATAAAAACCATAACTTAAAGTGTTCGCTACTTTATTAGAAGAAATCAAATCAAAGCTACTTTCTATTAACGGAATGTAATTGGTGACAAAACCAGCACTCGCCGTATTATCAATGGCAATCAAATTTTCCAAGTGATGCTCATTTGCGTACCCAATAACATCCTCGATCGTATAGGAAAAACCATTATTCTGGATTTCATTTTTCCAGTTTGGCGTAACACCGTTTTTATTTAAAAGCACATTACTTGAATTGGCAATGGCAAAAACATTAAGCTTTATACCCTTTCTTTTTTCGATTGCAGCAGCTGATTCTAATATCTGATTAATTAACGTTCCGCCCACTAAACCATGTCCAAAAATAGCAATGTTAATTTTCTTGGATACACCAAAAATCTCTCCGTGAATAACATTTAGTGCTTTGTGAAGTTGCGATTTCTTAACCACCAAACTCACGTTTTTGCCCGTAACCGTATTATTGAAAAGAATGGGAACAATTTTATTTTTTATCAATGCCGTGTAAGGCTTATGAAACGTGCTTAAATCCTGTCCAATGATAGAAATTACCGAAACATCGTCGGTTACCGTAATTTTATTTACATCCTTTGAATAAAAATCACTTTCGAATTCTTTCTCCAATTCAATCATGGCTTTTGTCGCCTTATCCGCCGCTACGACTAAACCAATTCCTCTTTCTGAAGAACCTTGAGAAATGATGCTTACGCTAATATCATTATCGCCCATCACTCTAAAAATACGCGCATCAACACCTGTTTTTCCTAGCAATCCTCTTCCTTCTAAGTTTACCAATGCTACATTTTCTAGAACTGAAAGTGTTTTTATTCCTTCTTTATTAGAATTAGAAGTAATTAAAGTTCCATTATTTTCATAATTGAATGTGTTCAAAATTCGAAGTGGAATGTTTTTATCTAATAAGGGAATAATTGTTTTGGCGTGCAAAATATTTGCACCAAAATTAGCCATTTCATTTGCTTCACTGTAAGACAACGATTCAATTTTTTTAGCATCTAAAACCAATTCTGGATTAGCCGTGTAAATTCCATCAACGTGAGTGAAATTTTGTAATTCTTCGGCATTGATATAATTAGCAATCAATGATGCGGTATAATTACTTCCGTTTCTACCCAAAGTAGTGGTTTCATTTTTGGCATTCGAACCAATAAAACCAGTAATTACTAAAACAGAATCTTTGTTTTCTTTGAAAATCTGGATGATATTCTTTTTAGAAATAGTGTCTAATGGTTGCGCATCCCCAAAATTAGAATCGGTAATAATCAATTCTCTGGTGTCAGCTAATTTAGCAGAAATACCTTTTTGGTTCAATAAAAACACCACCAATTTAGCCGAAAGCACTTCGCCTTGTGCTAAAATTTGATCTTGTATTTTCACGCTATAATCACCAATCAAGCTAACGCCTTCAAAAAGCTTATCTAATTTATCAAATTCAGTCGAAAAATCAACCGCATCAAAACCATCTTTTTGATAGGTTTTAAAACTTTCTAAAAGTGGTTTGTAATTACCGTTCTTGACCGCAATAGTGAGAATATCATCAAGTTCATCAGTTGCGTTTCCTCTTGCTGAAACTACCACCGCAATCTTTTCTTGCTGTTTTATTTTACTTTCAATAATATTCAAAACTGTATTAATCCCTTCGCCGTTTGCTAAAGATTTTCCGCCAAATTTTAGTACTTTCATTTGTTTTTTATTTTTGAAGACCACTTCTAATAAATTGTCTAATTGTTCGTATTCCATCAAGAAAGCATCGTGCCCGTGTTGGGAGTCAATCTCACTGTAGAATACATTGTTTTTAAATTTCTTAATCTCGTTGTACGTTTCTTTATTCTCTTTTGCCGTAAAAAACAAATCCGAATTGATTCCCACAATATAAATGTTAGCCTCTACTTTTGAAATAACCGCTTCTAAAGATTCTCGATTCCGAGTAATATCAATCGTCTTTAAAAGTTGGTTCATCATCTTATAAGCTGACAACTGAAATCTTTTCTCTAGTTTTTCCCCATGGTAATTCAACCAACTCTCCACTTGAAAAGTTTCTAGCTGTACATTAACGTCTCTATTAAATTTTTCTTTAAAAGATTCTGGAGTTCGGTAGCACATCATAGCGTGTATGCGGGCGTCTTCAATAGGTTTTCTAGAATTATTAAGGATTTGCTCTTGCAAATAACAATTAGCGATCAACCAGTCCGTCGCTTTCCAATCTGTAGCAATGGGAATAAAATTTCGTGTCAATTTAGGCTCCAAAGCCACAATTTCCCAAGCAATTCCACCACCAACAGAACCGCCAATGAGAGCAAACAAATTATCAATCTTTAAAAATTGAAGTCCCGAAATGAAAATCCTAGCGATATCTCTTGCGATAAAATCTCTGTAATTTTCGATAGTAGCCGAATTAAAACCATTACCTGGCACATCAAAAGAGACAATTGTATATTTTTTAGTATCGATGGTTTTATCTACGCCCACGATATCATTCCACCAACCCGATTCACCAATAACTTGGGAATTTCCGGTCAAAGCATGATTAATTAAGATAATTGGGGCAGTATGCAAGGGAACACCAAAAACTTGAAAAGTTAAGTTTAAGGCAGCATAAAAAGCGCCACTTTCGGTCGTGAAATTTTGTAATGTAATAGATGTAGGTTTATTTTCCAATTTCAAATCTTTTATAATTTTTGATTTGTGTGTGGAAATATTAGAAAGAAAGCTAGGAGTAATCTAGACAAATTCTTAGTGTTATCTTTCCACGATGAGCGTGGTAGAATGCAGCACCTTCTTCGATAAATCGAAGGGTTGCTAAGGCTTCATCGGGTCTAATCCCTCTGCCTTTCTTTATAACATTTCAATACGTTTGTGAACTTAATGAAGCAAATTAACTACTATTTTTTTTAACAACCAAATTTTTTTGCGAATTCATTTTTGTGTTTGGCTTCAATAAAGTATCAAATGATAATCCACACACAATTGTTATTCTGACGAAGTAAAAGTAAATTAATTTTATTTTCTTACTCCGTCAAAACAACAACAACTTTAAAATACCTTTTTGAATATCTCAAAACCGAAGTGAAATCGGGCTTCTTAAACGAACAACTCTTCATTCTCTTCTGAATACATTAGAAAAAGCAATGAATTGGGCACTAATTTTCGTGCCAATACATCATCTTTGGAAATCTCGAATCTAGGATGAATTAATTCATTTTTAGAATCGTTTTCATAGTTTTTTTTATTTCTGAAATTAAGGCTTTTTAATAACTGAAATGTTTTTGAAAAATACTTTGTTGTGCTCATAAATTTTTAGTTGTTAGGTTTTTTACTCATTTTCGACTTCATTGCAATTATGTTTTAAAATTTGAAATACATTCAGAAAAACAAAAAACCCTTTTAGATCCATATCCAAAAGGGTTTTAAGTGTTTTATAACTTATACTTTTGGGCTCAACAGACGCAATTACACACAAAGGCTTTGACACAAATCGTGCTATTGACAGTTGAATTATTTGTGTTCTGGATTTGCAGGTTATTCATTTATGTTTTTTTGTTACTGTAAAACTTATTCTGTTTCTTTTTATTCAAAAAAAAAGCTTCCCATTATTCGGGAAGCTTTTGCTATATAATTTAATTTAAAAATTATGCAATAAGCGACCCTCAGGATTTATCCTGTGCGACTTTAAACATATTACAAATTTTACTTTTCATTGTTACTTTTTTATAAAATCAAATATGCAAATTATTTTTTAGATATCCAAACAAAATCAGGAAAAACTAACTGCATTTGAACTTATTTAAGGCACAAAAAGTTTTTCTGTGTTCTGACTCTTCAAAAAACTACTTTTTATATCAATTGTGATTTTTTTATGCTTTCGAAAACGGTTTTTAAATCCCCTTTCAAATCTTCAATATCCTCTAAACCAACTGAAAGTCGGATTAAATCTTTAGAAACTCCCGTTGCAATTTGTTCCTCGTCAGACAACTGCTGATGAGTGGTACTTGCCGGATGAATAATCAGCGATTTTGTGTCACCAATATTTGCTAAAAGAGAAAATATTTTTGTCTCATCGGCCACTTTTCTAGCAGCATCAAATCCGCCCTTTAACCCAAAAGTAACTACTCCACTTTGTCCTTTTGGCAAATATTTTTGACTTAGAACATAATATTTATTCGATTTTAATCCTGGATAATTTACCCATGCTACTTCCTCTTGACTTTCTAACCATTGGGCTAAAGCCAAAGCGTTTTCACTATGTCTTTGAATTCGAATAGGCAAAGTTTCTAGGCCTTGAATAATTTGGAACGCATTAAATGGGCTCAAAGCAGCGCCATAATCACGTAAGCCTTCGATACGAACTTTAGCTATAAAAGCTGCTTTACCAAGGGCTTCATGGTATACCAATCCGTGATAACCTGCAGAAGGCTCTGTGAATTCAGGGAACTTCCCATTGGTCCAATCAAAGTTTCCTGCATCAATAATCACACCTCCTAGCGAAGTTCCGTTACCGGTGATGTATTTTGTCAAAGAATGAATAACGATATCAGCCCCGAATTGAATTGGGTTCAATAAATATGGAGACGCAACCGTGTTATCAACAATGAAAGGAACTTTAGATGCTTTGGCCTCAGCCGAAATAGCTTTTAAGTCCAACACATCTAATTTTGGATTCCCCAAAGATTCTACAAAGAATGCTCTAGTGTTTTCTTGGACAGCCTTTTTGAAATTAGATGGGTCAGATGGATCTACAAATGTGGTGGTAATCCCTAATCTTGGTAAGGTAACTTTAAATAAATTATATGTTCCGCCATACAAACTGTTTGAAGCCACAATGTGATCTCCCGCTTTTAGCAAGACTAACAATGCAGTTGTGATTGCAGCAGTTCCAGATGCGGTAACGACTGCACCAATTCCTCCTTCTAAAGTAGCTAATCGCTGTTCCAGAATGTCATTTGTAGGGTTATTTAATCTGGTGTAAATGAATCCTGGCTCTTCAAGACCAAAAACTTTAGCTGCGTGTTCAGAGTTATTGAAAACATAAGAACTTGTTTGATAGATAGGAACAGCTCTGGTTCCTGCGGTTTTTGCTACATCGTGTCCTGCATGTAATGCGTTTGTTTCAAATTTTTGTGTACTCATAATGTTTAGATTTTAATAGTTCTGTTGGTTTTACTAGTAATAGTTGATTTTATTTTTGTTGTATACTTCATTTTTTTTCATAAAAAAACCTCTGCATCTAGCAGAGGTCATAATCATATATTTTAAATTTTAAAACTACACAATAGTAAACTCTGCGGACGACTCCGGCATCATACAAAACATATTGGTAGTAAATAATTTCATTTTTTTCTTATTTGACAAAGCAAATTTGCAATTTTTTTTTGAATTAACCAAATAAAAAACCGTTTATTTTACAAATCCCATAGGGCAACTAGGATAAGCTAGATTGGTTTTATTTAGATTAAAAAAAACAAAAGATTAATTTGCAATTCAAAATGGTTTCATACATTTGCACCCGAATACAAGAGGAAAAATTTGAACTGATTGCAACCTCTTCATAATGAAACAAATTCATTATGGATACTGAAAAATTTTCAGTAGAAAAAATGCTAAAGCAGGAACCCTCCTTTAGTCCTTTTCAGCAATTATTTTTTCTCGCTTAATTTTAAAATAATAATTATTATGGCCTATTTATTTACGTCAGAATCTGTAAGCGAAGGACATCCAGACAAAATTGCAGATCAAATTTCAGACGCA
>RRZU010114416.1_pt1 | contig 15523 bp, 12 predicted proteins | sample 2165561 | NCBI WGS metagenome assembly RRZU01 (sample SAMN10456909, study PRJNA506462) | wastewater metagenome | isolation source: wastewater sludge | place: USA: Moscow, Idaho
CGGATTGAACTTGCTGAACAGGGCTATATAAAATCAAACAAATTTAAGGGGAAAATCCCGAAAGCACAACCGCCTCTGAAATTTCTGTCGTCAGACGGATATACAATTTTTGTCGGGCGAAACAACAAGCAGAATGAAAAGGAATCCCCACGTCGGCTCCCACAGCTGGCTTTCGGACACCTGCAGAACAATGACGGCAACAACCGCCGATCCGAGCGTATTGTAGAGCGTCCGTCTATTGGCAAGTCCCGTGAAGAGCGAGGTAAACAGTACCGCGGCGATGACGCCAACGCTCAACGGCAACCAGATGCCGATCGTCGGATCGTCGATGAACCCTGTTACGGAAATAACCTGAAGAGCGGCAAGCAGCACGGCAAACGTCACGCCGAAGGAGATGAGCCGGCGCTTCTTATCCCCGGCAATCATCGCCTGAATGAAGAGTGCGAAGAGCACCGCTATCAGCAGTGAGGTCAGCAACGAAATTGTGGGGTCACGTAGCCAGTTGTTGAATTTGATGGCGCCATACTCTTTGAGGAGAACGGCAAAAACGAAAGCAGGCAGCGAATAGAACACGAACGCCGCGAACGTGACCGTGTAGTCAAAGCCCGAGTACTGCCGGATAGCCGTCATCATTCCGAAGAAGACTCCGATAACGATCGCGAGGATCGTGGCCAGAAGCACGAGGCGCATTGTTGAGCTAACCGCGATGCCGAGCATGTGAGTCACGTCTTGCCCGCTACGGTTCACGCCTAGATCGCACTGTCCCTTAAGACAGCCGCCAACTCCACGGAGCCAATCCCAGTACCGTGTGTACCACGGTTGATCAAGGCCCATCCACTGCGTGCGCTGTGCAATGAGGTTTTCACGGTTGGGATCGTTGCTCTCACGAAGATCCTTCAGGGGATCGCCCGAGTTGATCGTCAGAACGTACATGATCGCTGAGGAAATCAGCATGATGACTGCCGAAATGCCCAGACGTTTAAGTATAAATTTGAACACTAGGAGAACTTCTTTCAGACGGGGCCAGCGTGGTAGCCCTTGACCGTCCGCAACGAGGCATTGGTCTGTTCTCTTGACGAGAAGACACCCAAGCCTATAACTCGCGCACTCACGGAAGCACCTTCAGTGCTGCAAATTACAGAAACTCTTGCAGCCCCTTGCAGGAATGTGTGGGAACGAGAATTACTCAGAAGGGCGAGGCAGAACTTCTTCTGCCTCGCCCTTGAGCCGTTAAACGGATTCGATCAATGGTCGTGTGTTAGGCCAACTGGCCTATCACCATGTCCACTGCTCGGCGTTCCAAGAAATACCCGTCTGAACCACGGTGCGCTCAACGTTCTTGAGTCCATCCGTGTATGCAGCAATGCCGGGATGAGCGAAGAGCGGGATGTTGTAGAGATCGTTCCACAACTCCTTCTCAATAATCTTCTTCGAACTCAGCCACACCTCGGGGTCGAGGGACTGGTTAACCTTCTGCCACTCTTCGTCAACAGTCTTGTTGGAGTAGGAGAGCATGTTCTGCCCACCCTGCGAGGAGTAGATGTTCTGGCCGGACACAATCTGGCCGGAGCCGGACCATGCGAACAGCGCTACATCGAAATCGCCGGACATCCAGCCACCATCTTCGGCCATGAATTCAGCGGAGCCGATATCTTCAACGGTGATGCCTGCATCTGCACAGGACGCTTGGATGAGGGACACCTCATCGGAACGGCGTTGGTTAGGAGCGGAGTATCCAATACGAACGGTCGGATTGTCGATTCCAGATTCCTTGACCTTTTCCTTAGCCTTATCGATATTAACTTCGTCGTAGCGGCCATCGTAGCTGGCCTTCACAACATCGGCGTAATCGTCATCGGTTGGGAAGTACTCGCGAGCGTTCATCACAACGGCATCGGGGTTAAGCGGCTTGATGAGCTTATCCACAATGTCCTGACGCGGCACGCAGTAGGCGAATGCCTCGCGCAGTGCCTGACCGCCCTTGTCATCAGCGAAGACGGAGCTTCCACCCTGGTTGAGATCAAGGTGCTCCCAGATCAGTGTGGAGCCTTCCTGAACCTGAACGCCGTCCATGGCCTCCAGCTGATCGAGGGTGTCCTGCGTAGCCTGAGGCTCGATAACGTTGACGTCCTCGTTCTTCAGAGCCTGAAGCATGGCCTCAGGAGAGATCTGCTTGACAACCAGCTCGGTGGTTCCAGCGGGATCGCCCCACCAGTCGGGGTTCGGCACGAGGGTGACGTATTCGCCAGCCTTCCAGCCGCCTTCCTTCAGGGTGTAGGGACCCCAAGACGGAGCCTCCTCAGCCGAAGGAACAACCCCGGCCTCGCCGTTCCAGTTGTTCCACGCATCCGCAGCCTTCTTGGCTACATCGAAGTCCTGATCCTTGAGAGCCTTGAACAGCTCTTCCTTCGTCATGCCAATCTTGTCAGCAACAACGTGGGACGGCAGAACGCCGGTCACGACAAGCTCCCAATCGGGGTTAGGAGCGTTGTATACAATCGTGAATTCCTTATCCCCGGCATCGCACTGTGGGCCTTCAGGCACCGCGTCAGCGTAGGTCTCCGGACCGGAAACATGGTTGAACAGCGTGGTGGAATCAGTGCCTTCCTTGGCAAGGCCATCGCGGATCCACGCAGGATTCTGGGCAACCCAGTCCATGTAGAAATCTTCGCAGGTGATGGGCGTGCCGCCCTGATACACGGCCTTATCGTTGATCGTGTACTTGATCGTCAGCGGATCCTCGGAAACTTCCTCGTAATCTCCAAGATCGGTCCCGTGCTGCCACACACCATCAGTATTGAAGTAGCCGAAGTCCGAGTGCATACGATCGGTAATGGTGGTGTTCGCCGTGGAATACGTTGATCCCATGAACGTGTTGTAGCCGGAGAATTCGTCCTGTGCCACGGTGTAGCTGATCGGACGATCCGAGCTTTCGGTGATTTCTGTCTTTCCACTGCCATTGTCGCTTGAACTACAAGCGCTGAGCACCAGCGTTGCCGCTGCTCCAACTGCCATCAAAGAATAAATCTTCTTCATGGAGTCCCCTCCCTTTTTCGTCATGTCCCGTTTATGAACCACGAGCCAATCAACGCGTGACATCCGATGAGGTGTGTTCACCGAGCTCGTAGATCAGGGCCGGACATATTCGGCCTGTTTGGTTGCGTAGATCATACACTGCGCTAATCGCTGAATCCCAAACCGAGTTGTGTTAACACCGAAATTATCTTTCGATAAGATGACGCCCCTATTTCCGGTGGATTTCCTCCCGTTACGGGAATTAGCGCAAGTGATGTGATCTCCACACGCTCGGCAATGCCTCGCATCGATACCCCCACCATTTCCGTGAGGTCCGTTACATGCTACGGCGCATCAACGCAGTTCTGTCGCTTTTCACAGCGTTCGGTCAGCCCACGGTGTCACAGTTGGGGCGTTACCTCTGGCCGCTTCCGCCTTTGACCACCACCGCCTCTGGAGGTTTGCACCCACGTTTTGTGCGTTCCACGGCGTGCCCAAGATTCGTACTCGTAGAAGAATTGACCTAGGCTCAATGCGTGCGGCTTGACAGTTTGTTGGACGAAGGTCCCATCGATTACATGGAAGCAGACGCCATCCAGCGAGATCTTCACGATCGCGTTGCGGCCATGGATGGGCCCGACACGCTCTTGGCGTGGGAGGCCAAAGATACCTACACAGCGGGCAGGCGCACCAAACCAGAGGACATCCCCGATCACTCGATCCCCGTTATTCCCATGGACCGCGGCGGTTCGGTTACCTATCACGGCCCGGGACAGCTGGTGATCTACCCCATCATGAAGGTGAAACCACCCAAGGACGTGGTGGCATTCGTGCGGGCCACGGAGGAGGCCATCATCCGCGTGTTGGCCCGGAGCTTCGGCTTACACTCCTGTGCCATCGAGGGCCGATCCGGAGTGTGGTTCCCCGGCGACACGGCACGGGGAGCGATAGACAAAAAAGTGTGTGCGATCGGAATGAAGTTCGCGCAGGATGCTACGATGCACGGCCTCGCCCTCAACGTTTCCACCGATCTGACGAAGTTTGACGCCATCGTTCCGTGCGGGCTGCGCGACGCCGGGGTCACGTCGCTGGCCGAGCAGGGAGTGCACGCCTCACTCGACGAGGTTCTGTCCGCGCTAGTTCCCGAATTGTCAGCCCAATACCTCGCATTCCAACGCCCGGAAAGAGTTGAGAAATATGGCACCGCTGCAGCCTGAGGGCCGAAAGCTCCTGCGCGTTGAAGCCCGCAACGCCCAAACTCCCATCGAAAAGAAGCCCACGTGGATCAAAACCACCGCGGTGGTGGGCAAGGAATACACAGACATGCGGTCAATGGTGCACGGCTCCGGCCTCCACACCGTGTGCGAGGAGGCCGGCTGCCCCAATATCTACGAATGCTGGGAGGATCGCGAGGCCACGTTCCTCGTGGGCGGCGATGCCTGCACGCGGCGGTGCGACTTCTGCCAAATCGCCACCGGGCGGCCCACCTCTCTTGATCGCGACGAGCCTCGACGCGTTGCCGAATCCGTTGCTCAGCTCGGGCTGCGATACGCCACGGTGACTGGCGTGGCACGCGACGATCTACCCGATGGCGCCTCGTGGATCTACGCGGAAACTTGCCGCCAAATCCACGCCTTGTGCCCAGGCACCGGCGTTGAACTGCTGGTGGACGATTTTAAGGGCGATACCGGCGCGCTCCTCCACGTCTTTGACTCTAGGCCCGAGGTGTTCGCACACAATCTGGAAACTGTTCCGCGTATCTTCAAGAAGATCCGGCCCGCCTTCCGCTACGAGAGGTCCTTGGACATCATTGCAATGGCCAGCGAGGAAGGGCTGGTCACCAAGTCCAACCTCATCTTGGGTATGGGTGAGACGCGCGAGGAGATCGAGCAGGCCATGGTTGATCTGCGAGACAAGTCCTGCGATCTACTCCCGATCACGCAGTATCTGCGCCCCTCGCCTCTGCACCACCCGATCGATCGATGGGTCAAGCCAGCGGAGTTCGTGGAGCTCAAGGACCTCGGTGCGAAGATGGGATTCGCTGGCGTTCTTGCCGGACCACTGGTGCGGTCCTCCTACCGCGCCGGGCGGCTCTATGGCATGGCCATGGCCGCCAAAGGCCGGGAGATTCCGGAGAATCTTCAGCACCTAGCGGCGCCCACCACGATGCGTCAGGAGGCGAGCGCATTGATCGCGAAGAACCCTAGTTTCGCGGGTGTGTAACGCTGGAGTGAGACGAGCTGCAGATCCACCCCGCAACTTACTGCGGGCGAAGATCCTCGTTCGTCACACCCTGCTGATCCATCAACGCCGTCATCACGGACCGCGCCGCCGCACGATCGGTCTTGTCGTTAGCCGTTAACGGAATCTGCTCAAACACCGCGATGTAGCGCGGGAGCTTGAACCGTGCGAGGATCTTCTCAGCGAATCCCTCGATATCGGCGAAGCTTGGCTCCGCCACCCCCTTTTCGAGTTCAAGCCCGGCAACAATGAGTTCACCCCACACATCGTCGGGCACGCCACACACAACGGCATCTCGAACGCCGGGGAACTGCCGCAAGACATTCTCAACTTCATCGGGAACAACACCTTCACCGCCGGTCATGATGCGATCGAGCATGCGCCCGGAGATGGACAGGAAGCCGGTGCTATCCACGGACGCCAAATCGCCGGTATGTAGCCAATCGCCGGAGAAGGCCTGAGCAGAGTAGGCCTCTCCGTGCCAATATCCGGACGCGACACTTGGACCGCGTACCAGCAGCTCGCCGATTTCACCGTGCTCCACTGCCTTCCCGGTGTCTGAATCGCAGATTCGCGCTTCGATGTAGGCGAAGGGACGCCCGATAGAATCAGGATGCTCGGGGCAGTGCTCAAAGGGGAGATAGGCGCCCGAGGCGGCGGTCTCCGTCATTCCCCACACGTTGATGGGTTGAAGTCCACGCGCAGCGAGGCGCCCCAGAAGTGGCGCTGGCACCTGAGATCCTCCCACGAGCGGCAGCCTCCACGAGGACAGATCCCGCGTGGCGAAGTCCGGGTGATTGATCAGCGCGATGTACATGGTGGGAGCGGCGAACATGATACTCACGCGATGTTCCTCGATGATGCGAAGGGTCTCCCCTGCATCGAAGTGCCGCTCAATCACCACGTGGCCGCCGGCTGAAAAGACGTCGAGTGTTGTGCCGTTAAATCCGCCGATGTGGGAGAGCGGGCTGACGGCCAGCACCGTTTCGTTGGGGCAATACTCGAATCCATCGCGGAAGTTGCGTGATCCCCACCAGAGATTGGCGTGGGTGAGCGCAACGGCTCTGGGATTCTCCACGGTACCTGACGTCATGAAAAGGGCCGCGAGGCCGTCAGGATATCCCTGTTGGTTGAGCCCGAGAACTCCGGGATTCGCGGTGTCGGATACCATCGCCGCGTCGTGCGGGCTCATCGCCGCACCCAGCGCCAGATATCCATTGGCGAACCCAGCGGATAGAGGACCGGCCTGCACATCGTCGTCAATCACAAACTGAAGCAACGTCCCGGTGGAAACAATCGATCCGCGGGCCGCAACTTCCGGCTCGCAAATCAGCGCGCGGGGTGCGGTGAAATCAACGAGCTCTTGCAACTCCAGCTGCGTCAGCCTAAAAGACACGGGAACAAACACCGCGCCAAGCCGCGCGCACGCGATATACGTGAGCAGATGATAGGGGGAATTGTGGGAGGCGAGCATCACGCGATCTCCGCGAGTGACGCCCGCCTGCGCTAGAAGTTGAGAGAGCTGGCGAGTCAGCGCGTTCGCCTGCGCCACCGTGAGAACCTGATCCCCGTACGTGATAGAGGTCCGGTTCGGATGGGCAAAGGCCGCCTGATCGAGCGCTCGCGCGGCGTTGTAGATGGGGGGCTTATGCAAGGTTCCAGTACCCCTTCATGATGTTGGAGAGGGCCACATCGTCTCGGATAGACGAAAGCTCCCGGACCGAGTGCATGGACAACAGCGGGACTCCCACGTCAACCGTTGCAATTCCAAGCCTCGTGGCCGTGAGTGGCCCGATGGTAGTGCCGCAGCTGACGGCGTTATTGGACACAAACTCCTGCGTTGCTTCGCCCGCCTCGTGGCAGGCGCGCAGCCACAGTGCCTGCCCGCGCGCGTCGGATGCGTAGCGCTGGTTGGCGTTGATCTTGATCATCGGCCCGCGTCCCATGACCGGATACTGATCGGGATCGTGGAATTCCGCGTAGTTCGGGTTGACGGAATGGCCCGCATCCGAGCTCACGCACGTGGATCGCGCAAGCATCTGGTACCTCTGGTCTTGAGAAAGGCCGTAGGCCAGCGCGATGCGCGCCAGCACAGTTTCGAGGAGCGGCCCTGACGCGCCAGATGAGGTTCCCGATCCCACCTCTTCGTGATCAAAGGCGGCCATGACGGCGACATCCGGGCAATCGGCCGCGATCAACGCGCGCGTGGAGGCGTGCACAGACACGAGATTGTCCTGACGCCCCGCGGCAAGGAACGTCCCGCCCACGATCTGCGGGGCCTGACAATCGTAGGCAAACAGATCCGCGCCGGCGATGAGGTCAGGGTTCAGTTCGGATTCTTGGAACGACGACGACGCAGTATCCCCGCCCCGCCCACGATCTGCGAGCCCAGTATGTTCGGGGGGAGGAAGAGACGTGGCCGATCTGACCAGCACATCGGTGAGGGATGTGGAGAGGTCCTCCTCCCCCAGCGCCCAAATCGGATGGAGATGCTTTTGAGGATCAAGGGAAAGCTTCTCGCGCACCGATCGGTCAAGATGAGGGGCAAGCTGCGGAATCATCATGAGAGGGCCGGTTTTCACCAGATACTCGGATCCATCGAGGCACACGAGGCGCCCAGCAAGCCCAAGCTCACGGTTGAGCCACGAGTTGGCGAGCAATCCGCCGTACGTTTCCACGTTGATCTGGGAGAAACCGTAGTGGTGTGAGGCGGCAGAAGGCTTCACCTTAAAACCCGGAGAATCGGTGTGGGAGCCAATGATCCGGAAGGATTGCGGCGTCCCCTCGGGAACCCGCCACGCCACCACGGCCCCATCTCGCACCACATAGTGGCCCCCAACGGAGCCATCCCACGGTTCAGACTCGAGCTGGGGCGTGAACCCAGCACCGTCAAGCCTGCGCGCCACTTCATGAGCCGCATGATAGCTCGTGGGAGAAGCCGAGATGAAGGCAGCGAGATCTTCCGAGTACTCAATCTCCGGCGAGACTCCAGAAATCTTCTGCTGTTCAATTCGCATAATCACCTAGTGTAGACGGTTATCCACGGATCGCGGCCCGTCACTCATCATCCATTCAGGCAATCTTTATCATTTCTTGATCCGCGTGTTACATCGCACGGCTATTATGCCGAATTGGCGGCGTTTGTACCCAGATCTCGGCTTTATGTTGATACCTCCTATTCCGGCTGCCTCAGGCCCGCAACCCTGCCCGGCCTCCACATCCCAACTTCGGGGGACCTAATGGGCGAAGGGATGATGCCCAGAGGCTGGAATCCTTTACGTTCGTACAGCTTCTGAGATCCCTCCGTTGTGGATTCCAGATAGATGGGCATGTCCCCGGCACGAGTAATCCCGTGATCGAGGAGCCTGCCGCCAATCCCCTGACCCTGCGCCTGTGGAGCCACAGCCACCGTGTACAGATACCAGTGGGGGAACTTCGGTGCCGCCTGTGAATCGAATCGATCCAGATGCATGTACTGGACGATGTGGCGCCCGAGGGCACGTGCCATGTGTGCCGCCATGACAGCTTCGCTGCGCCTACTCATCCGAATGCCCGGCTTCGCCCAGAGCGCCGTACCCATCAGGGCGGGCTGTGCCGGCTTGTTTGTCTCTCCTCGTACAACATCAACCACCCCGAGTGGAATGTAAAACCTTTCCAGCTCAATGGCGAACACGCGCGTCATGGCTTCGCCGCGTCCGGAGGCGCGCGGGAAGAATTGGTGCATCACTGGATCGTCGGCAAAACTGGACGCCATCAGCGTGGCAATCGCCGGGATATCATCTACGCGCGCCTGTGAGATCTGCATGCGGACCATGCTACAGGCAGGGCGAACACGATCTATGCCGGCATACGCAACGCACAACGTAGGTGAGGCTTCGTCGTCGTTCATCATCCCGGACGGCACCACATGGGCGAACATCACCCCAAGGCGCGCTGTCCTGAGTACTTTGCAGGACCTCCCACATGTCCGCGCCAAACCATGAATCTGGAGCGAATCTGGACCGGGTACTAGGGTGGGAGCATGGTCTCGTATTTACCAGAAGGTGTCACCCCCCAAATCCAACGTGCATTTGATCGTGCCTGGCCCAACATCGGAGCGGCGCTAGATGATCGCGCGGACCGGTTCCCCAGCCAAACCGGCTGGATGTTTCCCAACGAATCGGGCACGTGGCAGAAGGCATCATGGAGCGAATTCCGCGGCTGGGTTCATGAGATCTCCGCCGGACTCATCAGCTTGGACTTTTCTCTGGGCGAGGTAGCTGCCATCTGTTCGGGCACGTCGATCCGCTGGATCATGGCCGATCTGGCGCTTGGCACCATCGGAGGAGTTACCTGCACGCTCTACCCCAACACCCGGCAGAGCGATATCGGTTTGATTCTGCAGGATGCAGCGTGCTCATGGCTTTTCGTTCAGGATCAGAAGCTACTGGAAAAGGTGTTGAACACCGGTGAGCCAGCGGCCACACTGAAGCACATCGTGGTGATGGAGGGTGCCGTCACCATCGACGATCCGCGCATCCTGACGTGGGAACAGCTGCGCGAACTTGGCACTGAATACCTCAACGATTTTCCGCGTTGCGTCGCTGAGGCCCAGTCGCACACAAATCAGGACACGCTTGCCACCATCATCTACACCTCGGGCACCACGGGGCGGCCCAAGGGCGTGGAGCTCACCCACGGCAATTGGATTTACGAAGGAGTTGGCTGGGGCGCCAATGATGCCATTCAGGACCGGCAGATCCATTTCCTCTGGCTACCACTGGCGCACGGATTCGGTAAGTGCATCTTGCTCATCGATATGTATGTTGGGGCAATCACCGCCGTTGATGGGCGAATCGATCAGATTGTCCCCAATCTGGGCAAGCTCAAGCCCGACTTCATGTGCGGCGTTCCGCGAATCTTTGAGAAGGTAAAGGCCGCAGCACTTTCAGCGGCTCCCGCGGATTCACCCAAGGGGAAGATCATCGCCTGGGCGATGAAGGTTGGAGAGAAGGCGTTCCCCTACCGGTCCGTTGGGTTGAAGATGCCGCGCGGACTCGCCTCCCGGTACGCGGTGGCGGAGAAACTCGTGTTCAGTACCGGCCGCGAACGACTGGGTGGGCGGCTCAAGTTCGTTATTTCTGGATCCGCCAAGCTCAACCCCGAGCTCCAACGGTGGTTCTTCAACATCGGCGTCCCTCTGCTGGAGGGCTACGGCGTGACGGAGACGAGCGCCGTCACGTACTTCAACCGGCCCAAGGAACCGCAATTCGGCTCTGTTGGGAGGATCATCCCCGGCTCGACGGCTCGCATTGATCCCGAAACCGGCGAAGTTCTCATCAAGGGGCCGTGTGTTATGCGCGGCTACCACAACGATCCGGAGCTGACCGCTACCCAGATTCAGGGCGGATGGTTCCACACCGGGGATATTGGCCACCTCGATAAGAACCGTTTCCTCTACATTACTGATCGAATGAAGGACGTTATCAAGACGTCCAACGGCAAGTTCGTCTCCCCCTCAGAAGTGGAATCCGCGATCACCAGTTCCTCGCAGGCTATTTCTCAGGCCGTCGTGGTGGGCGAGGGACACAAGTTCTGTGCGGCGCTCGTTTCGCTCGATCCCGAGTGGGTGTCCAAGTGGTGCGCCGCCAATGATCTGAGCGGTGTCGATTACCCCACCGCAATCAAGCTTCCACAAATTCAGGGCATCGTTGAACGGGACATTGAGACGGCCAACAAGACCCTCGATCACTGGGAGACCATCAAGCGCTTCGAAATCCTGCCCGCCGAGATGACCGTGGATGATGGCACCGCCACCCCCACCCTCAAGATTCGTCGCTCGCAGGCCATTGCACACTTCGAGTATCTGATCGACAAGAGTTACGAGGACGAGGAGACCGCACACAAGTAGGGGCTGAGTACGCGGCCGTTACAGCTCCGAATAGCGGAGAGCACGAGCGTATGGACACGCCGAGCACCGTATACGGAGATGAAACCGTGATGACACCGAGAATTGGTGGTTGAATGCGGAGGCGCCTAGATCCCGGCGCGATCAAACGCCTCGACGGCCAGCTCGCGCCCAAGTTCGATGAGCTCGTTCGCACGGTGGAAATCGAGCGTGCCACCTGCGCTGAGCGGGACGGTAATCGTCACTTGGGCCGGGTTCGCCGCGGCGCGGTAACGCTCGATCATGGCCTGCATCGTGCCGATGGCCTGCTGTGCTAGCTCGGTTGTGGACACATCGGCCTTTCCGCGCTCGATGAGATCGGCGCTGCTGGGAAGATCGCCAATGCTCGGGGCCGTGAATCCGGCAGGCGTCGCCGGTCCCGAAGATAATCCCGGCGAGCCTGTGCTCTCCGCCGTCCCGCCAGCCGATGTTCCTTGTCTGGCAGACGCAGCGTGTCCGGTGTGGCCAGCTGGCGTTTCGTGATCCAGATTCGCGAGACCGGCGGCCTGCACCGCCGATTTGGCGATGGTTTCTGGTGCAGCGGACGCAGCGATATTCGCCGCATCGCCAAGCTGCCCCGCGCGCCCTTCCCGGCCCGCACTGTGCCCCTGAAGGCTGGCGATGCGAGCCTGAAGCGAACGCACCGTTTCGGATTGCATGAGTTCCTCGAAGCCGCGCGCCACCCGGGCAACCATCGAGCTTCCCCCGGTCTGCACCTCGTCAGAATTCGCGATCGCCCACCGGGGCTCCACCAGAGGCGATCCACCGGCAAGGGAAACCGCTACGGTGGCATCGGACGGCACCGAAAGCGTGGGCTCCATGGGAACGGGGTTGCATACGCCGCCGTCCACCAGAATGTGTCCCTGCATCTGCACCGGGGTGATCACTCCGGGCATCGCGATGGAGGCACGAATGGCGTTGGCAAGGAGGCCTTCTTGGAACCACACCTCGCGTCGGGCCGTCACGTCGCTGGCGACGGCCGTGAACGGAATGGGCAGATCCTCGATCCGTGCGCCACGGCAGAATCCGTTCACTTCATCAATCACTCGATCGGCTTTGACAAATCCCGCCTCACCGAGCGTGAGATCCAGCATCCGCAGTACCTGAAGTTGCGTGAGACCCCGCGCCCACGCGGTGAAATCCTCGAGTCCGCCTGCGGCCTCTAGGCCCCCAACAAGTGCACCGATCGAACAACCGGAAATCGCCACGATCTCGTGTCCGCGCGCCTTCAACTCTTCAATCACACCAATGTGCGCGTAACCCCGCGCACCACCGGAGCCCAAGACAACAGATAGGCGCATGAGTGTTTCCCTCCTGAGGTATGACCGCAACATGGTACAAACGCCGTGCGTGTACGGCGCTTCGGCTACCAGATCGTTTGCCCGTGTCATCTATTCAACCCGTCGCGCATTGCCCAAGCAAGGCGGATATCATCGCGTCCATTGCCTGCTTCGAGCTTCCGCGCTAAGCTCTTTTGCATGTGGAATTTCCGTTGATTAGCCAGCGCGCTTCGAACCAATAGAGCTCACGGTTGAGCCGGGCGTAGCGCACCATCAACGCAAGGAGATTCTATGTCCGCCACTATTTCACTCAAGAACCTTGCCATGTCATTTGGCGCCCATCACCTGTTCCACGATCTCACCCTGACCATCGGCCCCCACGCCACGCTCGGGGTGGTAGGCCGCAACGGCGCGGGCAAGTCCACACTGCTGCGCGCGATCGCCGGAATCATCCCGCCGGAGTCGGGCACCGTCGCGTTCGGCCCCGCACAGCCGAGCATTGGTTTTCTCGCGCGAGAAGCGCCCCGCAGCGAGGAAACTCTGCGCGAGTTCGTTCGCCGGCGCACGGGTATCGGACCTGCCGAGTTAGAAATGGAGCGCACGGCCGAGAGTTTCTTGGACGACGACGGAGCCTCCTACTCCCTTGCCCTTGACCGTTGGCTTGGCCTCGGAGGTGGCGAATTGGAGAATGCTCTTCCCACCGTCTGTGCCCGGATCGGTTTAGATGTGGAACTCGACCGTCCGCTCGGCTCCCTCTCTGGAGGCCAGTCGGCGCGAGCATGCTTGGCCTCTATCCTGTGCTCGCACTTCGATGTGCTGTTACTCGATGAACCAACGAACAACCTAGATGCCGACGGGCTGAATCTCATGAGCGAGTTCATCAAGCGCCAAGATTCGCCGGTTCTTATCGCCTCCCACGATCGAGCGCTGCTGGACAATGTGGCCACCGAGATCCTTGAGCTGGACATCGTTCAGCAGAAGGGTGCGCGCGTTGCGGGCGGGTGGTCCGATTATGTTGAGGCCAAAGCTCTGGCGCGCTCTCACGAGTGGGAAGCATACGAAAAGTATCAGGAAAAGAAGGGTGCATTTGAAGCCGAAGAAACCGCCCGAAAAGAGTGGTCCAACAAGGCTCTCAAAGCGGACAAAATCCGAAAGGAACCGAGCAGAGCCCTGCAGTACGCCTACACCCAGCGTGCCGAGAAACAGGCAGGGAGAGGTGCACGGGCACGGGCCGGCGCCGAACGGCTCGAGGTTGTGGAGGCTCCGCGAAAGGAATGGCAGCTGCGCTACTCGATTGACGAGGCCGAACCTTCCGCTGCCGCCGCACTCACCTTGAACGAGGCCGTGGTGCGCCGCGGCAATTTCGTGCTTGGCCCCATCAATCTGGCGGTGGACGCCGGAGATCGGATCGCACTCATTGGCCCGAACGGATCGGGCAAATCCACGTTGCTCGGGGCCCTTCTGGGGTGGCTGCCTCTGGACTCGGGGCGTCAAAGCATCGGACATCGAGTGCACATTGGCGCGATAGATCAGGAGCGAAGCCTCATCTCTGGAGATGAGCCACTGATCGAGCTTGTCATGCGCGAGCTCTCCACCGCATGTTCTCAGCCGCTCGGACGGGATGGCTCCGTCCATAATCTCGCGGATGTGGGCACCAACGATAGAGCGGCGGCCCGGACTCTGCTCGCCAAGTTCCAGCTTGGCGCCGAGCACATCGGCCGCTCCTGCGATTCCCTCTCCATGGGCGAACGCACGCGCGCAGCCATGGCGATCATGCAGGCCCGGCCAACCAACCTCCTTGTGCTTGATGAACCCACGAATCATCTGGACGTGGAAGCAATCGAGCAGCTCGAGCGAGCAATTGCCGAATTTCACGGCACACTGATTCTGGTTACCCACGATCAGCAGCTGTTAGAGAACGTCTCCGTGACTAAACGTTGGAATCTCGAGCGCGCAGCCCCCACCGGCACGGACCATCTTGTTCACGCCCGCGTGGGCCCTAGGTCGTGAGACGCCTTACCCTTGCCCCTCCAAAACACCCAACAAAGCGCGACATTGCGCGGAAAGTAAGGAGTCTCACGCCGATAGGGTGCAGCGTTTAGCCGCTCATCCTGCAAGAATCCAGTCATGGCAACAGTCACCGTTCTCCAACCAGACCACGCGCATACGATTGATCGTTTCGGCGCGTGGCTCTCGGAGTGTGGCGTCGCTCTGGAGACTGTCTTGCTCTGGGAGGATCCGGTTCCCTCGATAGACGATCTGGGCGATGGCGTGATTCTGCTGGGCGGGTACATGAGCGCTCACGATGGAATCGATCATCCGTGGATCGAACCGGTGGGCTGGCTCCTCAAGGAAGCAATCTCTCGGCGCATCCCCGTGCTAGCCACGGGGCTCGGACATCAGATTCTCGCGCAGGCCTTCGGCGGTCACGTGGCTGTGCCCGGACCGTCCGGTCTGGAAGAGGGAGCCGTGGAGTTCACCCTGACAGACGCCGCTCTGCGCGATCCGGTAGTCTCTCCCGTTTCCCGGGGCAACGTCCTCATGGGTTTCCTCTCCCACTCGGATGCCGTCGAGCGCCTGCCAGCCGATGCACGCCTGCTCGCAAGTTCCACCGCCTACAACTATCAGGCCTTCCGTATCGGTTCGGGTCTGGCGCTTCAGTTCCATCCCGAAGCCGGGCCCGCACAGATTGCTCGGTGGCACGCAGCCACGGGCGCAGAGGAAGAGCCACTGCTCTCCATGCTTCAGGCAGTGGATGGCCGCGTTGCCTTCAACGGTAAGCGCATCGCTTACGCTTTTGCGCGCCAGCTGGGTGTAGAGGTGCCCGAACCAACGCGCTAGCTCCCGCCACCGCAACACAATGGCGTCCCACAGGAACCGGCCTCGCGCCGCCAGTCAGGTAAGACGTCATGGGTGGGCCCGATACAGCGACGTGAGGGAGCAATAGCGAAGGCTCGATGCGTACGGGAGGCTTCGTCGTCGTCAAAAAACCCGCACGAAACATAGGAGCGGCTCGCGCAAAAGCCCTCGCTTCCCGCGTATAATCGCGCCGTGTCTGTCA
>RRZU010380934.1_pt1 | contig 15522 bp, 10 predicted proteins | sample 2165561 | NCBI WGS metagenome assembly RRZU01 (sample SAMN10456909, study PRJNA506462) | wastewater metagenome | isolation source: wastewater sludge | place: USA: Moscow, Idaho
CTTGGAACTAAGTGGCTGGTTTAACACAGTTCTGAGACCCAGCTAACCATGATTCAGTTGGTGCAGAGTGTCCATTTGATCCACCCCGCGTTATTGAGTGAATTGTTTAGATGTTTAGTATCGGCAGCGCTTAACATATCCAGACACTCAGTTCTGCAAGGAATTTTTATCCAGTGAGCTTCAGATTCGATACCTGGTTGGACAAGCATTGGCTTCAAGCGTTGAACCAACGAGGTGATTGTGTCTTTGTGCATTCTCGAGCCGGCGCCTTGTTGCGCGCCGTACTGGATGACTACTGCCTCCAGCGTAATATATCGCCACTGCGGTGGCGGATGACCGAACATGATGCGGTCGAGCCCTACTCGCCTCTGTTGCCTTTGCTGCGCAGCTTGTTGCATCGCAATAAGATGAGTGTCGCGGCGGCTCTGGATGCGCTGCAGCTCAATGGCATCGAACGCAGTCTGCTGGCGGACTACTTTACCGGCCGTGAACTGATGCGGGTTGAATTTCCACTGCCCGATGATCTCTTCTTTCAATCACGCCGCATTCGTTCCTTGTTGCTGCGGCTGTTGTCGTTGCTGACGGCCGATGCGCCACAACTCTTGTTGGTCACTGGCGTTCAGTTTGCGGGGCCGACCACCCTGAAGCTGCTCGAAGAGCTCATCCAGTCCTCCCATGATGGCAAATTTTTATTGGTGATTGGTATTGATCCCAGCTACCAGCATAGCGATGAGAGTCACCAGCAGTTGTGGGAGCAGTGGGTCAGCCTGATCGATAGCAGTGGTATCGTCTATCCCCATGCGTTTGATAGTACCCCTGCACCTTTCATGCAGTGGCCTGGGCTTGCCGATCTTGGTGCCCAGCATGATTATGCCGCCCTCGCCCGTTGTGAACAGCTCCTGGATCTGCTCTGTTTTGACGAGTCCGTAGTCGCAACCCGAAAGCTGGTCCAACGTCTGGATCGGGGCGATTTCGACCAGGATGGCCACTATAAATGGCAGGTCTTGCTCTGTCTGGGGCGCGCTCAACTCTATTGTGGGGAGCACGAAGAGGCGATCGCAACCTTCGATCGGCTGCTGGAACAAGCCCAAGTCGCCAACCATTCCGCACACCTGTGTATGGCGTATCGGGAACTGGCGATGGCGCACATCTTTCGCTCCGATTTAACCACGGCGGTTCGCTATAGCCAGCTCGCGGTCAAGCTCGGCAGTGCGCAAGAGGACGAGCTGCTGCAGACTCAGGCGCTGTTTTGTCATTTTGTCGCCTGCGACAAGGCCAATATTCCATTCGGTTTGGGGCGCCTGCGACAACTCCTGCAACTGCTCGATAGCCACCAGATGGTCAGTGGCCGGATCTATGTGCTGCGCAACATTTTTGCCCAGGTGCCGTTTGAGGAACAGCTGGATCATGATTCGGCGCTGGATTGCTCCATCGAGGCGATCCGACTGGCGCATCACTATGCCTATCAGGCTGATTTAGCGGCGGCGTTTCAAAGTCGCGGGGTTATTTACAGTCAGCTCAATCGTTATCGGCGCGCCCTGCGCTGTTTCCGCATCAGTGAACATTTACGCGAACAACTGAATGTGCCCGGCGAATTAGCCCGCATCCGAAATGGCATCGGCTATATGCTCTGCCAGCGCGAAAACTACACCGAAGCCCACCGCTACTACCTCTCGGCGCTCAATACGGTGCTGCGGTTGAACGACTTTTCCGAAATCACCATCAGCTTGTATAACCTGGCGTGGCTCTATGCCGAGGTGCAGGAAAATAGCAGTGCTTCCCTGGTGCTTAATACCCTGCGCGAGATGCTACGCATCCGTGGTACCACCTATTTCCCGTTCCGCAACTTGCACGACGTGTTGCTGCTACAAGGCGTCATTCATCTGCATCAGGGGGAATGGGTGCGCGCCGAGCAGGATTTGGAGCGCAGCTACAATCTGGATATTCAGGTTTCTGCCGAAGGCAAGTTCATGCGCCCGCTGTTGAAGGCGCTGCTGGAAGCACATCAGCGTAATTTTAGTCAGGCCCTGATCGAGCTAGAGGAAGCGACCGAGGTCTGTGCGTTGGAACACGACCTGACGGTCCATCACCAAATTTTGTTGCATGAAGCGGCAATTCGCATCCATCGCCAACTGACCGACATCGATGCCGCCTATCGTCACTTGCGTCGGGCCATCCAACTGTGCGGCCATTATAAGTTGCCAACCAGCCGGCAACGCATCCTCTGCGCCTGGCGCTTGCACGTGATGCCGAAGGTCCATGACATGCTATCGCCGCCCAAATTGGAGCTGGATCAACTGCTGCATCTGGTCAGCCAAGAGCAACGCATGAATCAGCTGTGGCAGCGGGTCCACGAAATGCGGTTATTAGCAACTCTGCAGCAGCTCGCCGTCGATATCGAGAGTGAACAGGATATCTCCGCCGAAACCTTGCGGCTGATCTGTACCCATTTCAACGCGCAAGCCGGCTTTTTGCTGGTCAATCACGAGCAGAAAATCTACGAACTGGCGCAATACAGTCAGGTGCCGGATAACCAACTGGATAGCCGGACCTTGAGTGACTGGTTAGGCAACCATGCCACGACCCGTTTGTTGTTTAACGGTGAAGTTCCCACCGCCAAACAGGCGTTGCGGTTTTCTTCGGTACTCTGTCATCCGCTGCTGGAGGGACAACGCCAGATCGGAGAGATGATCCTGCTGACATTTGCCGATAGTGCCCCGCTGAACAAGTCCGATCGGGATACCCTGCAATTCATCGGCAACCAGTTGGCCGGTCAGTTGGTAAACTTGCGCCAGCGCCGACAGCTGATCGCCTTGAGCTCCACCGATGCATTGACCGGACTGAGCAATCGCCAGAAATTCCAGACCCTGCTCCGGCAAGAGCTAAAGCGGGTATCCCGCTACGGCACCGAGGTCCCCTACTTGTCGCTAGCGTTCATTGATTTGGATAACTTCAAGTATTACAACGACACCTTTGGCCACGACATCGGTGATCAACTGCTGCGTTGGTTTGCCGATTTATTACGCGACACGCTGCGGGATTTTGATGTGGCTTGCCGTTGGGGTGGCGACGAATTTCTGGTGATGTTCCCGCATACCAAATCCAGCGAGGCCATGGTCGCCCTGCTTCGGCTCATCGAATCGTTGAACGCCTGCGAAGGCTACACCAAGGCGCTGGCCGACTATCTGGGGCATGCCGTGCAACTGCCGCAGGAACATTGGTTGAGCTGTTCGATCGGTGTCACCGACAGCACCCACCTGTTGGATCCGCTGGATGATGCCGAACTGCTGCAAAATGCCGACCAGATGTTGTACGAAGTCAAACGCAATGGCAAAGGCCACGCTTTGCAGACCCAGGCCAACCGGTCCCGACGGACGACAGACCTCATCATCAGCTAATTGCAACTTTACAAATGGTTGGCGTTTGCTACCCTGCGCCCCCATTCAGGCAGGGTTTCGGCTGCCGTTGTTACTGCGAGCGTGAGCCATGCCACACCAAGAGCTGATCTACCCCATCAATGAAATTTTCCAAAGCATTCAGGGCGAAGGGTATTTCACCGGCCAACCGGCAATTTTTATTCGTTTGCAAGGCTGTGATGTCGGCTGCTCCTGGTGTGATACCCGTCATACCTGGGTTGTGGATCCGGCTCGCGAAGTGGTCAGCTCCCAAATTCTCGATCGCTCCAGCAACTCGGATTGCTGGGCCAGCATGACGACGGAACAACTCTGCAAGTCGCTGCGGGATCTCGGCTATACCGCGCGCCATGTGGTGCTGACAGGGGGCGAGCCTTGTCAATATGATCTCCGTCCCCTGAGCCGCGCCTTGCTGGAGCAAGGTTATCAGGTGCAGATCGAAACCAGTGGCACAACTGAAATTCTGGCCGATGCCGGTTGCTGGGTCACGCTCTCGCCGAAGATTGGCATGAAGGGCGGCTATCCCATCCTCGACAGTGCCTTGTTGCGCGCTCAGGAGATTAAGCACCCGGTGGCCATGGAGAAGCATATCCACGATCTCGACCATTTACTGGCCCGCTGCCAGCATGGTGCGGGCAAAGTCATCTGCCTGCAACCCATCAGTCAGCAACGTCGAGCCACCGAGTTGGCCATTCGGATCTGCATCGAACGAAACTGGCGCTTGTCCGTGCAGATGCACAAATATCTGAATGTCGACTAAAGCGATCCCGCTCATAACCTGCGTCAAACTTATCTCACTTAATGCCGATCGTGTTGTAGAAACATCCTGTTTTTGTTAGCGATTTGTTGAGCCGTAACCTATAAATTTGAACATGGATCGCGACAGCCCGGGATCATTCCTTGGAACTGGAATCACATTGTGTCTCGTCCCGCCTGCTTCTGGTGGATGACAGTCCAACCAATTTACGTTTCCTTGCCCATGTACTGCATCATATGGGCGAGCTATTTTTTGCCACCGATGGGCCTAGTGCACTGCAAATCGCGCGCGATAAGCAGCCGGATCTGATCCTGCTGGATGTCGAGATGCCCGGTATGAGTGGCTATGAGGTGTGCCAGCAGATCAAACAGGATCCCCTGCTGGCCGATGTCGCGGTTATCTTTGTCACCTCTCATCAAAGCATGGAACATGAGGTGCGGGCACTGGAAGTTGGCGGTGTCGACTTCATCAGTAAACCACTCAACCCACCCATAGTTCGGGCCCGCGTCCGAACCCATATGACGTTGAAACAGCAGTCGGACAAATTACGCCGTCTGGCCAATCGCGATGGCATGACCGGCGTCTTTAACCGTCGCGCGCTGGATGAAATTCTGAGTGTAGAATTTCGACGCCATATGCGCATCGGCGCCCCGTTGGGACTGGCCATGCTGGATGTGGATTTTTTCAAGCATTACAACGACTGTTATGGCCATCTGCAGGGCGATGATTGCCTGCGCCACATCGCCAGAACCATAGTGGCATCGACACGTCGGCCCGCCGAGTCTGTCTGTCGCTATGGCGGCGAAGAGTTCATGGTGGTGTTGCCGAACTGCAATGCCGAGCAAACGCTGCAGTATGGACATTGGCTGCTGGATCAGATCCACCGACTCGCCCTTCCCCACCAGAACTCAGACTCCGGCATAGTGACCATCAGTGTCGGTTTGCACTCTCAGATACCGAATGAAACAACCAGCATTCCAGAGCTGATCCAACATTGTGATGAGGCACTCTATTGTGCCAAACACCGTGGACGGGATCAGGTCTGCGTCTATCAGGCTGCAGACGCAGGGGGTGACGCATGACACGTTGGCCATGGGTGCTGTTAAATCCAATTCCCGAGTCCTATCGTCACACTATTCTCTATACCTTGCTCTTCACGCTACTCAGTTGCGCCAGTTGGCAACTCGATGTCACCAGCTATGTGTTATCCGCCAACTGGCTGGCGACCAGCATTGCGGTGGTATTAATCCTGCACTCACCCCGCACAAAATCCCGGAATATCACACTCAGCTATATCGTCGCCATCTCGGTCGTGAGTATAGGATTGAGTCCCCATTTCTGGTTAGGCATGGGGGCAATCATCAGTAGTGTTGTCATTGTTTTTGTGATGATTGGGTTATTTAGAAAATATCGACCGTTGCATGAACAATCTGTCGGCCAGACACTCTTGCTACACCTGATCCTGGGTTATTTTGCCGTGGCAACCCCCGCCGGAATAATTATGGGTGGCTTGTTTGTTGGGTATTTTCATGGCGACTATGATATCCATGTCTTACTTTTATCCTGGCTGTATAGCAGCCTTGGATTTTTGCTACTGTTAATTCCGAGCCTCAAGGTTTCTCGCCAGCAGCTATATGACTTATCCCTAAGGCAAGCGGTTTTCATTATGGGGATGATATTTGCCTCCTGCATTTTCTGCTTAATTATTGCACATGTTTTTAATAATCCATTTATCTTTGTTGTGATGTTTTTGGCGCTTGTTGCACTGTATTGCTCGGTATTTATTGTTAGTCTATGGACGATTGGAGCTCTACTGTTACTCTGGCTGCTATTGTCCACACACTGGATCCCTGCCCCCGAATTAATGTTCATCATGTCCCCCGCCGAGGTATGGACATCCAGTGTCGCCACGGTGTTTTTTTTACAGCTTATCAGCTTATTAACCGAGCTGATGAATAAAAATGCACTGCGCTTGCAGCAAAGTGAGGCGCGTATGCGCGGGGCTCTGGAGTTTGCGGCAACAGGTTTTGCATTAACCTCCCAGCAGGGTGAAATTCTGGAGGCAAACGCCTGTTTATGCCGGATGTTAGGGTATTCGCGCGAGGAGCTCAAAGGGCTGACCGCTTTTGAAATCAGTCATCCAGATGATCGACAGCGCTCGAAAATAAATCTGGAGGCGATCCAGCGCGGCGAGATTGATCATTACGAGTTTGAAAAACGTTATTTGTGTAAAGATGGTCATCCGATTTGGGTTAATGTCCGGCTCTCTTTACTCAATTATTCCCCCTCCCAGCCCAAAGAATTAATTCTTCAGGTAGATGATATTACTCATCACAAACAGGCCGAGAGCGAGCTACAACACAAAGAAACCCGATTGAAGCTGGCGTTGGCCGCGGCCAACGCCGGGGCTTGGGAATGGGATCTGGCGGATTTGCAGACTTGGTGGGCCGATGAAATTTATAGCATTCTGCGTCTGACGCCGGACGACATTGACGCAAGTCAGGAGAGCTGGCTGGCCTTGGTTCATCCTGAAGATCGACCCAAGGTTCAGGAGTGCATCCAGCACGCGATCACCCACGCGGCCGGGTATCGCGAAACCTATCGGATCGTTCGACATGACGGCTCAACTGCCTGGATTGAGGACTACGCGGATGTCGAGCTCGATGCCAGCGGGCAACTCTGTCGTGTCTATGGTATCAGCCAGGATGTCACCGAGCGCACCCTGATCGAGCTGGCCGTTCAGCACAGCGAGAGCCGACTTCGGGCAATCCTCAACTGTGCGGTAGATGCCATCATCACCATGGACAGCCAAGGCCGGATCCACTCGTTTAATCCGGCGGCGGAAAAAATGTTTGGTTATTCGGCGAGTGAGGCGCTGGGCGAAAATATTACACTGATCATTCCATCGCCGCATAAAGAACGCCACCAAAGTTATTTGGATCGATATTTGAAAACCGGTGTGCCGCATATTATCGGCCAGGGCCGCGAAATGATGGCTCAGCAGAAAAGTGGCCATTTACTTCCGGTCGAGTTAACTATTACTGAGGTGGAAAATCAGGGTGAGCGCTTTTTCACCGGCATGCTGCGTGATATTTCCGCCCATAAACAAGCAGAAGCTGCCTTGATTTCCGCACGGAGTGAGTTGCAAGGGGTGATTAATGCGGCTAGCGAAATATCTATTATTGTCACCACCCAGGATGGCGTTATTACCTTATTTAATAGCGGCGCTGAGCGCATGTTAGGTTACTCAGCCAGTGAAATAGTCGGCAAGCGAACGCCAGTTCTATTTCATGACATGAATGAAATCGTCTCCCGCAGTATAGATATAACACGGGAGACCGGAAAACCGATTACTGGTTTCGCCACTATCGTTGCTGAAGCGGTTCGTCTCGGATTTGAGTCCAGAGAGTGGAGCTATATTCGCAAAGATGGTACGCGCCTGACGGTACTGCTAACCGTTACCCCTATTCGGGATGGGGATCATGTTCTCACCGGATTCTTGGGCATTGCCAAAGATATCACCCCCTTGAAAATAACTCAGGCTGAGTTATATCGAGCCAAAAACCAGGCCGAACAGGCGAATAAAGCCAAGAGTGAGTTTTTGGCCAATATGAGCCATGAGATCCGCACACCACTAAATGCGGTATTGGGGATGGCTTTCTTGCTGGAAAATACCACGTTGGATGCCAGCCAACAGCAATATGTGAAAATGATCAGCGGTGCGGGCCGCTCTTTGTTGTTAATCCTCAATGACATCCTCGATTTTTCCAAGATTGAGGCCGGGCGGATGGATATATCCCCTGTCGAATTCAGTCTGAATGAAATACTAAATAGCTTGGCCAGTATTATGTCGGTTAATGCCGCCGATAAGACACTTGATTTACTGATCTGCGTGCAACCCGATGTGCCGCCTACCCTGATAGGCGATGGCATGCGGCTGCAACAGATCTTGATCAACTTGACCGGAAATGCCATTAAATTTACCCATCAAGGCTCGGTGAGCTTGCATATTTCGCTGCTTCAACTCGGAGCTGATACGGTGACGTTGCGCTTTAGCATTCGGGATACCGGAATTGGCATGAACCCGCAGCAGCAAGAACGATTATTTGCCCCCTTTACCCAGGCCGATAATTCGATGACTCGCAAATACGGCGGGACCGGTTTGGGGCTGGCCATCAGCAAACGGTTGGTCGAGCTGATGGATGGCACTATCGGAGTCAATAGCCAACCCGGCTCGGGGAGTGAATTCTGGTTTTGTCTCCCCTTTGCGCTCAATCCCCAAGCCTCCATCGATCCGTACCCGCTGAAGTCGCTACGCGTGTTGATCCTGGGCGATCACCCTGTCGTGACGGAGGCGCTCACCTTGGTGGTTCAGGCCCTAGGCTGGAGTGTGACTACGGTGAGCAACCGTGCTGAGGCGGAAACCTTGCTGGATCAGGAGCCCTACGATGTGTGCCTCGGCTGTTGGCCCCTGGCCACGACCGATGATCTGCAGTTGTTGAGTCGCACCGAGCATTGGCCGAATACGTTATTTGTTGCCATCTCCCGCCTGCAGCAAAAAGAGCACCTGCGCCAACATCCCCTAGCGGCCAGACTGGCTGCGATTTTGGTTCAGCCGGTCACCAGCGCCAACTTGTATCATGCGGTTCTCGATGCCCGCAGTCGTGGTGTGGGTTCAACGGTTCTCCCCCTTCAACCACTGGATCCGGCCACCACAACCGCCCAGCCATTTGCTGGTCTGGTGATGCTGCTGGTTGAGGATAATGAGATCAATCAGCTCGTTGCCTGCCGGATCCTCGAGCAGGCCGGTGCCCGGGTTGAGGTGGTCAACAATGGCTTGGAGGCCGTTGCTCGACTGCGGCAGGACAATCCATTTGCCATCATCCTGATGGATGTACAGATGCCGGTGATGGACGGCTATACCAGCACGCGCATCCTGCGCCAGGAGCTGGGGCTCACCACGCCGATCCTGGCGATGACGGCAGGTGTGATGCGAAGTGAACAAGAAGAGTGCCGACGCTGCGGCATGAATGACATCATCAGTAAACCACTGGATGTACAGCAGATGTTTGCTTGTATCCAACGTCATCTGCACACCGACAGCCACGAGTCGGGCACATTGCCCCCTGCGACCCTGGCCGCCGCCCAGGCGCTTGACTTGGCCGAGTTGCGGCAGACGCTGGGCGATGATGACCAATTGATTGCGCGTTTGTTAATTCAGTTCCAGCAAGAAACCCGACAGCTACATGCCCAGCTCAAGCAATATCTGGCCGACCATGATCAGGCGGCGGCAGCCCGATTGATACATACCCTCAAAGGGCACGCCGGTACTTTTGGCGCCGCCCGGCTGGCCAAACTCAGTCGCCAGATTGAGCAGGCCATTCGTGAGGAGCGCTCGGCTGAACAAGCCACCTTACTGCCGGAGCTGTTTGCCTCACTCGATGAGCTACACCATGCCATCACGCTGTGGCTGGCCAGACACGAGGACCAGGGCTGTGAGGCTGACGCCTTGAGTGAGCCAGAGTTTCAGGCAAAACTGCGTCAGCTGGAGTCACTGCTGCAAGCGCAAAACCTAGCCGCTCTGGACCTGTTCGCCGATCTTCGCCTCTCGCTGCTGCAACGCGGCAGCCTACCCACCATCAATTCATTGATTGCGGCGATAGAGGCGCTGGATTTCAAATTGGCCTCCCAACTGCTCCGTCAGTTAGCGCCCTACTCCACCTGAGCCCCCTTCGACCCGGACTCACCGCCACGGATGCGGTGTACTAGCCCACTCACCTGGGCTGCCCGGTCATCGCCATGCCGACTCGTCAGGCGGAGAATTCCTGCCGCTGCCGATAACAATTGCCGCATAATACGCCCCCACACGACCCGCTAGCGGCCATGCCAGGTTTTGCTGTCCTCGATGAGGTGTCGTGCAAGCACTCGGACCACGGAGACCACACATTGGAACACTATTGGGGTGAACTGGCGGCGTTGGCTGGCGCCTTGAGTTGGGCGATTGCCACCCTGATCTTCAGCAAATTTGCCCATCATTTGAGTGCCATGCAAATGACCCTGACAAAAGGCTGTCTGGCGTTGACACTGATGCTGGGTACCTTGCTGTTGATGCCGCTCCCCAGTGCTCATATTGCTTTGGAGCCTATGCTCTGGCTGGCACTTTCCGGGTTTATCGGTATTGCCATCGGTGACAGCGCCTATTTTGCGGCACTGCGGCGGATTGGGCCAAACCGGACCCTGTTGCTGGAGTCCCTCGCCCCACCCTTGTCGGGTATTCTGGCCTTATGCCTCTTGGGCGATCATCTGGGTTGGCAAAGCTGGCTCGGCGTCGTGGTCACCACCGCGGGCGTGACCTGGGTGGTGATGAAGCCCGATCCGGAGAAGGGCTATAACCGCGCCGGTTTGGCGTACGGCTTGCTGGCCAGTTGCTGTCAGGCGACGGGGGTGGTGATTTCTCACTATGCGCTGGTCACCAGTCAGTTGCCGGCCCTGTGGGGGGCGACGTTACGCCTGGGATGTGGCACCTTGGCGGTAGCTCTCTGGCTGGCGGTGAGCCAACCCACGGCACTGCGGCAGCTCAGCGGGCTGATTTACCGGCAGCCGGGCCGCCGGTATCTCTTTCTTGGCATCCTGGTGGGCACCTATCTGGCGCTCTGGCTACAGCAATCGGCATTAAAGCTGGCCAATCCAGCTGTCGCGCAAACCTTGCTGGCAACCAGTCCGCTATTTTTGTTACCGCTGGCCCTCTGGCAAGGCGAAGCGCTTTCGAAACGTCTGGTGCTGGGTACCGGCATGGCCCTGTTCGGTATCCTGCTATTCTTCTGGCGCTGACGTGACGGTGGGTTTGCGCGGCGTGGCGAACAATCGCCATCGAAATTGTTGGCTAAAGGGGTCATACGAGATGCGCCGGCTATCCGCCAGTGCCTCCAGTCCCGGGTTTTGCAACACCAGCAGCTGACGCTTGTCCAACTGGGCCGCGCGAATACCGTCCGCATAGAAACTCAACCAGAGCTTCTGCAGATCGCCATCGACAAAGGCTTGCTCCAGACCACGATCGACGCGTTGAAGCAACGCGCTATGACGGGCGTTGGTATAAAAAAAGCGTGGTAATGGGTAGTAGAGCAGCAGGTGGGAGTCCAGAGCCAATTGTGGAAGGTTCTGATGGCTTTGCAGCTCGGGCATGGCTTCATTGATGCCGCGGCAAAACAAGTCAAATCGACCCGACGCGACCATTTTAAACAGGCTCTCGTATTGACCCACCTCCTGCACGGCAAAACCGTTATGTCGCAAGATGGTGACATCCTGCCAGCCGCTGCCTTGGCCATGGCTAAAGGGGCGCAATGCCTGCAGGCTGCCTATCTGGCTGAGCTCAGGCAGTAAGGTGCGACGGGTGAAACAGATCCGGTAGCTAGTGATATCCAGATCCGGCTCAAATCCGCCCCGCTTCAGACCTGCGCGCTCCAGCTCGGGGTCATAACTGAATTTGACGATAAAATTCTCATAGCTATTGGTGAGCAGGGCTTGACGGGCTCGAGCGGTGTTCATCGGGAGCGAGGGTTGTAACAGATAATCGCCATACTCATCCCGGGTCTTGTCCAGGGCCAGTTTTAACACCGCTATGGTGTAATCATTGCGCCGATCCAGCGCACTCTCGGCCGCACGATAGGTCACCAGGGTCACGGGTGTGGCGGCCAGCGCAGCGCTGGCAATCAGATAAGCGCCGACCCCACATCCGAGCCAACACCGGACCCACCATGCGGCTCGACTCGCCAGCAGGCAAACAGGGTGCACCCCCATCACAACCTCCACTATCCGCCTGATCCAGTGCATGGATTATGGGCGATCCGGCGAGCATAAACCTTGACGCTGTCCGTAAAGAGGAGAGACGCTGATGGCAGCGCCATGGCATTTGCTTCCTCCAGATGAAAAGTTTGGTGAGTTAAGGGGGAAAAAATGCATGGAATACAGTAGCATGGCTAGCTACTACGGAAGGTATCATCAGCATAAGGAGCCAGTATGCTTGCGACATGGACCATTCATCCGCTACTTCGTGACCAGGAAACGGCGATTCAAGCCCGGATCGATCAAAAAACTAAACCGCTCGGTGCGCTGGGGCGACTTGAAGAGATCGCCTGCCAACTGGCCCTGATCCAGCAGCAGGACCAAGTTGCCATTACCAAGCCGACATTACTGGTTTTCGCCGCCGATCATGGCATCGCCGGGCACGGGATCAGCATAGCGCCCAGCGCCGTAACCCGACAAATGGTGCTGAATTTCCTGGCCGGTGGCGCCGCCGTCAACTGCTTTTGCCAGGCCAGCCAGATGACGTTAAAAGTGATCGACGCCGGTATTCTGGAACCTATCGCCGATCCCCGACTCATCCAGCAGCGCCTGGGGCGCTGCAGCGGAGATATCAGTATCGAAGCCGCTATGAGCTCCGAGCAGTTGCAGCAAGGGCTGGATTATGGCCGCCAGATTGCCAACGTGCAGATCTCGGCCGGTTGTAACCTGCTGGCCTTCGGTGAAATGGGGATCGGTAATACTTCGCCAGCCGCAGCCCTCCTTGCCGCCATGACCGGCCTGCCCCTGGCGGCTTGTGTGGGACGCGGAACTGGCATTGATGATGCGCAGTTGATACGCAAAAAAGCCTTGCTCACCCAAGCTTTGAACCGCGTCGGGCAGCAGTCTGACCCGCTGGTGTTACTCCGTGAACTGGGTGGTTTCGAGATCGCCCAAATCACCGGTGCCATACTGGGCGCCGCAGAGCAACGAATCACCCTGTTGATTGACGGTTTTATCGTCACCGCGGCGGCCATGCTGGCGGTCCGCATCGCCCCTGCCTGCCGTGATTATATGATCTTCAGCCACGGCTCTGCCGAGAGCGGACACGGGATGATGCTGGAGTCGCTGCGCGCCCGACCCTTGCTGGATTTAGGTCTGCGCCTGGGTGAAGGCACGGGAGCCGCTTTGGCCTTGCCTCTGCTGCGTGCCGCCTGCAGTTTTTACAACGATATGGCCAGCTTCAGCAGTGCCGGAGTCACAGTGTGACGGTCGCTTGCAAACTCCTGGCGGCGCTGCGACGGCAAGGCAACTACTTCCTGTTGGCGCTAGCGTTCTTCACCCGGATCCCGATCCCCGCTTCGACGCCGTTTTCAGCAGAGCGCCTCAATCACGCCAGTCGTTACTTTTCCGCCATCGGTCTACTGGTCGGCCTCTGGGGCGCTGGTGTCTGGCTGCTGGCCCAGTCGTTGCTACCGCTCTCGGTCGCCGTATTGATCAGCATGGCGGCCACAGTCAAGATCACCGGTGCCTTTCATGAAGATGGCTTGGCGGATATGAGCGACGGTTTGGGAGGTGGTATGGATACCGCCCGCAAGCTGGAGATCATGAAGGACTCGCGACTCGGTACCTATGGTGCCATCACACTGCTGCTGGCGGTGTTGATCAAATATGTTTCATTGCTGGAGATCAGTCGGCTTTCACTGATCGAAGGCCTACTGGCACTGATCGTGTTGCACGCCACATCACGCGCACTGGCGGGTAGCCTTATTTTTGACATGCATTATGTGCGTGACGACAGCGGCAAGGCCAAACCACTGGCGCAGAATCAATCCCCGACTGATCTGCTAGTCCTGCTGTTTTTTGGGGCTTTACCCTTGTTATTGCTGGATATTTATAGTGCACTCATCCTGCTGGTGATCTTCATTGTGCTGCGTTACTGGATCAAACGCTGGCTCACCCGGCAGTTGGGTGGCTATACCGGAGATTGTCTGGGTGCGGCCCAGCAGATCAGCGAGGTGGTGGGCTATCTGATCTGGCTGTCGCTGCAACAATTGCAGATCATTCGCATCAATCCGCTGATCGACTCGTTATTGTTTTCTTAAGGTCCCAGATGGCAAAAATCACCTTGATACTCGGCGGTGCCCGCTCCGGCAAATCTGCTCTGGCATGCCAACTCGCCGCACAGAGTGGACTGGCGGTGACCTATATCGCGACCGCCACGGCCCGGGATGCCGAGATGGCGACCCGGATCCAGCATCATCAACAAGAGCGCCCCGCGGATTGGCAACTGGTTGAAGCGCCTGTGGCATTGGCTCAAGCCATCGCCGCGCACGCCGGCGATGGTCGCTGCCTGTTGGTGGATTGTCTGACGCTTTGGCTCACGAATCTGCTGCATGATGCCGACGGACAACCGCAGCCTGATACCCTGCTGAGCGAGCATTTTTTGGCTCTGGAGCAAGCGCTGGAGCAGGCCGCAGGCACCATTGTACTGGTCAGTAATGAGGTGGGTCTGGGCATCATTCCTCTGGGTGAGCTGACCCGGCGTTTCGTGGATGAGGCCGGGCGGCTGAATCAGCGTCTGGCGCGTTTGGCCGATCATGTCTTTTTTGTCGCCGCCGGACTTCCGCTGCCCCTCAAAGGCTAGAGTGTTCGACACATAATCATGATGAGATCTGTATGGCTGATATCACACCACGCCACATAGGGCTGTTGCGCCACGGTAGTCTGGATGCCGCACCGGCCCTCTACGGGCGTAGCGATCCGCCACTCTCCACTGAAGGGTGGCAAGCGTTTGGGGCATTATTTGAGGCTCCGCAACTGCCCTGGCAGCGCATACTCTGCTCCCCGCGCCTACGCTGCCGACAGGTGGCCGAACCTTTGGCACAAAAATTTAACCTCCCGCTGGAGATTTGGCCCGAGCTGGCGGAGATGGATTTCGGACGCTGGGATGGCATCCCCTACGACGAACTGCTGGCCGAGTGGCCCAGACTGGAGCGCTTCTGGAGTGATCCGTTGCGTTTCCCGTTGCCGGAGGCCGAACATCTGGGCGATTTTCATGCCCGTATCTCTCAGGCTTGGGAGCGCGTCCTGACGCTGAGCCAACAGCACTCGCTGCTGCTGGTCACCCACGGTGGCGTTATTCGCCTGATCCTGGCTCAATTGCTTCATGCGGATTGGCGACGTGGAGATTTCTATCAGCGCCTGAATATCCCCTATGCCTCGCTGACGCAATTGGATATTTGGCATGGTGAGGGGCAACCCGCCCTTCAGATCCGCCAGTTGGCTGCCCTTCCTGCCGAGGTATAAGCATCTTGTTGCAACAACCAGACTCCCAATCCACGCTGATGGTGCAAGGTACCAGCTCCGATGCCGGTAAGAGCCTGCTGGTGACCGCCCTGTGCCGGATTTACGCCCGTCAGGGCCACCTGGTGGCGCCCTTCAAACCGCAAAATATGGCGCTAAACAGTGCAGTCACCGCCGATGGCGGCGAGATTGGTCGTGCCCAGGCGGTGCAGGCCCTAGCCGCGGGTCTGGCGCCCAGTGTCCATTTCAACCCGGTCTTGCTCAAAC